>Ga0131853_10020847_pt1 | contig 11899 bp, 13 predicted proteins | sample TergutLab28metaG_FD_92764 | JGI IMG/M metagenome (GOLD analysis project Ga0131853, IMG submission 92764) | Labiotermes labralis P1 segment gut microbial communities from Petit-Saut dam, French Guiana - Lab288 P1 (version 2) (version 2) | ecosystem: Host-associated > Arthropoda: Insects >...
GTTCAAAAACTGCGGCTTCGCTGTCTATATCAGCATTCCCTAAAAATACCGCGCTCTCATCGGGCGGCGTGGCATTTTGCCCTGGATACACCGCAGGAGCGGCAACATATCCGTTGGAGTATGCATTATTACTAACATCTCGTGTAGCTTGAATGCCATTTACATACATTATGCTCACATCCTTGTCCTTAGGCTTTACAACTCCTATCGCAATTATAACACATATCATATGAATTTGCAAGCCTAAGTTTACAAATAGATTACAAAGCCCGCCATTTTACATTGGCGGGCTTGTGACAATACATAAAATTATCTCTTGCTGAACTGAGGCGCACGTCTGGCGCCCTTTAATCCGTACTTTTTGCGCTCTTTCATCCGTGGGTCACGAGTGAGAAAACCTGCTTTTTTTAATGCGGGGCGGAAGTCCGCATCTGCTTCGCATAAAGCGCGCGTGATGCCGTGGCGTATCGCGCCCGCTTGGCCTGTAAAGCCGCCGCCATGCACGTTTACCAGTATATCAAACTTGCCCGTCATGCCCGTAAGCTCCAAAGGCTGGCGCACGATAATTTTTAGTGTCTCAAGGCCGAAATACTCGTCCATTTCGCGCTTGTTGATAGTGACTTTCCCGTTGCCGGGCATTATATACACTCTGGCGACCGAAGATTTGCGTCTGCCTGTGCCGTAGTATCTAGCTTGTGCCATAATCTATAGGCCTCCTTTAATAATTGATCTCTAAAACTTCAGGCTTCTGTGCTGCGTGCTTATGCTCCGGGCCTGTGTACACATACAGCTTATCAAACATAGCGCGCCCCAACACGCCTTTAGGCAGCATCCCTTTAACAGCATGACGGATAACTTCCTCCGGCCGTCTGGCGAGCTGCTCTCGCAAAGTCCTGGTTTTAATGCCGCCAATGTAGCCTGAGTGACGCCAGTATATCTTTTGATCCATTTTATTGCCGGTTACTTCAAATTTTTCGGCATTGATTACGATTATATAATCCCCGCAGTCCACATGGGGCTGGTAGGTGGGCTTATGCTTGCCTCGCAAAATTTTGGCAATCTCCGATGACAGCCTGCCCAAAGTTTTACCTTCAGCATCAACAACATACCATTTTTTGACAACATCTGCCGGTTTGGTGATATACGTGCTTCTCATTTTATTTCCTCCCATTGATACCAATCCTTTATTTATGCAGAATTGGTATAACTACATTAATCCGGGGCTAGTGGATAACATAGTTTAACGAAATATCATTATATACCATTTCGAAGCCTTTGTCAACACTTTGATTACATTATCTTAGTTTAGTGAACACGTTTGATCAATCCGTCACTATAAGGCTGCCGGCAGCCCTTGAATACGTACCACTGGCCTCGTGTATCAGAAACACAAAAAACTCCACGCCGGGCTCCACAGGGACATTGGGTACCAGGAAAGCAAGAGGGCCAAAAGGCTCAGCAGACAGAGATGTCGATGAATACTTATTTGGAGATGTAGCGCTTCTGGATAAAATTATACTGAAATTTCCCACAAGGCTCGTATCCAAGTTTGGATCGGAATTGCCCTCTGAAGGCACACCTAAGGCAGGCACAAATCCGAATGGATCTAGCTCGTTCAAAATAAGCATCATTTGCGGCGGCGTTTTGAGATTACCATTGTTCAGAAAGATGACAGCATAGGCCGTCACCCTGCCTTCTTCTATGGCCAATAATGCTACAGCCCCGCCGTTTTGCCCATTAGACGCAATCGTGCCGTCTTCCTGTATTTCATGCAGGCTTTGCTGGATATTTTCAGGGTCAAAGCCTGCGGCTTCTGCGGAATTCAACAAAACAAAGTGCGTCGCCTCCATAGGCAGATTGTGCATTATGAATGTACCTACAATATCACCGGGAGTTGTGGATACTTGACTGACGTCAATCTGCGTAATTGAATTTGTTGGGTAGCTAGGGTGTGTGGGGTCATCGGTAGGAGTGGTTGGGCCTGTCGGGCATTCAGTTGAATTTGTCGGATCATCTGTAGGGGTCGTAGGCGGCTTGTTGGTAGTGGTTGTAGCTATATGCGTTGACGGATAGTGATAAGCCAGCTGCCCGATCATTTCTACGTACACCACTCTGCCATCAGCTGCTTGGGGCGCTATGCTCAATATATAATATCCACTCTGAAATACACTTACCGCCAGCACCTCAATCGCATTGTTCCCGTAATACACAAGAAAATTCGCGGGTGCAACACTCCCTAAATACTCGGTATACACCACGATTTCAGCAAAATCCCCCTCAATGCTTCTCAACGAAAACACTCCTGCCTGCATACGGCTTACGTGTACAAAATCCACATAAAAACTGATTTCGTTCGCGCCTATAATCGGCTGCGATATGTAATCAAAAATTGTACCCGCGGCGTAACGATTCAGCACTATGTCGGCGTGAAACAAATATGATGCTTTCGGAGTCAAAACAAAGCGCGCTCTATAGCTGCCCGGAACGAATCTGCCTGACAAAAACGGCTGCACATCCGGCAAGGTATACCATGTGATGGCTTTTGTGAAATACGGAGTATATACGGTTGTCGGTGGAGTTTCAAGCAAGATCGGCCCAATGATAGATATGTGGGCTGACCGTATGTATCTTTCGTCTGCGGGTGGGGTTGTCGGCGGGGTTGGGCTATGTGATGGGATTTCTACATCGGGCGGATTCGGCTGAACAAATACGACACGATCAATAAATCGTATTTCCGGAATGGGCGGATTAATCAGCCCGTTTTCGTTATAAACCCATCTGTTAAAGCTGCTATCCAATATTTCAAGCCGCACACCTTCGGAGATTATTTTGTATTCTATCTCAACGTCACCGATTATGAAAGTATTAGCCCTGATAGTTAATGTGGCTATGCTGCCGTTCGCGTGAATCATGTTGCCTTCCAAAGAAGATGACACGGCCCCAAAATCACCCGAAAGCCTGATGTCTCTGTTGTTCACCTCAACTCTACCTATTCTCGATCCCTCAGCAACCGTCACAGCCACAGGCTCATTAAGAATCAGATTGCCTATAGTGCTTCTGCTTTGCAAATTAACCGAGCCCGTATGGTTCATAATCAACTCTTCGACAGTTGAGCTGAAAAGATTTATCGTGCTGCGTGGTTGATTTTGATTATTGCCCAAAACATGCGTTTGCCCTCGCAAATTAGAGCTTCTGATGTCTACCGCGCCGGGTGTTATCAATATATTTGTATCCGCTCTCAGGCTTTGAATTACGGTATGGCTTTGCGGAAAAAACGAGCCGCTCAAGTTAATAAGAATACTTGCGGGCACGGGCAGAGGCAGGGTGGCTCTATTCAGAATAGGAGTTGTGGCATAATAATCAATAATACCATGAAGTATATCAGACATGTCATATGCTGTAATAAAAAACTGATCGTATTCATAATCACTTTCAATAAACTGAGCGTTAAACAAATTATAAATGATTTTAACAGCTTCTTGATGTTGTATATTTTGATTTTTTAGTAGCGGGTGTGTATAAATTTCGGGGATATTCACGCCTGCTAAGCGATAAATTATCTTGGCAAATTCGGCATAAGTTATGTAATCTGAATGATCGGGAAGAATATCGAGATAAACCCAGCATTGCAGGGGTTTATCGGACGGCAAGTCAACGGCATAAGCATCAGCATCAGCAACGGATAAAATCATAAGCGAGATACATATTGCAATTATAACCTTGTAAATTGTTTTCATAGTTTTTCTCCTTTGTGTATGTAATATTTGTATTATACGACATCATACGACAATTTTCAACTATTTTTTATCATTATTAGTTAGACAAATAAAAAACCGGCCGCTTTCATCCGAGAAAGGGCCGGTTTTTTATTTCCATCTTATTTTTGAGATTGGCTCATAAGCTCCCAACGTCCGCCATATCTATCAACCAAGAAAACATAGTTTTGGGCATAAGCGGTGCGCTTCATTGGGATAACAATGGTCGCTCCATCCTCTAAAGCACTATATGCCGCTTGCAAATCATCGTCTGAGCGAAAGCTAATCAGCAAGTTTTGCAAATATGTCTTGCCTGTTTTGCTTTGCACATCGTCATTCAGCATTTTGCCGGAATCGTCTGACAAAATAACCATCTGCTCGCCAATCATGAGCTGGCAATGGAAAATGTAGTCTTTTTCTTCATCTGAGCATTGAAAATCATTCGGCTGCGCATCAGAAAAAAGCAGCTTAACCTTGACCTTTGCGCCAAAGGCTTTTTTGTAAAGCTCTATCGCCTGAGCGCATTGCCCGCTAAATGTGAAGCTGGGTGTGATTTTTAGCATAATAATCCCTCCAAATACTTATCTTCTGCATTCAGTTTATCACGCAAAATAAAATTCGTATTGTAAATGTGCGTCATCTTCTGAATAACCGTAAGTATTCAAAGGGGGTCAAGCCTATGTTTTGCTTAAAATCGTTAATGAAGTGCGACTGGTCATAAAAATCTGTAAGCCCTAAAATATCGCTTGGCGTTGCCTTGCCGGAGAATAGAGCATCCATGCAAAATTGAAAACGAAGCACGGAAAGTACAGCTTGCGGCGTGATTCCAAAGTGTTTCATAAATAAACGCTGGCATTGCCTTGGGCTATAATTTAGTGTTTGATAAAACTCTGCTGCGGTAGATGGCGGAATTGCACTAAGTTCGTTAAATAAAGCGACAAAATTATTAGGGGTTTTATGGCCAACGATATGCCGCAAATAAGCAACAAGATATTTTTTGCATTCATCAAACTCAAGAGAAAAGAAAAAATCAGTATCAAAGCCGGCATCTATTGCTTTGAGGGGCTGAAACTTTTCCATCCCTCTTTTTGCCGGAATATTCGTAAGCTGCTCAAATGCTCCCGGCCTTAATCTTGCGCCAAAAAACCTTCCCGGCAAATTAATCTTGTGATTGAAATTGGTTTTATTCATGCCGCGATATCCAATTTTTCTCTCATCATAATACACAAGCAAGTCGATGCACCCATCTACCAAAATAATGTTAGTGACAGATATTTTTTCGGCGGAAAGCGGCTTCATTTCCCAAAGGCATATCATGAAGCCTTGCAGAGATTCGACCACTTCTTCCGAATATGCGATATGTTTTGGAAATTCTTTGCCTAAGATGTGAGGGAGCTGCAAAGGGTAATACACTAAATCAATGCCTCCTGCGATGTTATTTTAGAGATTTTTATAAACTTTCTCCAAAAACTCCTTATCCCGAACAAACGTCTCGGCTTTGCCGCCCTCGATAAGCATACTGATTTTAGGCTTGCTCTGCTTCAAACGCTTCATAAGCGCTGCAAAATTCATCATACCCTCACCGATAGGCACTTCCCGCTTCTTCTCGCCCTCGATCACAAAATCTTTAACATGCATAGCCGCAACCCTGTCGCCATACATAGTGAAAACATCCTCAATAAGCTCCTCCTGTCGGTTGACATTGGTATGATCAATCAGGTTAACAGGGTCAAAGATCACGCATACATTTTGCGATGCCATGTCATCCAAAAATCTTTTGATAATCTCAGGGCAATACAGCGTATGCACGGTGACGCCCTCAATGCCGATAATCACACCAAGGCTCTCTGCCGCCTCAATAAGCTCTGCCATCGTTTTGCAAAGCAGCTGATATGCAGACTCAGTGCGCGTAAGGCCGATATTATGCCGTCCGTGAATATTAAAATGTCCCGTCTCTGTGCCGACCATATCCGCGCCGATATATTTGGCGTATTTTATGTTTTCGATGAATCTGTTGATTTCGGCCTGCCGCATGGCATCATCAGGGATCACAGGCTCAATATAGCTTCCCAGCACGGGCACATGCACGCCGGCCTGCGTGAGCTTGCCTCGTATAAACCGAGCCAGCCCGGGCGAAAAATGCCCCACGCTAAAATCATAATCTGAAATAGCCTTGTTCAACGCCAGCTGAATCTCAGGCACGCCAAGCTCCTCTAATTTTTTCACAAAATCATCCAACGGCATCTTCCCTAAATCATGCCCTCTCATTCCGACTATCATAGTATTCCTCCTTCGCTGCGTTTTAATTATCATAACATATTTTCTATCAAAATTAAACAGCTTTAAAAAAATATTAAAGTTTTTTGTATATTATGCCGATACAAAACTAACAGGGGCTATACCCTACAATATTGGAAAAATAAGGAGAGATTAACATGGAAGTTAGACTTTTAAACAACATCACAAACAATCAGCACAACAACGCAGCCCTGCGTACCGCCCGCAACAACCCTCTGCCCGCTGATTTGCAAGCCAGAAACACCGATGGTTTTGACAGAAGCCGCACATGGAGAGGCAGTGACGCTCATGATCCACGCGCCGTAGCTTCTTTGATCAACCAGTCAAACAGGCAAACCGAAGCATTCCGCCAAATGGTTGAAAGATTGCTGATGAATCAATCAAATGCCTCCCGCGTTGCTAACGGAGATTTGATGATAGAAATCGACGAAGCCACAAGATTGCAAGCCCAGCGCGACATAGCCGATGACGGATATTTCGGAGTCGAGCAGACTGCCGGCCGCATTCTGGCCTTCGCAGAAGCCTTCGCAGGGGATGACCCCGAGCGGCTTGCCGTCATGAGAGACGCTGTTTTGCGCGGTTTTGAGGCTGCCAGAGTCGCCTGGGGCGGCAGAAACGGCGAGCTTCCTGATATCTCGCATCGCACGCTTGATGCCGTTATGTCTGGCTTTGATCGCTTGATGGGCATTACTCCCGAAGTTGAGTAACGAGATATAACTAATGGCCAGGCGCGATGAGAATAATCCGTTCATTTGCAAAAATTGCAATAATTCTGTGAAGCCGATACATAAGGGCAGCATTCGCAATCATTGCCCCGCTTGCTTGTTTTCGCTGCATGTGGACATTGAGCCGGGCGACAGGCTGGGCCTTTGCCATGGTTTGATGGAGCCTGCGGGTGTCATTTCGCATTCGCAAAAGGGATGGCAAATCCGTCATCTATGCCTGGAATGCGGCTTTGTTCGGATGAATATTACTGCGGATGATGATGATTTTGATTTGATATGCAAAATTGCAGCCAATGGGGAGTAATCCCAATTGGCTGCTTTGCTTAATTATTCTTGCATTATATATTTCGGCTTGCCTTGCTCGATTTCTTCTTGGATATGCTTGATCAGTGAATTAAGCTGCATCAAGCCAAGATTTCCGTCTTTTCGGCTTCGCACAGAAAAGCCTCCGGCGTCAATATCTTTATCGCCGACAACAAGCATTAACGGAACTTTGTCAGATTCAAAGCATTTTATTTTTTCACGCATATGATTTTCTGAATAATCCACTTTGGCTCTAAAACCCTTCTGCTTTAAATCAATCTCCAATTGCCTACAATAGCCGTTATGCCTTTGGCTTATCGGAACAATGGCAAACTGGACAGGTGCAAGCCACAACGGAAAATCGCCCTTATAGTGCTCAATTAATATGGCAAAGAAACGCTCGATGCTACCGAACAGAGCGCGATGAATGACATGTGGTGTGTGCCTTTTTCCGTCACTTCCAACATATCTCATATTAAAGCGTTCAGGTAGATTGAAGTCAAACTGGATTGTGCTGCACTGCCATTCTCGCGACAGCGAATCATATAGCTTCAAATCAATTTTCGGGCCGTAGAACGCGCCGCCGCCCTCGTCAATCTCGTATTCAAGCCCTGCGGAAGCAACGGCCTTTTTTAGTGCTTCTGTCGCCGTATCCCATTGCTCATCAGTGCCTATAGATTTATTTTTCGGCTTTGTGGACACATATGATTTGAACTTCGTTAGGCCAAATGCCTGTAAAATGTAGAGCGAGAATTTAAGCGCAAACACAGCCTCGCTCTCGACCTGCTCAGGCGTACAAATTATATGAGCATCATCCTGAGTAAAACCCCGCACTCTCGTTAAGCCACTTAGAGCGCCCGACATCTCGTATCTGTAAACCGTACCAAACTCCGCCATTCGTATTGGCAGATCACGATACGAGCGTGTTTCGCTATTGTAAATAAGAAAATGGAAAGGGCAATTCATAGGCTTTAGATAGTATTCGTCCCCATCAATATCCATCGGGCTATACATTGAATCTTTGAAATTATCCAAATGCCCTGAAGTTTTCCACAAATCTGACCGGCCAATATGCGGAGTATACGCCCATTGATAGCCGTTTAGCAAATGTGCGGCCTGGCTGAACTGCTCAAGCAAAAAACGGATAATTGCGCCTTTTGGATGCCACATAGCAAGCCCTTGCCCGATTTCTTCCGGTGTAGAAAACAAGCCAAGCTGTGAGCCTACTTTTTTATGGTCATGCTCTGCGGCTATGCCTAGCTTTCGTTTGTGCTCTTCAAGCTCATCCTGCTTTTCAAAGGCCACAACATAAATACGCTGAACTATCTTGTTATCGCCATCACCATCAAGATAAACGCCAGAAAAACCGGATATTTCGTATACACACGAAATGTCTCTTGCTGAAAGCTGATTTTTTATAGAGGTTATCTTTTCAGGGTTAAGCGAGCCGAGCATATCGAAATCGCAGTAGAAACCGCTCTCTGTGATCTTTTCAAACACCATTTTTCCTGAGTATAATTCAAAAATGGCTTCATGCAATAATTCTATTAAGTTGTTTTTGAAATTAGGCATAATTATGCTCTCCTTAAATTTATTTTTTATAGTTGACGGAGAGTGGTGGTCATCAGCCCATCAATACAATATGAACGCATATATGTGTTCAGGGCAATCACCCCCTTTCAAGAAATTAAAAAGCCTCACCGAAATATCGTCGGTGAGGCGCGAAAAATATCTTCACTCATCCTTCTACCAACGACAGTTAGAGCTAACACTTATCGTCGGCAGGTTGCTGACTTCAAATGCTAACTCTTGGTAGTGGTAGTGGTGTTCATAAGATGAGTTGTCATAGCTTGTGTTCCCCTTTGCGTTTTTGTAGCTAACGCTATTATACAACAAACAACATTGGATAGTCAATACAAATTTTGCAAGCCTAATTTCAATTACAAAATACCCGCAATGTCCTCTCCATCCATAAACAACTTATAACGTTTGGTGGTGAATTTCAACACGCAGTAATTTGGGTCATCCGCACCCGCGAAATGCCCTTCAAGCGCATCATACCACATTTCGCGCTTAATATCCGCCGAGGTAATTACCTCTATTTCGCCCACCAGGTTAACGCAGTATCCCGCAGCGCCAAAGCATACGCTAGCGCGATTGCAAGCGATACTCCTCTTTGCCCTGTTTTCATCGACAAGCGTGCAAAACGTTATCCAATTAATTCCATCACTTTCTGACGGTGTCAAAATCGACATCGTTGGGAAGCCCTGCTCATCAATTAGCGAGAGGGTGCAAATCTGCCCCGTAAATTCGCCGCCCCCTACGGTATTTTTCTTGACAATCTCAGCCGCCCGAGCTATAAAGTCATTATTCATTTCTTGACAACCTCTCTTTGGCTTCACATTCAATCAATTCCTTCAAATACGGAACATTCTCAACATTCACATCAAACAAAAGGCAATCATAACGGCATTTTTGATGAAAATCTCCATCCAGATGAAACTCCATCATCGCATTGCAGCCGTCCCAACATTTCTGAGGGTCAATCGCCTTTTTGCAAACCGGCGATTTTGCGATTTTGCTCTTTAGGCTTTGCGGCAAGCCATTTAGCACATCGGAATATTTAGCGTAGTTTTCAGCATAAATATACACCACGAATTGCCCTGCCTTAGTAAATGAAAACTTCAACATGCTCGTTTTCGTGCCATTTTGATGATATGTCGCCGAAAGCCCGTATGCCAACGGCTTGATGCCGAGCTTGTAATTACTTTGCAGCAGCTTATTAATCTCTGCAACAAAATTCTTGCAATCGTCAATATCCACAACCGCCAGAAAATCCTCAAGTTGATATTTTGCTTTTGCCATTTTGCACCTCCAAGGAATTCTACAGAAGATTCATGACATCGTTTTCAATGTCGAGCATTTTTACTTTTTCCATGTTTTCGCTCCATCTGCTTTTAGCAATAATACAATATATAACACGACAACAGTGTGTCTTGTTTTGCTTGGAGCATATAATGATTTTTCAAAATCCATTATTACACATGTTTTGTGAGCTTTTTTTGTTGTAAATTAAGACTATGAGAATTGAGATAAAAAATATTGTGGTTAATGCAACGATAGTTGCAATCCAAGTGCTGGGATAAATTATAAATGTCGTCAACAATGCATTGTGTAAGGTGTGGAATAGCAAAGTTAAAAACGTGCCTGCCTTTCCCGATATTTTCAAAATTGCTCCATAGAAAAATCTCATTACAATCCACGAAATAATAGCCATCCACATGTTCATCACAAGGTACTGGCTTGTACCTGGGATGAAAAAAAGGGGGATATGCCATGCTGCCCAAAACAAGCCGGTAATGGCAGATGACACAAAATAGCCATATTTTTTATCTAATTCGGGTTGGAGTATGTGGCTCCATCCTGCTTCCTCCATGCCTCCGGCAACCACGGCGAGCGGTATCAAACCTAAAAGCCAATATAACGGCATCATTTCACTCAAGCCTGAAATTGATATGTGTATAAAAAAGTACAAAGTCAGCCCAATGCCCACGAGTGCATAGTGAAAAATACTGCTTCTGACGTAAAATATATTTTTAAACCATTCCTTCAGGCTTGATACTTTGCCATTTTTCTTTAGTGCGATATATGAACCGAACGCAGGGGATAACGAGTAAAATATCGCTGCAACCATACCCAATACAGCATGGCTGCTAAATGAATACCCACCCGATTCATCCACAATTAGCATACCGCCCCATGTTCGGGCAACAACAAATTCAACCGTAGCTGCAATTAACATGATTAAGAAAGTCAGCCATATAAAGTGAAACACAATTTTTGTGTTCATTGTTTTTTGTTTATTCATTTCATTTCCTCCGAATTAAATTTTAAATATATAATGAAAATCAATAACTGATATCTCATCACAGGTTATCTATCCTCTAAGTCCTCACCTTTGTCTAAGTAATCCGCAATAAAGTCTTTTAGAAGTTCTAACGCTTTATTCCGCACTTCGTTATTGCTCGAGATATCTGAGCCCAAAGAAATTCGCACAGTCGCAACTAAATGGGCAAGAATCTCAATATTTGTCATGTTTGGCTCATGCCCAAAACGTGATAGTATCATTGCATAGACATTTTCTCCATCTGCCCTGCTTTCTTGCAATTTCTCATGTGGTATTTTACGGACAATATATTCGTAGTCTGCATCGGAGATATAAAGCAAAACGGCACTCATGCTTAAATAGGTAGTAAGCAGTCTCTTTGCTGTAGTTCGCCTATCCATCATATCTTCTGATAAGATTTGTGCTATTCTGTCATACATGACCCGTTCATCCGTTTTTATGGTTTCCCATAAAAATTCTTCGCGTGTTTTGAAAAAGGAATAAAACGAACCTTTTGCAATATTTGCGCCTTTTGTAACATCGTCAATAGTTATCTGTCTGATGCTCTTTTTCTTCAAAAGCTCAAGCACGGTATGGTGCATGGCTGTTTTAATGGTTTCTCTTTCTTGTGCATTGAATGTTTTTGGCATTATCTTCCCTCCCGTTAATATTATAATGAACATAAATTAAATAATAGTCATATAAAAATATTAACAAATTATTGGAGAAAAGTCAAGTGTTTTAAATCAGTAGTGTATATATAATAAAAAGAGCGTTAAGGCTATAACCTTAAACGCTCTAAAGCAGTCATATAAATGAAAAATTAAACCTTGCCATATTTACAGCAGCGCTGAAAGTAAATTAGTTGATTACTTCTTTATTTTTGAAACGCTTACTTGCTGTCTGATTTTTAATAAAGTGCGTAAATTCAA
>Ga0131853_10020848_pt1 | contig 11899 bp, 7 predicted proteins | sample TergutLab28metaG_FD_92764 | JGI IMG/M metagenome (GOLD analysis project Ga0131853, IMG submission 92764) | Labiotermes labralis P1 segment gut microbial communities from Petit-Saut dam, French Guiana - Lab288 P1 (version 2) (version 2) | ecosystem: Host-associated > Arthropoda: Insects >...
GTGGTACATATAGTGACCACTGGGCTTTAGAGGGTTATATCTAAAGAATTATATGTAAAGACCCAGTCCGTACCGCGCAGTAAACTCTCGGTTATAAAAACCATTCAGTTAATGTTGTATAGGGAAATAATCGCTGTTTGTTCTCAGATCCACACAAAACACATAAATACACTGTGTGGACAGAACGTAGAATGTTAAACCTGCCGGTACATATAGTGACCACTGGGGCTTTCAAGGGCAAAGCAGAGGGGAGCTTTACATTTGATCCTAATTGTTTACGTTTCGGCCATTGGCATGTGTGCTTTGCTGCGTACTAATGCCGATTTTGTAGTTCGGAGTGACGTGGGGTACAGATGAAATGCCCCGAAACCTTTTGACATGTGATGGGCGCGCTGTGTCATGCAGAGCGCTGAATACGATTCTTCACAGGCAGTGAGTGTAATTTGAACTTTCAGACGTGACGCGATCATTCAGTCCGCACCGGACTGCTGGTGAGTGTCCGAGAATTTGGTGGGCATGTGGATCGTGTCTGTCGACTCGCGTTGTCATCAGCATTCATACTGTCGTTTTTGTAGCTTGCGCTGTCTGATTGAGTGCCTCGCGGGATATCGTAACAATAACTCACTGTATGTGTGTGTATGTGTGCGTGCGTGCGTGCGTGCGCGCGAGAGTCGTGTTCGCGTGTGTATATTACGTGTCAGGGGTGAGCACAGCGAGGCTTGCGCAGGCGGCCTTTCAAAGTTCAGGTATTTGGTGACGCAGCTGAGCGAGACCAGTGTTCTAAAATACAGAGTTATTCATAAGTCCTTGAAACATTTAAAAAATTCGCAACAAATAAACTACTTAACGGATCATGGTAGTTCTTACGCCGATAGAGAGAGAAACTCTCCAATCTTTTTTTTTTAAACATATTTCACAGATGCTCAATGTGTCCACCTTTGGTAATACGGCAGACATCTATTCGATAGTCGATTCCGTTCCACACGCGTGTCAGCATATGACGGTCGACCAGAGCCACAGCAGCGGTGATACGGTTGCGAAAATCTGGTGATTAGCGGGGAGTGGAGGCACAAAGACAGTGTCCTTCACAAACCCCCCAGAAGAAAAAGTCACACGGTGTTAAATCCGGTGACCGGGGTGGCCACCGCATTAACGCGTCATCTTCTTTTCCTGTGCGTCCTATCCACCTTTGTGGCAAGTTTCGATTGAGATACCCTCGCACGTCTTTATAGTGAGCCGGAGAGCCGTCTTGTTGAAAGATGTAATCATTACTGTCTTCATTCAGTTGTGGCATCAGCCAGTTTTCTAACATGTTTCACGGATTTATGAATAACCCCGTATATCCTGAGAATAGAGACTCAAACAGCTAAATACAAGTAACCTGTTGCAGTAGGATGAACAGAAATAAGTAGTCGTTACATAATTGAACAATGTATCATTGCGGGGCTTTTAACTCATTTGCTTTATAACGTGCGGCTCCCAGGCTCTTTCAGCTGGCCACCCCTGTTGTATCCTATATAAACCTGTTTGTTTGCTATTGAGAGCAGACTGGATATTGATGTTGGCGAGTTACGTACACCTATGTGCATATGTTTAAACAATATTTATACATTGTGTGAAAACCCCCCATCAATTCATCCGGCATTCCGGTCTTGTTCCCCGTCGTTGTTAAGCCTAAATGTACGGCAGGTTATTTTCTTAGTGCCTGTGTGTTGCGTGTTGCGTCTTTCAAGACGTGAGTAATCGTAAATTTATGGGTGCAAGAGAATTGGTTTCTGGTTTTTGGCAGTAAGTGCTTTGGCGGGAATGTAGGGCGGTACAGGGGGAGAAGGGCATGATGGGGGGGGTCTTCATACTTTGGACCCAACTCCAAAAAATGGGGCGTTGGAACCAGTTACACGTGCAAGTAGCCGTGGGAGTGGGGGAATTGGTCCTGGGATAATATTATAATGGATGTGTGTGTGTGAGAAAGAGAGGATTTGTATTGTATGTATCTGGCTGAGGACGGGTTTCACTGTGCCTCTGTATTGAGCACCGTGTTAATTCGTTGCGATCAGTGAAACGTAGGGGGCTGCTTGACCGGCTAGGCACCCGTTGGTTTCTGAGGAAGAACTGTGCTGCATGGAGTTTCTGTTTTGGTGCGTCGTATTTCTGCTGCTTAAGTATTACAACTGTATAACAGAAGTTGGATAGGCTGTTTCAGAATTATTTCCATGAAAGGGGTAGGACGTGATTTGTACTGTTCGGGGGGGGGGGGGGGGTCAATTTTGGGGGAAAGGGGAACAAAAATAGGATGTTGTGGGTAGGAAATCTAAAGAAAAAAAAGTAAGTGGGAAAAACGGGGGGGGGGGTAGGGAAAAAATAAAAAAAAAGTGTGGTGGTGTGTTGTTAAATTATTTTTAGAAGAGGGGGGGGGGTTGTTTTTTGGGGGGGGGGGGGGGGGGGGGGGGTGGCACATTTGAGGGACAGTAGAAATAAATACAGAGTTTTTGGTAAGGAAATCTGAAGAAAAAAAAGTAATTTGGAATACCGAGGGGGTGGATTGGAGAATAATATTAAAAATGGATCGTAAGAATAATGGGACGGAGTGAGCTGGATTAATCTGGCTCGGGACAGGGACAAGTGGCGGGCTGTTGTAATCACGGCAGTGTTTTTCGGGTCCGTAAAATTCGTGTAATTTCTTGACTGGCTGTGTTACTATCAGCTTTTGTAAGAAGGGCTGTGCTCGGTGGAATTAGTAGTTAGTTGCAAGCGGTAGCCACGGTGCTGTGGTTTTTCGCAGCAGACCGGTACCGTCAGGTTAGCCTTCATTTGGTGACAACGTGACGTAACTTGACGCATCGAAGCGAAATTGGAGCGTTTCTAACAAGCAGAGTGGATTGAAATTAATTAATTGATGCTACGGTGAATGTTAGGGCTGGCGAGGGGGGTGAACTGAGCTTGAGGAAGTGGTGGGACTCAAAGAACCAGTCATCGCCACTGTGTCATCGGATGATACATTATGAACAACCAGAGTTGTCATTTTGCCATCAGATGCGATATCACTAGTCATTGTCATCAGATGGGACATCACCGTTCATTGTGTCATCAGGTGAGATATTGCAAACAACCAGTCATCGCCATTAATTAAGTTAATCAACATTGTATATGTTCAGTTCGTACCTCACAGAGAACACCGTGGGAATCGTACAATATGCGGGAAGTGTGGAGCGTTCGTGCTGTTGAGGTCAGCACTGGCACGTAGAAGTTATATGCAGTGTTTGGTTTGATGCCTATTAAATGTTCGGCGAAGTCGCTGTCGTAGAGGGACGTTTTGTTGTGACGTCAGAACTTTACACAGCCGAATGTGGGAAGGACACACACACACACACCCTTAAGAACTTTCTACAGGGTCACACAGACATGAAAGTGTGATGCAGTTCCACATAGGAGCGAGCCGAGGACAGCTGTTGCAAGAGAAAGTTGTATACTGTGTCAAAATTATGTATGTATATATGTACACATGTGGGTAGATACTTGTGTATGTACATAATTCAGCCCCGTTTTCACATACGTCAATCATCTCTGCTGTGGGCAGGTGTCATCATCGGATACGGACTGTGGATAGTGGAAAAGAAAATGAATAACCTACATGCAGTGGATATTGTAACATGTAATGTAGGGTCTTGGTGGGGAAACCGGAGGGAAAGAGACCAGTGGGGAGACCTAGGCGTAGATGGGTGGATAATATTAGGACGGATCTCCAGCAGGTGGGTTGTGGGTATATGAACTGGACCGGGCTGGCCCAGGATAGAGACAGGTGGCGGACGCTTGTGAGTGCGGTAATGAACCTTCGGGTTCTGTGAAATGCGGGTTATTTCTTGACTAGCTGCAAACCAGTTAGCTTCTCAAGAAGGACTCTACACCATGGAGTAAGTAAGTAAGTAAGTAATGTTCTGGGTTTCTCTGAGTGTCTGAGTGAGTGCGCCTCGGTGGTGGTGTTCGCTATGACGTAGACAGCCATCTGCGAAGGGTTTAGGTGCAATTAGCGCTTTGTTATGAAAACAGTCTGATGATTCAAAGCTGCATGACATGACGAGTTGTCGTGCCATGCGCTGAGTTAATACGCACATGACCTTCGTTACCGTGTGCCACTGCCATCACTATTATGGATGCTTGTTGCATTGTAGACGCGAACTGCATAGGAACTTTCTATGTGGCTGTACATTTTTTATTGTTCAAAGTAATTTGACCATTTACGGACGAAACGTGGTCTAGTTTGTTTAAAGGCCCAGGTCGTACCGCGCTGTAAACAGTTGCCACCACGGCTATGAAAGAGTGTCGTTTAGAGTTTGTAGGGAAGACTTCGCTGTATTTCCCCGAGACACGTGCAAAAGATATAAATATTCTGTGGGAAGAATGTAGACTTTTTGAAAGTAAAGACTAGTGGTACATACAGTAACCGCTAGGCTTTAAGAGGTTAAAATTATCGCCATCTTTCACGACGTTCGTGACGTAGCAAACTGTTTATATTATTCGTTTAGGTTTTGTTCTTTGTGATCGAGATTTCAGCACCCGACGTCTTACTATAGGGTCCGGGTCAGTGTAGTCGCTGTAGGGACCATGCTGTGAACTGGACGGGTCGGCTATCGAATCCCGGCGGGGCCAAGATATTGTCTCTCCTCCAAGATGCCCAGACCGTTCAAATTTGGCGCCGCACCGCTTCCTACTCTCTTGCTACTGCGATCCGTTTCTTGGGGGGTAAAGCGGCCGGGTCGTGAATCTGACCACTCACCTCCATCTATTGTCGAGGTTAAGAATGAGTGGAGCTGAGAACTGCGCTCTTCTGGGTTGTTACGCAGATTAGTGATAGTTTGTTACCGACGTTTCGGAACAACCTATCGGGTCCCATCTTCAGGGATCAAGTGTCTAAACCAATGAAGCTAATTGCCACTACTCGCAGCGTAACAACCCAGAACAGCGCAGTTCCCATATATTTCGTGGCGGAAGCCTGAAATGGCTCCTTGAGCGGAGCTACTTGATATGGCACTGTGATGTTTTTGATGCAGATACTAAACGCAGCACACCACTACTCGTATTGTTGATACAGTTATTAAGAAACGTCACACCTGACATGCAGCATTCCATCATTTGACATTACTCATCCCGATGTGTTTAATTCATACAAAACATACGTTTCAGTCAAACACAACAATTTATTAACAAAATTATGCTCACGGCAACATGTTTCGACTCTGAATCATCATCCAGGCCATCCAAAGAACTAATCCAAGGCATATCATATACTAGAGTGCATTTTGGGATCCCAAAAGCTTACAGTGAGTTAAGGTAAATCAGTCCCGTTACAGGCCTGAAGTGGCCCAGAGGGTTCCAGGAAGTTAAGGCTCCCAGATTTCATGACAACGGCACAGGTTGGTGGTAAGGTCAGCCTTAGGCACCGGCCGCCTTTACCCCCAGGAAATGTTTCTGGTACTCATTTCTGTTAGAGGCTGAGTCGACCCCAAAGCCGTAGTGCGATCGGAAGGATTTTATGTCAATGAAAAATTCCAGTGATACCAGCTGCGATCGAACCAGCGACCTTCCGATTTGTAGTACAGCATCTTAACCACTGTGCTACCGCGGGCCCCGCTTACAGTGAGTAGTGAAGTTAATTGCAATAGTACTACTTACTGTAAGCTTTTGGGATCCCAAAATGCACTCCAGTATGTGATATACCTTGGATTAGTTCTTGGGATGGCCTGATGGTGACTCGTTAGAGTCGAAACGTGTTGCCATGAGCATAATTTTGTTAATAAATTGTTGTGTTTGAAACACACATCTTGTATGAAGCATTCCATCACCTTCTGCCTTGTGAAATTCTTGTAATTGGTATTTTTAAAACAATTTTTCAGCGTCCTTGGGCCTTACTGTAATTAAGTTTTGTACACTCCACGTATATTTTCAATATAGAAAGGGGGAGATCTCCAAATTACAGTTCTCAGTTCCTGTGTGTGTTCACATTCTTCTATCGCGACCTGATGATGACCGACTTTAGGGTCGAAACTAGTCGCCATATAATAACATTTTTTCCCCCGCAAAGCGTGTGTTTTGATTGTGTTTGAAAATGTTGATAGATGTTATGGGTGGAGCTGTACCTCTGTTACCTATACGCCGTCGTGACGTGCACAGGGACAGTTGCGTCCAATATCGTCGTCATATTGTTACTGCCCGCTGGTTCTGCAGGTCTGTCATACGGCAGTGCGGCGCCTTTCACTGTAACAAATAAGCTTTAACATTCAAGCTTTCTGGGACGTGAAGCCGTGTCGTTTGACGGGTACTTCCCGACGTTTCGGAGCTTCGTAGTGCCGTCATATTCAGGATAAAACAGTCGAATGGTTTGGTATATTTCTCTGGAGGACTCTGCAGGGTCAAACTCTGTGTTTTTTTTGACTGCCCGTCCCTGTAGAGTAAAGGCACCATGATCTATCGAAACGTCGGATCACCGAACTACGCAGCGTTACATCTCAGAATTCTTGACTCCTCTAACTTCCAATCTGGAGATCTGAACATAGAGTATTAGAAGTTTTAAAAAAGTTACCGTAGGTTTAGGCGTGGAAATTGTTGCCAGAACTGAGTACTTGGGGGGAATGGGGAAAGGGCGTCGCGTGTGAATTGATTAAACCGGTTTATTATTGTCAGCTGGCGCGTTAAGTCTGCTTAATTAAGCAGGTAATTTAATTGAGTAATTTTATGTTTGCTTCCAACGCAGAGCGTTGCTTGAATCTACCACATCGTTGACTGGATACTATTCCCGGACGGTGCAGTTGTTGGTCGTGTAAAGTGCTTGTACGGACGGACAGACGATCGGAAGGAATGTTTGTGCGTCATTAGTGCGAGCCGCGCGCGTTGCTGTGGTTTTTGCTAACGATCATGTATGTTGGACAGCCTCTGCCGCAGGCTAAGATTCAAGGACTGGTGCTTGAGTGGTTGACACCGCTGAGTGTCGATTTGTTTGTTAATAATACAAGTAGAGTCTGGAATTTTCGTGCGTCTCGATGTTCGGTAATTCGACCTTTCGTGAACACGCATTGTAAAACTAGTGTCTTGTCCGTGACTGGTTCCGACGAATCGGATTTAGACAACCTGTGGCTGGTAGTCGGCTTCCCCCCCCGCCCCCCTGCACCTGCTATTGCGCAGGTCACTCCCCTCTCAGTCAAGCTTTGTCCCTCATTAAGAGTCTGAGTTTACGATTTATGGATCGTGACTGCCTCTATATCATAGGGAAACCAAACCCCATTGATACCTCCGGCAATAATGGCGAACATTATGAAATCATAGACGTAACATGACATATATAGATCTACATATTAAACCTCTACACACACACACACACACACACACACGCCCTCCAACTCTTCTGTAAACGAGATCTCGTCCACCTGTACACACCAACACTGATTATTATACTGTATCATATTATATATTGTGTAGTTTTCACCGATAATTTTATCCAACCTGATGGTGGCCAAAAATAGTATTGGCCGAAACATGTAGTTGACATTTTTTTTGACGTTTTGCTGACCGTGCATCTCAGTATATTTATCTCAGTAATTACCGAACTTGATGCAAAAAAAAATATTTTGCTTTACAATAAGTTTTATTTCATGCCTCTACATGTTTCGAGCACTGTTGTGCTCATCATCAGGGGGTCAAAATTGCATTACACAGCCTATGGTATCTGGTATCATTACACCTCCTGATGATAAGGACAACAGTGTTCGAAACATGTAGAGGCATGAAATAAACTTATTGTAAAACAAAAATTTTGTGCATCAAGTTGGTTAATTACTGAGATAAATGTAGTTGACATGTTATGTATAATTGACAATACAGTTGTGTCATGACGGTCATGTCCATGCATAATTGTTTGCTTATGTTTTAACTAACACACCGGGATGACACTCCTTGAAGCCCTGTGTATCATGTAATATATTTTATGCTTTCAGAAGATGTTTGTGTTTTCTTGAAAATAAACTTTTGCCTCGAGATTTGCGTTCTTCTGTGATTTTACTCAGCGTGGAATGGCAATTCCGTACCGACGTTGCGGCACGACCTATCGGTCCTCTCTTCAAGGGACTGCTTGGCCTTTGAAGATGGGACGGATAGGTTAACCCAAACCGTGGGTACGGAATTTCCATTCCACGCTGCCTAAATCCGAGAAGAGCACAGATTTCACTAACAGTTCGGCCGAGGCTTGAAATCACGCGGAATCGTCCCTTTTGTGTTTCTTTGAAAAATTTATACTTTTATTGCTGGTATTTTGTGTATAGCTGGAACTGAACGGGAGTTTTAACATTGAAAATGGGTGATAGATTTGTGGTCCCACCTAATCACAAACATGGCGACTGCCGAATTTAAAAACAGTGTATGATGGGTTGTTCAGGAACACCCAAGTGCAAGTCACTTTGTAGCTCCCAGTCAGTCAGTCAGTCAGTCCGCCCGTCCTCCCCGTTTTGAGTGTCCTGACAGTATGTCAGCAAGTCTGGTCTGTCGACAGTACGGGTCTTGCTTCACGCGGTGTTGTGGTTACAGTGTGTCAGTCCAGGCTGTGTGTACGTATTTACTGGCTTGTGTCCTATCAGCAGGCAAGTTACATGGACGGTCGCAGTACTGACCACCGCCATGTTTAAGCCTCTTATACGAGGATTTACCATGTTGGGCTTCGCCCTGTCCTCAGCTTCGAACGTTTTCACTGTCATGACTTTGTAAGACTTGTGCTTACGTCGATAAAATCGTACAAATTTGGAGTTTTGCAAGACGCAGCGCAATACGCGAGTAGGTGTGCGTGCGGTAGGTGATGTGCCGGTGGTGTGGAGGGGCGCGTTGGTGTAGGCGGTGCAGATTTAGTAGGTGGTTGTCACAGATAGCCTGGCGGGGCAGGCCTGAGTACTTACACACCCGATTGCACTGCTTTTTATAGTGTTAATTTGGTGTTAACACTTGATCGCTCAATTTTGAATCAGGAATAAGCCCTGATAATTACCCTCAGATCTGTGGCTTCTGTCTTTTAGTTTGTATTTTGCATACGAAGATATTTCACGGGATATCGGCCCGTTCAGTGTAAGACGATCCTCATCCAGTTTAATTCCGTGTGGGAGTTATCCTGTCCGCCTCCTTAAATCTCAGGCAAGGTTTCCTCGTTTGGCAAGAAACGGGAAGCTCGCGGTAGGAGACTTAGCGTAGCTACTAATGGAAAGGGACTGTTGGTGACTCGCTGTGTCGGTCGGTCGGTAGAGTCCAATTGAAATGTGATGGCACACAGTGACGCAGGGAGGGGAAGTGAAGGGGAAACTGGCGAACGGAGTGGGTAGCCAGTACCCTTCACACTACGTCGGAACATGGTGTATCCAGCATTACTACCGCTGATGCGCACATCTCGGCTGCCAGTAGTCGACTGAACTGACGCCCCCGCCGATTTAAATGGACTCGTCCGTTTCGCCGAACGACGAAATCTGTTTTCTGCGCGCGTGCCATCACATTTCAAACGCAGTCTACTGCGGTTGTCTGTTTTCACCGTTTGGTGCTGAATTGGCACCAGCGTTTGCGAACGTCACGTTAGAATTTCGAAGGTCGTAGGTTCAAATGTAGCCGATCCCGGTTGGCCGCGCGGTCTAAGGCCGCTCGCTTTGCTGGGATTGTGGGTTCTAATCCCGCCGAGGGTATTTAAGTTTGTTGTGAGTGTTGTATGTTGTCAGGTAGAGGTCTCTGCGACGGGCCGATCCCGTTGTGAAGAGGAGTCGTACCGAGTATGTGCCATTTAATGAGATCGTGTGCATATTTAACTCCTGCAAATACAATTAATACGTAGAAGAAATCAGATTAAGAAGGTACAGAAGGAAGACTGACATGTCGGTGTGGCAAAAATACGGGTTTTGAAAGTTGGCACTGCCGATTCCTTCTAATTCCTTTCCAGTTAATATTCAGCCGTAAGACGCCATTAGACGATGTATAATTGGTATATACTGACAGCATCGTTAAATAGACTGTAAATATAGGGTGGTGCAAAAGTCACTTGACACTCGATATGTTACCTTTCGTGAGAGGGGATTTCTGCGTCACTCTGTATATTATGACGCTGTGTCGGTTTTCGGACGTTATATCGAGCAGGAGTGCAGAGGGTTATTGCTGAGCTGATGGCCGGACGTTTAGCTAAGGGGTCGGGGGGGGGGGAGGGGGGCACTTGCGTCTTCATCGAGTCTAGTCGACGTCTTGGCGTTGAATGTCGAACGGTGGAGAGGGCTTTGTTAGGCCGCGACGTGTCGTTTTACTGTCATTTCCACTCTGTGAATTTCAAGCGCAGGTGGACGGGGCTCTGTGACATCTATGTCCGTTAATGTTGCCGTTGGCAAAATAAAAAATGCATAGTGGTTTAGTTTTATCAGGGCGATTAGGGTGGATAAGCACCATCCGCATATTTAACCCTTTGATGCCTAATGTCAACTATAGTGGTCGTACCGCACCGCTAACCTATAAAGTTGCATTTTATATATTTATTCAACAAATATAGGTACTGAATATTTTAAACATGGTATATACTTTCCGTTTTTTTTCTCTCTCTTCAAAATGCAGTTTGTTTCATAATTCTAACATATTTGGTTCCTGTATTGTTCACATTTTATATACAGGGTGTGCTAAAATTAAAAAATAATTCCTGCGCCAAAAGGTTAATGTCGCAGTGTGAACTGTGAGAAGGCCAGCAGATTTTGTGAACTTCGTAAAGAAATGTAAGGCTTTGATGTGTGTTTGACCGTGCATCATTGACATAAAGTAGATGACCAACTAGATGCAACAGTAAAAATTTATTGATCTTGAAATTAGCTCAACATGTTTCGGGCAATTCTTTGCCCATCCTCAGGAGCGCAAGATTGTGACTTGCAGCGTGTGGTATGATGTCCGCAGATTGTTGTCGGTCGCTGTTCGGTGTGAAGGATGTTGCTCGAGCAACATCCTTCACACCGAACACACAGTCCGTGCCGCCACACTCCTGGCCTCCGACCGACAACAATCTGCAGACATTATACCACGTGCTGTAAATCACAATCTTGCGCTCCTGAGGATGGGCAAAGAATTGCCCGAAACGTGTTGAGCTTGAAGATCAATAAATTGTTATTGTTGCATCTAGTTGGTCGTCTACTTTACAAATGTTAAGGCCTTGTTAAGTGGCCAGTTTGAAGGAAATGTGACTGAGTTGACGATAGGTTTATGTCATGCTGAGATCGATTTCACGTCACGTGTTCTGACAGTCCTGTCCTGTCTTCAGATTTTCCGAGGCTCTCTACCTTTTTCTAGCCAGTCACGGTGACCGCCCGGTCTAAGGCGTGGGTCTGAGGCCACTCCGTTGCTGGGACTGCTAGGTCGATTCCCACCGGGTGAATGGATGCCAGTGTCTTGCGAGTGTTGTGTATTGTCAGGTTAGAGGCATAGGCTGATCACTCATCCAGAGGAGTTCTACCAAGCGTGGTGTGTCTGGGTGTGATCGTAAAGCCTCGATAATGAGGAGGTTTTGGCACAATGGGGGCTGTTGTGGTATGGAGAGAAAGTATCTGTCCTATCGTAGGGAGTTAAGAGTTCTGTTGCGTCATTCTTTGGTTCACTTCAGGCGCTCTGAATGCGGGAAACTAAAGTAGAATATTGCACGGATGGACAGAAAATATTTATGTACTCTTATGTGTGCATTTCATGCATGTGTTTGAAGGGCGCGCAGAACGGGAAGATATTGACCACTTTAAAACCCAGTGGTTACTATACAGGGTGTTTCACGACTTTAGGGCATAACTGCAGGAGGTGATTTCCTAGGCCTTTGTGATCAAAAAAGTTCATATAAACATGTGTCCGATTTTGGACGGTTACGGAGTTATGA
>Ga0131853_10020849_pt1 | contig 11898 bp, 5 predicted proteins | sample TergutLab28metaG_FD_92764 | JGI IMG/M metagenome (GOLD analysis project Ga0131853, IMG submission 92764) | Labiotermes labralis P1 segment gut microbial communities from Petit-Saut dam, French Guiana - Lab288 P1 (version 2) (version 2) | ecosystem: Host-associated > Arthropoda: Insects >...
CTGAGTGGACCCCGTTCCAGACCCACTACTACTCAGAAAATCTGGTAGCGCCGGGGATCGAACCCGGGACCTCTGTATCTGTAGCCAGAAACTCTGACCACTAGACCACAGAGGCGGTCTCCGTCAGTCTGACACCAAAAAAAATTAACACAGAAGTAAAGCATGCCCCACACCCAAGTCCAGGCCGGTCACATTCCAAGAAGAGCGCCCACGCACCAAGTATACACACACATACACACACATACATACACATACACACACACACACATATACACACATACACACACACACACACACATACCCACATACATACACACATACACACACATACATACATACATACACACATACATACACACACACACACACACATACACACTCACACACACACACACACACACACACACACACACACACAAAACAGAAAATTTAAACTCCTTTTCTTTTCTGGAGAGGAAGCTAATGAAATGCTAGTATTTAATAACTGTACGTGCAATAGGGTAGTTACAAGTTGCCATATCTGAGTAACAAGAAATACACAATTTACTTCAAACACGTCCTACAAGTAAGTGCAAGTAAGTGCCTCTATTTCACATGAACGAACGCAACGTCGACTATTAAAAAATAAATAATTTCATGAGTTTAAAATAAAAAAAGAATAGCTGGTTACATCCAATCTAGAATAGATTTCTTCCATTGATTCAAAAGGACCTAAATGTAAATACTGTTGACATATTTACACTTTGACACATACATATGTATAACATCCAACAGCGTGAATCATTAACTGTTATCAAGCCAAACGTTATCATAATTTGTTATTCCATGTCAGATTAAATTTATTTTAATAGATTTCAATTGCTTATGTGTAATTAAGACGTATATTATACTATATCATACCATATCATATCATATCATATCATATCATATCATATCATATCATATATATATTATCGTATCCTATATTATATTACATTATATTATATTTTTATTTTTCAGGTTCCTGCACAACTAGATGAAATTTGGGGCTTTCATGGAGGTAAATATTAATGCAGCAAACCCTTGTTTATAAGGGATTTGCCTAGACACTTAATCATCACCTCGCCTGCTCTCCCACAAAATGGAGAGTATCCCTAAATTGACAGGATTTGAAAACTCTGAGAACCTTGCAAAATATTCAAAGACTTAAAAGGGAGCCAAACGATATAACGTTACAGACTGCCACTTTGAACTCTGTGATCCCCAAAGTTCAAAATTCTGTTACAGTTTTAATGTAGTCTGATGTCGCTTTTCTTATAATAACACATTGACATCAAACAATTAAACCCACAGCTTCTAAAATAATAATAATAATCATTGTCGTCGTCAGTCACCACAACCTTGATCGAAATCCTTCTTCAGCAGCATCATCATCAATATCAGAACTCCAAGCCATTAATCATTGATGCACAATGCAATTTAATTATTATTATTATTTACAGCAATTGGGTTTTTACCCGGTGGCAGTGGTTATTTTACATGTATACAAAATATGAAATTGTTTACTACTAAATTTAAGTCGGAAGGGTTACATGAGAAGCATGTAGTGGCAACTTGGAATCTTGGGAACCGTCTTAGCATTTGCTTTTAGACACAGGGAAACCAAGAAAAACCTGTGTCGAGGTGGCCGGTCGCAGGACCTTCCGAATACTGACTTCTAGCCAGCAGTCTGGCATCTAAAGTAAACAAACAGCAATGCACACATAGTACAGCAAATACACATAAGATGACAACAATACACACAAGACAACTACAACAATGCACATGGTCAACCAACAACAATTACACACAAGATAACTTAAAACTAGCAACAATACACACGAGACAAATTAATTTAATTTAATGTACATAATATACACCCTAGGTTATTTGCCATTTGTACAGTCATAATGTTTGGTTGTTTCTCTATGTCTTATAAAAGATTCTTGTTTTGTTAATTTTTACATTCAGAAGGCCATAAATATGAGGGGGTTTTATGAAAGTTAGTGCACATATTCTTGCATGTTTAAAACCTACAGAACTTTGAAAAGTCTATTCTTATGTATCGGTTAAATAGGCACATATTTATGTGAATTTGGTTGATTGTATATACTTGTAACATGAGATTGCGTGACAGCAATAAGAAGAGTTATTATTTTTTTCATATTTTGGGTTCCTTAAAGCATAAGACAAAACAACGAAATATATTTAAAATACCGCACAGATAAGAGGAAAATGACAGGCGTCAGCATGTTCAAGATACAGCAATTTAAAAAATTTCACTCTTCGTCATTTCAACACCATTCAAAATAATATTTATAATTTAAAAATTTTAACGGAAGTGAATGCAGCAGTACCGACTTTTTCTGAACTGTCTTTGTCCATGTTTCATTATACTCTTCATCAAAATCAGATGAAATTGTACTGTGGCGAAATAGCCAACCGCCCTCAGTAAGGTGCTGCAGGCCAGATAGATTTCAGTTTATATATGGCAATGACTTTGTCACCGTCCTGTCTACCACGTCAATCACGTTGTGAAGGAGAACCGAAGTGAATGAGACTTAAACAAATGTACAAACGGAGTGTAAAATACACAGGAAACCGAAGAAGCCTTTCTGTGTGTGGCTTTTTTTGTTTTCTGGTTGCTTCAGGTGGCCTACTGCTTTGATTGAAGAAAAAACCTAAGCATAGGTGAGAATAAAGTTACCGTTGCAATTTATTAAGCTTCACGTCATGACAGTAAAGTCCTAGATATTCTTAGTCTCGTACTCGATGGGCGAGAGTGGTTAGCTTCACACCCCAGCTAGTTAAACCTTGAGGGAAGTGCCCACAGGATCCATATAACAAGGGGATCAGGTGCCTCCCATAACAGGTTTGGAATCTTTGACGAAGAAAAAAATCTCATGCCCATTCAAGACTCTTACCACAATCGTCCACTCCGTAGTCTAGATGCCATGCCGAATGAGTTATATTAACATGATCTTAGGTGACATAATGCTGTTGTGTATTTACCAATGAAATGTTTATTTTTATTATCCGGCGAACACAGTATAGATCGTATATGATTGGTTTGTTTAATACTACTACATGTTTCGGTTGCCCATATCAGCCATCATCAGGTAAGAGATAGATGCAAAATAGAGTAAAGTGGAGAGGCCTGTCCTTACAAACAGTAGGTATAAAGTTGTTAGAAAATAATTATAATAATTATTTCGAAAACGAAATAATAAGCAACATGAAATTAATTTAAAATTAGGAACATAATTTATAAATTGATTTCATGTTGTTTATTATTCTTTTTTTTTGAATGATAATTATTATGATTATTTACAACATAACATACTTACTATTTGCAAGGACTGGCCTGTCCCTTTTACTTTTTTTTTGTGTTTCCATGCTGTGCCTGATAATGGCCGATATGGACAGCCGAAACGTGTAGTAGTAGTAGTAGTATTAAATAAACAAAATATTCAAGATATGTATATAGTTGTGTTTATCCCATAATAGGAACAATCGACTGTATAAGCACGAGTGTGCTAGTAGACAAGGTAAAACCACAAGGAAGGAAATTTGGCGAATTTTTTTAAAGATTCTGGATTTTGATAGAAAGCACCTGGTACAAATGAATCAGACTCACCGGGTCTGTGTTATTTTGCAGGCACTATTTTAGGGACATAATGTAAACAATCCAGCTTTAATAATGCATATTTACAAAGAAACGACAAATTTGTTCGTCACCCGGGTTACCATGGTTTTAATTGCCATACAACATAAATTTTATATCGAACGTATATACGATGATCTGGAAACGCTACGTATCGGCTCACACACAAGGGTTTCCCAAGAAACCGCACGTGGGATTTCTCTAGAGATTTTACCGAAAGAGACCTGCTCGATCGCCTTCTAGTCACATACGGTACATTACCAGTTCGAGATCCATTCCACGCAAGCATACATTATTAAATTATTATTTCCTCCAGAAAGTGTTCGTCCTTGCGTGGTTTATTTACCTGAGCATTTGAAGCAAGCTGCATGGGTGAGTAGAATAGGGTAGAGACTTGAAAATATGCTAGCACCCCGTGTCTGGTAAAAACTAGTGCAGTTCTTGTAATTTTATCATTAATTAACTAATGGGCACAAGAGTGTTAGTGATGGAATCGTAAATCACAAGATGCTGACGGGAAGAAGAATAATGAATCAGCGTTAAGAGATAGACGATCCGTGGTCTCGGAAGTTGGGGTGGAACCTGGTTGTATTGCCTGGTAACTGACTGAACTGCAGACTGTGCTTCCTTCTTGCCTACGGCATCCAAGTTTTATTAACCTCGAATTTTCTACCGCCTGTGATCATCCGTTAATCTCTGCTACTGTTGAGCACGGTCCTTTTCCTACCTTTTATCCAGACCCGTTAATCGATGATCGAGCACGACGGTGCGTCATGTACTCTTTGAGTTTGACGTGCCCTGTACTACATACTAGATGATCTGTGGCCACATGTTAGCTGATGCTAAAATAGTGGCAGCATGGCTGAGATAGCAGATGAGAGAGTGTCCAAGAAGTAAGTGAGAGTATAGAACATTTTTAATGCCCCCCCCTCCCTGAAATTTTTGCGTGGAGTGCAACGTTTGGATTATGATAGTCATTGCATATGTTTGGTTTTAATGTTTTGCGGAGACTTCTGCTGTTCTTGACTTAACCTCGATACATGCCGAACGCAATTAAGACAGCGTACGTACACGTGGAAATTTGTCAAAACATGATATTAAAATACACATGCAGGTATAAAGAAGCATGTACCAGTAAATTGAATAATAAAAAATGCTGTAGGTTGAGGCTTGCATAGTAATTAAAGATCAAGAGTTATAATTCCAGAATAAAGAAAAAATATAATCATGCTCAAGACGTTAGTGGATACGGGAGGGTACTGTGGACGAAGTAATACTTGAAGTTATATGCCTTCATCTGTAAAAGAGTAGCGTTTTATTTTAACGTGTACAGCAGACTTATAATAAATATTTGTGCGAGACATCAGATTCACAGTGGTCTGAACAAGGTGGTAATTTATTTCCGTTCCTTTCGTGTTTAGTCTTGTATTATGCCAGTGAGAAGTTTTAGAACTGTTCAGAGTTTAGTTGAATAGGAGAAGTTATTTGCATGTACTGCTGATTTAGTGTGGGCACTTATTCCTACCATATTGATGTATTTGCCTGTATTGTTGTGTCACTTTGCCTCCTTAAAGTATTTTCCTGTGATGCATACACATTTTGGGCCATTTAGTCTCCAGTTGATACATTTCAAAGTATTGTTGTAGCAGTGTAGATTTTATCATCCAAAGAAAAGAGAAAAGCCTCCAGTTTCCTTCCCAGCTTTGGGAGGGAGTTGGAAATTGCATGTTACCAGAGGTTAAGGCTGTAGAGTTTTGAAAGGTTTTTGTACCGATTTGTGCACACTTTGAGAAGTGTGTGCCATTACTACACAATGAGTGAGGCATTTTCATTTGCACACTGTGGATACTTCCTTCAGAGTTTTGTATACTCTAGTTTAACATAGACGTCTCCATTAATCGTAACATCTTTTTGAAATTCAAGTGTAAGATGAATGCCTTCATTGAAAGCAAGTTACCGTCTTTTGGGGGGGCAGTCTGTATGAATGTAACTGTACTGATGGTGGTGAATAAGCAAGCTTCCTGTGAGAGGACTGTTATTTGCTGTCAGGATAGTGAACAGTAGCAACATGTTTTGGCAATTGTCACAATGTTTTTCAAATTTCTTCATCAGTTTCTTCATGGCTGTTCAGATCTGCATATGCTACACCTTGTTGTGGTTCCTGTTTAAGTATCAGTTTGCAGTGACTGATCAACTCCTGTTTCTTCACACGATCTGCAGGGATTGAATGGACTGTTCACAAAAACAGACAAGAAAGGTGCCCATTCCTGCATGGAAATATGAGTATTCATTTTTATTTTATCTGAGTGAGCAGTATTATCTGGGGAGGCTGTTCTGGGCTTCAGTTACTTGTCATCTGCCACACACTCTCATCTGTTCTTGGACACATTTGAATATTTCTCATCTTGTGAGGCATGCCTTTACTCGAAAGTACTGGCACATTTAAATTCCTTCTAACAATAATACAGGAACATTATTTTATCTGAAAACTGTGACTAGACATTTCTCATTGACTTGCTTACCTATTAAAACTCTGACATAAATGAATATTAACTGCAGTGAATTGAACTGAAACATGTGGACCATGACTTATGGCAAATTGGAATAGCAGCAAGTGCTGCACTGCCTGCCTTCACATAAAACAAATGAAAGCAGTGATGCAAGTTTTCATATAAAATAATGTCCTTGTATATGTTGGTAAGTTTGCAAGTTGTCCACTGACATCACTGCATAAAGTTCAAGGTCACAGTCCCTCAACGTGGATGAAATGTAAACTGTCAAAGTGTGCACATTTTTCAACTGGATGTATGCATAGGTACCATAGAGAAACACACAATGTTATGTTGAAGTTCATGGAGATTTTTCTGCAGGGATAAATGTTGGGTATAAAAGTTCTGATTGTGGTGCTGATTCTCTGCTGTGTTGAAAGTCTAGTATTCTGAATGAAAAATGCCGTCCATCTTGTTATTTTCATGAGAAACATGCCTTGTAGATGAAGTTGATAAACTTGCATGTGCAATATTACTCACAGTTGAAACAGTTTTCTGGTTCTGTATTAAATAATGAAATTCAGGAATATGAGTGCAATACAATCCATTTAAAAAGTCGACTGTCTTCTTGGAAATGGCAGTTATTTCATATTTGAAAGCATTACATGTATGAAGTAGTGCTTTTATGTGTTGGGTAGCAGGAAGTTATTGCACACGAATGGGGTTTTGATACTACCAAGTTTTAATGCTTGATGTACTTAATTTATTTTGTTTTCATGTACAGTTTGGAGGTATCACTTCTTAAAAAGGATTACTTTTGCAACTAAAGGAAATAATAGTAGTATGTATGGAAGCCCCGGTCTACACCTGCTGGTAGAGGAGGTTCGATTAAGTGAAGTAAATATTTGGGAGCAAAAGAGATATGTTATGTTTCGTAGAACATCTTTTTAATGCAGTAGTAATATCTGTAACATGAGTCTAATTGTTTATCACCTGCTGCCCTACTTTCTATGAAGATACAACAATACAGGACTAATCTCAGGCAAGTTTCCATCTTAGAACTCTTCTGTGTTCAATCAGGACTCAGCACATCACAAGTTCCATTCATTCATTATTTTGAATCTTTAATATATTAAAGTATTCATGTGTTCCACAACTAAATGATACCATTAAACTTAAACTGAACTTACATCCCTTTTTACAAGAAAGTATAGGAATTCTAAGCTGGTGTTGTTAATATATGAGCATAAGTGGAAACTGTTACATATGTCAAGAGCGTACTTCCACTTTAAATTTTGTGTCAGGGAGGTGACTGTCATTTTCAGTGATTCTACCTTTGACCATGACTGAGGGAGGAACTGACTATTAGGAACACTGGAATGGCTAATGAAGTTCTGTGCAAGAATATAAATACATATGTGCATTGAAGATTTTGTGTTAACAAATTAAAGATCCTCCATATATACATATGGTAAATGTTTGTTTTGATGTAGGTTGTAAGGTATTGTCGATCTCTCAGGAAGCAACTTTTGAGTATGGTGATAGAGTTGTAGGGTGAAATGTACATAAATGGATGTTGTGCACACGCATTTGCAAATGTCATTGCAGATAGAAAATTTTGAGATGAAGACAGCATGTTGGGGTTTGGCCAGATATGTGTGAGGGAAATTGGTAAAACTTTCTGGGAAATGGGTCCAGCTTTCCAAGGTGGCCTTGCTTTAAGTCGTCACTTCTGTGGATCCAATTCGAGGCTGAAATATAGGTGTGTTTAAACATGAGTGTGTTAAATATAATGTCATGTGTGTGAACTTCAGCTACTGTGTTTATTGTTTGTACTTGTGTTGCAGTGAGTTGAAACGGCGCATGAAACAGGAGCAGAAAGCAAAGGAGAAAGCACAAAAAGAGAAGACGGAACAGGACTCAAAGAGCACCAAGAAGAAAGATACCACCTCTGTTATTAAAGAAGACGATATCAGCCCCAATGTGAGTTAAGTTCCAGTATGTTATGGTAGATGGCATAGCAGCTTCAACATAGTAATTGATTCTGGGAATATGTAGAAATGTTGAGACCCAAGGACTCATTCGTACAATGTATTTATTTTAGAGATAAGGTAAAAGTAAAGTTGATGTTATACCAGAGAACCTTGTGCTGGAGGTATATGGAATGGAAGTGGAACATCCCATGTTAGGGAGGGTCATTCTAAATCAGATTGCCAGAGGTCAGAACCTTATCTTTTGGATTTTAATTAAATTTGGTGCTATACAACCATACCAATTTATGGACATGTAGTTGTAATAGTTTGTGACTTGTTGCTGTTTGAATGTGTAAAATATGAAATTTTATGATCTGACCTAATGATTTTAAATTGCTTTAACTGTGCAAGGCTTGAGGTTTTCCTTGTGGTCTGATTGAGGATTGCAGCCTTTTGGGATGTGATGCTGAGTTGCTCCCATTGCTCTGAAGAAAGGATCTTGAACCTTTGAAAATGAAGATGACAGACATGTTCATTCAACATGTCAGCAACCACTTTTCTAGCAACAAAGTGTCGCATCCCAGAAGATAGATACTGCTATAGTTTGGTCTGTAAGTGAGGTAGGCAGTTCAAGTTAGTATCATCTGAAAGGGAATTGAATTTACAGGGAGGGGTGGAGGACCTTTCCAAGATCATATAGTTTGACCTGTGACCTTGAATTTCACAAAATACTGTTGAACACTGTTTATGAATTATATTTTCTACATTCACATATGCTTTAACCTTTCAGTAATGGCCTCAGTGCGCTGTTTGTTCATTCTCTAGTCTGTCCTTAGGCAGGACCATAGAATATTCCAAGATGAATTTTCCACGGAGTGTGCTGATGCTTCCTCTTTCAATTTACCATATTTTCTTTTTTCCTTAATGCCATCCAGTAGCTTTTTACATCTTCTTCCTCTCCTTCCCATCACTTATATCCTTTTCTGTATCTTTTCTTCAGTGACATGTTTTAAAGGCAGTTCGTGTGCAAGATGTGACCAGTCCAGTTTGCCTTCCAACTTTCTCTTGTTTGTAGGATGTTCCTTTCTCTTTGACTCTTTGTAATACTTCATCTCTCACATGATTTGTCCAACTGATCTTCGCCATCATTCTCCAGCACCATACAAAGCTGTGCTCCAGATGTAGTACTTTACTAGCTTCATCCTTAAATTTAAGTCCCATTTACTGGTGAAAAGAGCCTTCTTCTTGTTGAATTCAGCTTTCATCATGGCAATCCTGGATTTAATTTCACCTGTACATCTTGCATCATTGTGATAATGCTACCCAAATAGTTGAACTATTCCACATTTGATATATCGTAATATGTATTGGGGATGGTTTCCTTGAGATTCTCATTACCTTAGTTTCTCTCATATTCATTTCCATTAAATAGCATTTTCCAATTCCAATTAGTCTTATCAGTCATGCCCTGTAGCACCATTTCTTCCTTAGCTATTAGCACAGTGTCATCTGTGTGTTTTACATTGCAAATTACTTGTCTTCCGATTTTGAAGTCTCCAAACCCTTCACGAGCTTCTTTGGTAAGGTATTCACTGTGTAAGTTGAATGGAATCAGTGACAAAGAGCATCCTTGTTGGTCTTAAAGTCTTCACACTTCTCGTCTCCCCTCAGTCCAATCTTATTTTAGCGCTCTGATCTGTGTACAGTTTGCTGATCAATCTTTTGTGCCAGCTGATACCAGTTCCCTTTAGGATCTGCATTAATTTGGTCCATTGTATGTTGTTAAATGCCTTCTGCCAGTCTGTAAATCAAGCCCATGTTTCCGTATCAATGTCCAATGTTCATTTTGGTATTATTTTCAGTATCCCACTAGCACTGGTAGTTCTTTTCCTCTTCGAAATCCAAACTGATCATTTCCATGTGCATCCTCAATTTTCCTTTCAGTCCTTCTTCTAAGTATCCTCACTACTGTCTTTGCTGTATGTACAATAAGGCTGACTGCGCGATGGTAACTGCATATCGTAGCTTTGGCTTCTGCTTTAAGGCAATCATTGTAACTTCACTGAAATCCTTGGGCTACCCTACAGTTTCATATATGTTGTTGTTCAGTTGTGTCATTAGTGTGAGACCATCTTCTTCCAGTAGTTGAGTACATCACCAGGTACATCATCATCTCCTGTAGTCTACTTATCCCTTTTGTCCTTGATAGCTTTTTCCACTTCACATTGCAAAATATAAGGGCCTTTCTCATCTGCGTCTGCTTCCTCTTCAGGTTCGACTTCTAGGTTTTGTGGTTGATTAGGTCAGTTGCAGAGCTCTGTAATATAATTGTCCAAAATTTTCAGCACTTCTCTCTGATATACTGTTATATTCCCTTTAGAGTCTTCAGTGTCAGTGTGGTGAATCCCACAGTTTTTTCAGCCCCAGTTCTTTCATCTTCATGTAATATCCTATTATCTGAAATTCCATGATATTGTCACATATGCTGTAAAGATACTCCTTCCTGGCCAAGATAAATCAAATAAAAACTTTCTTTTGCATACTCAGCAGCTGGTAAAGGTAAAGGTAAAGTGTTCCCATTACAGGCCCGGTGTGGCCCAGAGGGTGGGTAGAGGTATAGCTCTACTCTTCCATGACCGCGGCACTAGAAGGGGGTGAGTGGTCAGCAGCACGCCCTGGCCGCACTTTACTCCCGGGAAAGACCCGGTACCCATTTTACAGGAGGCTGGGTGGGCCCCAGGGCCGGTCTGGATGGACAGAAAATCTCGTCCCCACCGGGACTCGATCCCAGACCGTTCAGCCCGTAGCTCAGTCACTATACCGACTGAGCTACCCGGCCAACTACTCAACAGCTGGTACAAATGTAAAATATATATATATTGTAGCACTCTTCCCAGTCCAAGAGGTTCTGGGGAGTTATAATTGATTGCAGGTATTGTAAGTGGCTCTTGTTACAAGCCGTTTTTCATTGCCACCAAGCTGTATGTTACATGCACTTTCTTAATGAGAAGTGGGAAAGGAATTCCATTTTACCTCAACTTTATAATTCTTGGATTAGAAAGTTAGGTGAAAAAGCTTGTCCTGTTGTTATATTGAGTAAATGGCCTTTCTGACAAATCAGTTGCTTTAGAGGCTGTGTGACACTGCCTCATTTCTGTTTTAGAAATTTTATCAGGTACTGGAAGAGAGAGGTTGAAGTTGTGATATGCTTGAAACATTCTGAAATAATTATCATAAGGTTGTATAAACAACTCATTATAGTGGAATTCTTGATGTAAACGGCAAATGGAAAAATAGTTACTTACACTATTTGGCTGTAATGATTTCCAGTTCTGCTCATCTAAGTGGCTTGGAAAAGTGATCTAAAACTGTTTATCCAAAGGCTGGTCCATTCTAGAAATTGCTAACAAACCCATGGAGTTCTTGATTTTAAGCTTTTGCCGTGTCCTGTATGTAATATGTTTTCTTTTGGGTAATTCCCCGGCGTCACAAAGCTAATAGCCGACGTTTTGGAACCCTCTATCAGTTCCATCTTCATGGGCAGGTGGATGAAGTATGACAAAGGATGGGATGTTAGGTGTATTTATACCTGACAGGGTTCTGGCAGGCTGGTGGAGGAATAAATACACCTCACATCCCATCCCTTGTCATACTTCATCCACCTGCCCATGAAGATGGAACTGATAGAGGGTTCCGAAACGTCGGCTATTAGCTTTGTGATGCCGGGGAATTACCCAAAAGAAAACATATTACA
>Ga0131853_10020851_pt1 | contig 11898 bp, 9 predicted proteins | sample TergutLab28metaG_FD_92764 | JGI IMG/M metagenome (GOLD analysis project Ga0131853, IMG submission 92764) | Labiotermes labralis P1 segment gut microbial communities from Petit-Saut dam, French Guiana - Lab288 P1 (version 2) (version 2) | ecosystem: Host-associated > Arthropoda: Insects >...
TAGATAGACTGATGGAAATTGCAGGAACTTCAGAGTAGCCCGTCCCCAGACTGAGATTTGAATCCCAGACCTCCAGAACACAAAGCAGCAATACTACTGGACAGTAATTCCGAGTACAACTACTCTCATTTTAGACTAATTTCCTTATCTTTTACGAGGAAACAGATGCTTACATTATGCAGTAACTTTAAATATGTGTAAATATGTGTGTGTGTGTGAGAGAGAGAGAGAGAGAGAGAGAGAGAGTATGTAGTCAGTCAATCATCCACTGACGTGTTTGTTGCTCCCAGCATTTCTTAAAAGAATTGGGTTGGGTAATAAAGGAGGAACAGGCTTTTAGCATAACCTTGACCTAATAAAGGATTTATTTAAAATTATTCCTGAAAGAATGAATAAGCAAACAAGTGAATAAACCTCTAATTTCAGAACCTATTTTACAATTCTTTGCACACTGACCTCTGACTATGAATAGGAAGAAAATATAAGTACAATAGGAATGGTTCAGAAGCAGTTTCTGCTATGCTGCAGTAAATGTGGCCACCTGGCAATTTATCTGATCCTTCATACAACAGTAATGACATCTGTTAGGTACCATCTTTGAAAATTCTAAATAAAATGCATTATGCCATATGTTAATGGTTTCAGTACTTGTCTTTCACATCATATTTATATCTGGAGGACAGTATATACATAGAAGTAGACATGTGTTTTATTTAATGACACTGTCAGCTGCTAAGATTAGTATATGGTATTGGTGGTAGATGAATGAAATACAAGCACGGAGCACTGGTAGAATTGTATTGACAGGGGATAACCAAAGTACTTGGAGAAAAACCTGTCATAGTGCCACTCTGTCCACTGTAACACCCATATGAACTGGCCAGGGATCAAAGCTGGTCCCCCATGGTGAGTAGCCAGCAACTTACAGCCTAAGCCACAGCAGTGCCTAGACACACACACACACACACACACACACACAGAAAAATAAAGATGTATGTGACAAAACTCATCTTCATATTCTTCTTCCCAATATTTAAGTACTTTACTTCCCACTCTGAAGCAAACACACACTTGAACTTTCTGTCTCTTTTTATGCCTTCCCTAGAATCTTCATCCATGAGGTCTGAATATTATAACTACTATTTGTATGCAATATGATTGCAATCATTGCACATGTTCTTTCCACTTATGGTAGTACTTACACATTCTGTGGACAATATTACCTACCCTGATTGCTGCGGCAGGACAATCACTTGTCCAGAGAAGTTCTACCAACTGTGGTGTGTCTAAGTGTGATGTCAAGACCTCAACAATTAAGGAGACCTAGGCTGACTAGGGCTCTCAAGCCATAAAAAAAAATAAATTATCTATCTCAGGGGAGCTGGAACAGCATGGTTGGTGTAGTGACTAGGTTATGGGCTGCACAATCCAGGGTTCCAATTTTCACCAGGGCACCAGATCTTTCTCTTAACCAAAATGTCCTGACCAGCTCTGGGTCCCACTCAGCCTCTTATTCAGTGGGTACTGGGCTCTTTCTTTAGGGTAATGTAGCCAGAGCTTCAAGTTAACCATTCATCTCCATCCAAATGCTAAGGTTTAGAAACAGTGGAGCTACAGCCCCCCTTCCCCACATGCCATCAGAGTGTGAACAGGTAAAACTTTACCTCTAACATTGACCTTTTTCTATTATCTTTCCCAAGTGGTTCACTTCAAATATGATCCCTTCATGTTACTGCTACTGACAGATATAACCTTTAAACTGTTCCACCCCAGTTTCCACTTCATCTGTCTTGTACAAGCCCTAGTATTTACTGTCACCACTTACTGCAAACCACACTGTGAAAACTTAAGGTTGTTGCTTCACTCACTGTTTTGTAAAATGTCTTAATTACTTCTTTTATTCTTGTTTTAAATTTACATAATATTATTACAAAAGTGCTTATTTAATTGAACAGTGTTTGAAACTGATGACAATTCTTATCTGTTATAGACTTTGCGTACAATGAGCATGTGCTCCCAACAGAAACAAAGTCTGAAGATAACCTTATCAGAGGTAAGGTGCATTAAGATACAAAAATCTTTGTATAATTTCCACATTTTTTCAACTGAACTAACAATCATCAATTTGCTGAAATTTCCTCATCCCAAGAGTTTCACCTGGAATATACATCTTAGACTTTACACATGAAGTAATTTATTAGGTTTAGAATAAAACACAAATGACATCAAAAGTAAAACTGTTAAGGCTTAATATATGCAGGTTTTAACTTCACATCATCCATGCATGCCTTCATTGTGTGTTACTTTAGCTAAACAGATGACTTTATACCTTTACTATATAGACATAACAGTATGTGTTGTGTTCAAGAAACTGGGGTAAAAAATCATTCATATTTGCAAATAGTTTTGTCTGGGAGTGGGTTAAATTACAGGAACTTAAAATTTGTGTGTATTTCAACAAGTACTACAAAAACTAAACATGGACAGATATTAAAATGTGTGTATTTCAACAAATGTAAGTAAACATGTGACAGACAACTCACACTAGAATTCTTTAAATGAAACTGGGCAGAATTTTCTCTTGGCATTACTACACTAACACATCCTTCTGAAAGAATGTGCATAATGTTTAATTATCCTGCAAACCAAAAGACTGACAGAAAAATATACTGAACATACAATCAGTTTCATTTTACTCCACAATATTACACTTCTTTTTCGCCAATAAATAAATTTTATGCTAATTGCAGCATATACACTTGGTTTGTCATCTGTACAAATCCAGAAATATTTATCCCATTGTACAGTGATGAAATTAATGAAGGCTTGACATATTATGTACTAAAGCTTCAAGTACTAAAAGTACTGTCCTGCATGTATGTATTTGGATGAATGCACAACAGTTTGCCTTATGCCAAGGCTGTAAACAAATATGAAGATGGACTCTGCTGAATTTAACTGCTAGTTATGCCAACTGATGACACAGGTTGAAAAAGGGGCCTCCTGTTTTATTACAGTTGTAAAGGTACAAGGTAAAGTTCACTCTAGAACAGGCCATGAAGGTCCAGACGGGGAGTAAAGGTATAGCTTTACTCTTTCTCTAACCTTGGCGCTAGATTGGGTGGGTGGTCAATGCCATGCCCTGGCTGCTTTACTCCCGGGAAAGACCTGCTACCCATTGTATAGGAGGCTGGGTGGGTACCAGGACAGGTCTCGAAAGTCGCAGAAAATCTCGCCCCCACTGGGATTTGATCCCCGGAATTTCCAGCCTGTAGCAAGTCGCTGCACCAACTACGCTATCTCAGCCCACTTTATTATAGTTGTAGCTGTGATAACTGAATTGGAAATAAAAGCTATGAATTTCTGAGCTGTTTATGTACAACTTCACAAAACATTCCAAATAACACACTGTGACGTACTAGGTAACACAATGGAAATTTCAGGTGTCACAATGACCTGGCACCTGGGATTTGTCAAGCCCTGCTTACTGCATTAACTGGGCAGCTGATGCCATGCACCAGGTGTTTAACAATATAAACATTAGATAAATATCTTTTATAGCTACCATGCATTGTATATCCAGCAATTTAAAAACAAGATGTCTCTATTTTTCAGCTGAGTTGAAAACCACTCTGGGACAGATCAACATGGGAACATCTGTACCGACTTCATTCATTTCCATGCTGGTAATCCTGATCATGCTTCTGAGTGTATAAGGACTATTGTAATAATGTATTCGACTACCACATTTCAAAAAGATATTAAATGATTTTTGTAAGTTACGAGAAATCCGTACCAATCTTCGGTCTTTTATACAGATCCATAGAAGTTAGAACTGAACCTGAAAATGTGAACTCTGGTTTGCAAATTATTTAATGGATAACCAAAGATATGAGCATAGGGTTGTTGTCACCCTTTACTCACTCACTTTTGATGTCTTTGGTATGGGTGTTATGTGTCTTAGTATCACAATGTTTCCCAATCACCAGGGTTGTTTCCAGGGCTCTGTGGGAGATGCAAAAATTGGCCTATATGGGGCCCTTAAAAAAATTTAATTCTCATGACCTTCTCTTCTCATTGGCATAACAGAGTTAAATTTCAATCAGTGATGGAACTTCCCCCTTTGCCACAATGCCTAGACCAACCATATGGGGGACTTGACCTACTATGTACAACAGTCAGACAATGCGGCTAAGCATTGATCTCAACTGAAAGTGGCATATTTCATCGATTTGTCTCATAGTACTACTCACACAAATTCTTGCCTGCAAATCAGTACAGTCAGCTACAAAGCAAACATGTGCTTAATGGGGCATAAATCTATCTCCAATTATGAGACACAGATCTGCTATACTTCAGTTGAGGCCTATTGTATTACAACAAGAAAGTAACACAATTGCACAGACATAGTTACTTATTAAAATTCAGTCATTCTCAGGCTCAGGATGGATCTCTGGTAGGTCTACATGAGAGTCACTGTTAGATGTTTTCTCACAAATTTCAGGTTTTCACAGCAGTGTTGATGAAGGTTAAATTATTTTGGGATATGAAATCATACCAGCTGGTACCTATACATCATACTGCAAAAAACACAAATCTTTATGAAAACTTCCTAGTGGTCACACATCTGAGGGCTTATTATGGCACAGACCTGGACCCATCTTCTTACATGGTGTGGCATTTCTTACAAGACTTTGCTTCACTGTAAGACACAGAGAATGGGCTCTGAGGTTCCTGCACACTACATATTGAAAAATAATTGAAAACCTTGCAGAGCAGCTCTCTATAATCATACGTATTCTAAAGCAAGTTCTCAGTTCTGAGTTCGTATGCATTCTCCTTTCTTCCGGAATGTCGCGCCGAGTCACTGGGTAATTGGCGGCCGACGTTTTGAGACAGCCTAGCGATCTTCGAATGTCGAAATACCGTTCTTTGAGACTTCGGCCTTTGCAGATAAGATTACTAGACAGTTTCGGAATTTCAGGCACCAGTTTCCCATTGGTACAACGCCACATCCCAGAAGATGAGAGACCTCAGTTTCTCATATCTTCGCTCCCTTGGAGAGAATAATTGTTTTGACCCTTGTACCGAGCAACTACGACCTAACATTATAGAGGAAAAATAATTTGTCTTGAACCTTCAATTCCTTACCGAGGATATGTAACGGCCAAAATGAGTGATCCTACTTCGTGCCAGTAGGGATTGTAACACGGCCGAATACGTTTTTGCGTTTTTAGGAACAGAAACTCGGACTCCACGTGTCGTTAACTCTAAACTGTGATAGTGGGAATGGAAACTTCACGTTAAACTAATGGAAACATATTGCACACACAACACATATGTTAAGGTTATGTCCCAGCCGGAGTACGAAACAGAAATGGCAATGAAAGCTCTAGTTGTAAACATATACTACTCACCTGACGGCCCACGTAATTATGGAGGCTATGTAATTCACCTAAACGGTAATTATTCAAGTACAGGATCCGAGTTTACTAAAGTGTAATCCGATACAACTAATAGGGGGCACCATATTCTATTCACAAAGAGATAACACGTGTTTAACTCTCTCTGTAAGCGAAAAATGTTATCTAACTGGTCAGTATGATGAAGAACATGCTAGTGCACCATGATTGTACCGATGTTGCTGGATAGTTTACGCGCGCAAACCAGTGGTATTCATCATTGCAAATATGTTCTAGGCGCACTTACTAAACCAAGATAGAAGAGACTAGGGGTTGGAAGAAAGAAAAGGGTTATTTGTTTTCGCTCAGATTTTCCAGGGTAGCAGTGTCACAAGTTTTCGAAATCCATATGTAGAAACCAAGTACACCGACATGTCTCATATATATCATATGATGTGTAAGTCCAGAGAGTGAGAATATTTCTGTATTTTAAGATCACTGTCTAAAATTGTTTTAGCCAGATATCTACAATGTATATGTTTAGGTATTACATGCACGCTGCGCTGCCGTGTACCGTACTTTGTGTACTGCCAATAAGATTTACTTGTGTACAGTTAGTAAAAAAATTTGCCACATTTTATGGAACCCAAAGTTCATGACAGTGTTTACAACAGACTGACACTTGCCCCTGTCCTGATCCAGATCACTCCAGTCCACAACCTTTCACTCTGTTTCTGTACGAGCCATTTTAATATTATCCACCCATCTATGCCTAGGTCTTCCAAGTGGTCTCTTTCCCTCAGGTTTCCCTGCCAAAACCCTGTATGTATTTCTCATCTCCCCAGTAAGTTCCACATAATCCATCCACTTCACCCTCCCTAATTTGATTACCTGAATAATAGTTGGTGAGGAGCACTACTACTACTGGCGCCACTGCTACTCCAAACCCAGCAGTCCTACGTGCACATGCAAAGCTATGACACAATCTGATGCTCTCAGTAATTCATGGTACTTCCCTTGCTAATTTAATACATGGACGTTCAAAACACGGACATTAATGTTACACAGATAGAAGAGAAATTTCATACATAACAGAACACCAATTACAGCTGACAGGCGAATATATATGATGTGATAAAGTCCAATAAAATAAAGCCCACTCTTCTCTTAGGAGCTGGGAATAGCCAAGTTCTTACAGTGACTAGATTACAGGCTGGATGACCAAGGTGCTGTGGATTGATTTCCAGCACGGCCAACAGATATTTCTTCCCCTCAAAGCTTCCAAATTGGCTCTGGGGTAAAGCAGCCAGAGTGGGAGGCTGATCACTCACCACTAGTACCAAAGTTAAGAATCAGTGGAGCTATAACTCTGCTCCTCCCATATGACACACGCAGTACGAATTTTACCTTAACAACAATTTCTTCACTCCCTGCACCATTTCACTACTCATCTCAATGGGAGAGATCTGGATAATGGCAAACATTGCTCAGAATCAGGAAATAATGCAAGGGTAAATATATTGATATTAGCATTTCTTAGCATGACTTATGTAATCGTGATTATATAAGAAAACATTTATTCAGATGACAAGCATTAATACTGATAAAATTTCCCCTGATTAAATTGAACATAAACAACTCTAACAACACAGGCATCATTTTAAGCAAGGCACATATTACCCATTCATGACTCAGTCTTATCTTAAAGTGTTTGGTGGATGCATAATGTGAGAACACGTGCCTGTTCAAATTCATTTTACACATGCTGCAATCAAATTCACACTTTGTGAGATTTGCATAAATATCCTTCTGAAGGAGAAGCGTGCTTAAATAATACTGCCTTCAGGAACTGCAGTGCTGAACAGACCAACTTGAAGTATTCATAAACCTGAATTCACCTTCCCCTGGAAATGAAATAAGAAGAAAGCATAATAAATCATACATGGCACGTATTTTGAGTTTACTTTCTCTCCTTATGGGCAGGCTCATATGGAGTTGATAAAAAGTAAACTTATCACAATGGGAATCTTTTTCACTGCTGCCAACAACTAGGAAAGTCAGGATGAATAACTTAAGAAAACTTCAAAACTGGATTGTAAGTCAGGCAACTTACTTTCACTGCAAAAGTTAGTCACATTGCCTGTACATGGTGTTCTGGTGCTCACGTGCCATTGACACAGCACTACCTGTTGCTTGGGTGCGGGTATGCATCTCACGTGCAACTCCATATACATAGCTAATGTCAGGTCGTCTTGATGCCTCAGCATTGATACAGACACGTACCAGGTCTCGCAACTTTTGAGAAAATATCAGACATCACATCAACTGAGAGCATTCTGAATCTAAAGAGTGATAAGTTAACACAAAGGTAGGAAATTCAGGGCATTACAAAATAAGGAACTTTGTATTTGTACAAATTGCAATAGCTTCAAGAAGGGAAACACAAGAATATGTTCAGGTGGGAATACAAGAAATGTATACACAGTTTTGGTGAGGGAAAGCCCAAGAAAAGTTGGCCACTTGGAACAATCAGAGGAAAATCAGAAGCTAATATTAACATGTTCATATGGAAATGGGTTGTGAGAAAAGGCTAATCAGACTGGCTCAGGTACATGCTTATTGACAAGGGCTTAAAATTACATCATGTAGTATTTGACCAATTAAAAATTAGCCACTCCCTGAAGGTAAAGGTAAAGGCAAACTTTGATTATCCACAAACATTATAAAACCTTAACTGTGCCTATACATAAATATGTTATCACTTCTGCTGCCACGTTGTATTATGCCACAATATAATACTGATTTTTAACACTGGAAATAGGCATTATTAACAATTTATTTTAAAGATTTATGAACTAATACAGAATACAAATATCATTTGAGTAGTTTGAAAAAATAGCATTCATTTTCATTAAGTTGTGACTAGTGGTGTAATTGGGTCCTTCACACTCCAAGGCACAATGTACAGAACACTAAAATTTGTTGCAAGTTTTTTTCAGACTGGATTCTATTCTTCCAACCGAAGGCAGTGTTCTGGAACCTTGTTATATCATCTGGGGGTAACTTCAGTAATAATTACAGGGGCCCTCTTTATTGAGTCACAGGCAGTGACTGGTTACCTGTGACACTTGCTGTGAAAAATTGGCAGAACCTCTCACTCTAACTTAATGTCATATAACTGAAATGCTTTAAATAAAATATATGCGTATGGCATTCTTTAACAGATGTACTTCATTTGCATGACATTTATCAACCTCTGGGAAAATAACATCATCCATTTACATAAAATATTACTGTGAGCCAATGAGCACACAATGTCAACTCACCTCAAATGATTAAGCAATCATACATTTTAGCCCTAGAAATGTCATTCGTAACACAGAAATATTCAAAACTCAAAATAAAAACAAGTGCCCAAAAAATTATTTACATAACCACCCACCTCTTGAGAGTATATATCAGCTGGGAGTGGTGGATAATCGCATTGCTCTATCTTCAGGCACAAAGTGTATAAATTCATTTTCTCCCCATAGAATGGTGACTGCAGAGCAGCCATCTGTCACAAAGAGAATTCAGTCATACACTAGTAAAACACATGTCAGCATCAACAGGTATGTGGGACAAAATAACAATAAGTAACCAAAAGAATAAAACAGAGTACAGCTCGTATCCACTCATATCTCAACACCAGAGTTCAGGTAAAAGTAAGAGTTGCCCTTGTATTTAATCAACAATATGCCACACTACACGGAAGAACGGAGGTATAATTCCATGAACTTTTAACTTCAGTGCTAGATGTAGGTGAGTGGTCAGCTTCACACCTAAGCTATTCTATGCCTGAAAAAAAAAATTCTTTTGCACCTGTTAGGCAGGAGGTTGCATGCACAGCCAAGTGGATCTGGAGGCGGTGAAGAAGAGAAAAAAATCTGTGCTCCTACCAACAGATCTGATTTCCTGCTCTATAGCCTGTAGTACATTCACAGTACTGTACTGATCAAGCCCTCCAAGCTGTCTGCATACAAGCTTTTAATACAGAAACCTAACAAATCCTTCAAAACTTTAACAACAACTACATGGGAACAATAGTAAGAAACTATGAACAAATTAAAGAGAGATTAATATCAGAAATGAAATATACAAAATAATAATTTTACCTGCAGCTATGTTAGGATGTGAAGTTTGGTCTCTCACCTTAAAGTCAGAAAAGAATATGGGCAACTATGTATAATACAAGAACTTCAAGTGAGGAAGGAGCACAGTGATGGGGAAAGCCGTTCAATCAAGAGCTACATAACTGTACTCTTCACCAAACCAAGAAGTGTGAGATGGGAAAGGAATGTAGCATGCACGGTAGCAAGGGCACAGTATTCAAAATTTAACATGAGGAGTAGAGACCACTTGGAGACAGAGGCATAGATAGGAGAACAATATTAAAATTAATCTAACACTTTGACCCCTGGAGTATTTAAGTGGTTAAAGTCTTCTGCTATCAAGGATATTCATATGCATACTACTATTTTGACAGTGTTTGTCAGGAAAGGAAAAATCCTCATTATTTTATACTTTCACAAATATATAAAACTCAGGTAATTTGTCGAGGTTCATCACAGAAGCAAATACAGCAGCGAGTATACAACTGACCTCTCTCTCTCTCTCACTCACACCTGCACATAGCCTATGTTATGTACTTTCAGTGGAAAAGTACTTTATGTTTGCTTTTATTTGTTTTAATCTTAACAGTTTGCCGTTTAAAAGTACTTTCTGGAGCATTCTCCAAGACACCCCACATCACAGTTCTTGTAGTACACTGTAGCATAATGCACTTCTATTTGCTTAGTTTGCTTCTGTCAGTGCACTCCTTAGAGGTTTCTTGGAAATTAATTTCCTCCCACATGTCTATTTGCAGTGGCTTCAGATTTTACAACATTTTTCACCTTACATCACTTAATAGACCCACGCCTTTCTATCACAATTGACGGAGCTGGATTTTCTATTATCAAAAGTAAAATGTATGGAAAGACAAATCAACGAAAAAGTCTTGATAGGATGTGCAGCATACATAAACATGTCAAGGTATGAAAGTGAAGACCACATGGTCAGAACAGCCCTCAGCTTAATGCATGGGAAGAATTAGCAGCATTAAAGAAAAGATTTAAATTAACCTTTTGATGCCTAATGTCAACTATAGTGGTCGTAACGCACCGCTAACATCTAAAGTTGCATTTTATATATTTATTCAACAAATATAGGTACTGAATATTTTAAAGATGGTATATACTCTCCGTTTTTTTTCTCTTCAAAATGCAGTTTGTTTCATAATTCTAATGTATTTGGTTCCTGTATTATTCACATTTTATATACAAAGTGTGCTAAAATTTAAAAAATAATTCTGGCGCCAAAAGGTTAATTAACTGCAAATTATGTGAACAGGGATAATGTAGTGGGCATGGCGACCCGTTACGAGCTGGACGGTCCGGGGATCGAATCCCGGTGGGGACGAGATTGTCTGCACCTGTCCAGATCAGCCCTAGGACCCACTCAACCTCCTATAGTGGATACAGGGTCTTTTTCCCTGGAGTAGAGTGGCTCAGGCATGGCGCTGACCACCCACCTCCATCTATCACCGATGTTAAAGAAAGAGTAGAGTTATAACTCTGCTCTCCCTTTGTGCCTTCATGGCAGGTTTAAGAGTGAACTTTACCTTTACCTTTAACTATAATTTACACCTACCTCATAAAGCAGACAACCAAGTGACCATATGTCACTTTTAAAGTTGTAGCCATGCTCATGTATTCGCTCTGGGCTCATATAGTATGGTGTACCAACTAACGAATGTGCTGCAGTCGTCTTTGAGCTGAAAAACCGTCCAAGTCCAAGGTCACCCAGTTTCACAACTCCCTGAGCTGTGATAAACACATTTGCTGGCTTGATATCTGCAAGATACCACTTCAGTCTTTCACAGGTAACACTACAAATCTGAGGCAGTTACCTGAAGTGTTTTACATTCCTGAATAGTTCAGCCCAATGGAATGCATGTGCAAAGGTTTCAGTGTTTGGTCTCATTCTGCATTCTTATATATTTGGTTAAGGGCTAGAAATGAAAAAACCACTTTCTCCTTTATTTGTTCATGACTATCATAATGCTTACTGTAGATTCTCTAACATATAAATAGAAGAGTGAAAGAATGGCTTAAGTTTGATATTATTTAATGGTGCTGTGTCAAATACAGGAGTTACAAGGCAAAAAATGAGACAATAATCATAAAAGAAGTAAAGATAAGGATTTGGAAGTAGGTGGTCGCAGACATTTTCAAGGTACTATCTTGGCATTCAAAGATACCATGAACACCCCCCCCCCCCCAAAAAAAAAAAAAAAAAAAAAGACAGAAAAAAATCCAAAACTTAATTTTAAAAAATAAAAAAAAAGATGAAATTTAAATAAAAAAAAAACACCAAAAATAAAAAACCTCCCCAAAAAAAAAAAAATATAAAAAAA
>Ga0131853_10020853_pt1 | contig 11897 bp, 11 predicted proteins | sample TergutLab28metaG_FD_92764 | JGI IMG/M metagenome (GOLD analysis project Ga0131853, IMG submission 92764) | Labiotermes labralis P1 segment gut microbial communities from Petit-Saut dam, French Guiana - Lab288 P1 (version 2) (version 2) | ecosystem: Host-associated > Arthropoda: Insects >...
CCCGGCGCTACCAGATTTTCTGAGTAGTAGTGGGTCTGGAACGGGGTCCACTCAGCCTCGTGAGCCTCATGAGGTCAATTGAGGAGCTACTTGAATGAAAAAAGTAGCGGCTCCAGGTTTAGAAAACAGAGATTAACGGCTGTGGGGAACCGTTGCTCTGACCACGTGACACCCCTCTATCCGCAAAAGTTGGCACTAACTTCACCGACTGGCGGCGGCCACTCTGTCGGTATAGTTCGCGTGCGGATTAAGGCCACGGAGTTTGTTTAAGCTATCTAAGCCCAACATTCTATTATGCTTAGATGGTTAAAATGCTGACACATTGATTTTGATATAGTAGATGCTGTTGTACATTTCTGTTGAATGTGATCACCAGCAGGGGTCTCTATCCCAGGGTAAAACCACCAGGGCATAGCATTGACCACCCACCCTCGACTAGCACCAAGGTTAAAGAAAGAGTAGATCTACAACTTTTCTCCTCCCTGGTATTGCATGGCCTGTTCTAAGGTGAACTGTACCTTTCATGATCACCCATGACTCTTACAGAATACATTAATGAACAACTAAGCACTTAAGTAATGTGACATAAAGTCAGTTGTTGACATATCAGTAATGAAATCAGAAGTGTAAAATGAGGATTAAAGTTACAGTAACAGCTCATCACATACAGAAACATTAACCTGGTTCAGGTATTGTGTTTAACTTTGTGCACAATTATAAGCCTGTTTTTCTTGTATGCTCAAGTAAATGTGATAGTCGCTGCATTGAAAGCTGATGTGATGTCTGACCCTTCAGCAGTATGAGTACTAGTTGTGGTTTTTAACAGAGCTGGAAAATATATTTTTATTGGTTTTTTAGGGGTTTAATGGTTATGCATTGTTGTTGATTCACTCAGAAACGACAATTACGTTTTGGTTATTCTTGCAGGAGATTGATGGTAAGGCATTGCTGTTATTAAACTCAGACATGATGATGAAATACATGGGCCTAAAACTGGGCCCTGCTCTCAAAATTTGCAATTTGGTCAACAGAATTAAAGGACGTAGGCATCTGCTGTTATGACAGTGAACTATGTCTTTTCCCAGAAGGGTGTAAATGCTACAATTTGTGATACGTAAGGTAAGTCAAATAATACTGTTATAGTGTGAATATTTTGAGAATATGTTAAATGAATAAACTGTAATAGATAAACTGCATTGAATTGACTGCAAAGAAGTTTATGTGCTGTGGCAGGAGTTGATTTACATTATATGGAGTAATTAGAAAAGAACACAATGCTTTCACATCTGTATAATGCGGTAACCATTGAGCCTACAATGATGTGGTATGTGTCACTTGTTGGGAAACTCGCAGAGTTTGTTTATAGTGAATTAACAGTTGGTGCATCTGACATCATTGAAGGCTGTCTGATTATTTTATAATAAACATTTAAAACCGTTTACCTTCTTGTTTAATTACCCAGTACATTCAGAATGATCAAAGAAAACTTATTTTGGTAAATTTATGATAAATGGAGAGGCCCATTTTGTGTGTTGTGTTTATGTATGAGTGATTGATTGTGCTGTACTGACAAAAAAATTGACAAGCTGAAATGAATCTTTTTTGTTCATAATGGTAGATTGTTGAAAGTCTTGGGAATGTATTTCATTAAGTCCTTTTCCTACAGTTGTTTTTTGTTTCAAAGGTAGATTTTACAAGCAATGTTCTATGGTCACCAGTGTATGGCAAACCTGCAGTTATGAGGACTGGTCTAGAGGCTTAAATTTAGATTACTATGTACTAATTTTGTTCCATGATGTTTTGAAAATATTTTGGTACTGATGCTTCTGTTATATAAATTTAAGATTGTTAGTTTTATGCTACAATAATTGCTTATGTGGCATTTGTTAATTATTGTTTCTTATTCATTACTTTTGTTATGTGTATTTCGCACAGACCTTAAAATTGCAGAATGTCTGGCGTATAATTTTCTTAAGAACTCGAGTGCTGCTAAGCTGCACATGATGAAACAGGGCTTCATCAGAACTTTTTCTGTTATTGAACAGCATCACAGACAAAGTAAAAATATGCTGAGAGTCAGTGTTGATCCTTTGACCAGCATTTATAAATGGTGGTCATTAAACGGATGTTGTTCATTTTAAAGATTCACTTTTTTTAGTGTTTGTTTCATTTCTGTAATTCAATCTCATAGTATGTTTTAGTGCATTACAAAAGAGTACTTAGAACTCATTAATCATAATGAAAGTAGTTCATGAGTTTCTGTTCCTTATTGGGTATGCAGTAATAACTTCTGAGACGTCATAACAAGGTGCGGCCACTATAAGTTTACTTTTTGTTGCTATTTTTCTTCTGTCATCTAGTTTCCCTAATGTGCCAGTGCAATTTGATTATGTATTGAAATGTGTGTATGTATGTGTGTGTGTATGTGTATTCTTGGTGAATCCTAATATATTGTGTATGCAGGATGAGAACTGTATTGTCTGGTATGTGAAATGTATTGTGAAAGTTTATATTTGCTAATGAGCAAATTGTATATGAAGCTAATTCATTCATTCTTGTCCCTTAGTAACCCAGGCACATAGTACAAGAGGTGCAAGTTGTTTCTAAAATAGCACTTGAATTTTGTAGCCTTGTGTATTGAATATCTGTGAAGATAAAACTACATTTTACTCAGCGATATAATGTTCTTATGGTTAATATGTTAGAGTTACCTATCAACTCAGTCAGCAGGTAATGTATATTATCGATTTATGTTTACACAGAGGTAAAATATTCATGCTTAATGAAAATGCTTTAATAACTGTAATTCATTACAGAATTAATACAGTACTGTGGTTTAGTATGAAGTTTCTCAGAATGTTTGGTTCATTGTAGCCATATTTATGTCTTCATACTGTAAGTATATGGTTTTATTTATTTATTTAGAAATAATATGCCTTTAATAATCAGAATGAGCAAATTGGCACTGCAGTAATGTGTTACCTGGTTGAAATCCTAAATGTGGATATATAGTATCTTGCCTGATTTTCATGTATTTTGCTTGAGAATTGTCATGTTTTGCTTCAACCCCTTAACACAACTGGCAGGATAGTACCATGTAGTAAACCATAACCACCTATTCTGATGTCCTGTAATGTAATTATTCATAATTGTCCTACTGTTTTCTACTCATCAGTACATGACCTCAGCATTTGATGTGGCATTGTAAAACATGCAGATAATAAACCAAGATAAAGCTGTCTCCCATAATTTATTTAATTTGGACTTACCAAACATTCTTTGGCACACATTCTGTTTTAAGATAGGCTGAGTTTACTGACAGCATCATGAGTCTCTTCTTCAAAATATGTCATAAGCAATTTGTATACCCAAAGGTAATCATATTTAAAGGATTGTTGAATCTCTTTCTTTTTAAACATAATTTACTCTTGATTTTCAAACCATATATTTTTTTCCTGGACTACTACCTGTATAGGACTGAGTCTACAAATTTCTTTATATATGAAATCCAAAATCAGCAGTTCCTTAAATATGCATAGGTTGTAATGATTTAGTTTCCAAGTTCCAACATAATAAGTACACTATGTTTGTTAACCCTTTGATGCCAGAATTAAATCCCTCAGAGCAATGCTGCCTATCAAGATTTTTGACTGGGGATTTTAAATTTTATTACCTACTCTTAAAAAAAAAAAGCATAGACTTTTCCTTCAGATTTAATGAAATAAAATTTTGCACTCTGCTTATGAATTGATTAATCCGGGAAAAAAATGTTCACCTATTTTTGTAATAAATTTAGACCTGTGAATTGCATGCATTATATGAAATGTGGTGTAAATACTTCATTACTCACATAATTCTGGCTGCTGCCGAAGGTCTTTGGCACCTTGGATCACTGTTTTATCATGACACACAGTATTCACAAAGTGGTTGATATATCACAAATTTACTTTTGTGTGATATTCTGTGAAACAAGGCACCATGCGCAGGTCCACGTCACATCTGGTGCACTTATACACTGTGCTCTTTTGTTGGCGGCGGGAAGAACACAGACGGCAGCGCAGGTGGGTTGATGATTTTGCTGGCCAGTGTTTTTTATGGCAACTTCTGCTGAGGCTTGCTGCTGCTGCTGCTGTTGTACTTCTTCCTCCTCAAAACAGTCTTCAACGTCGCTAGCCTCAGCACCTGATTCCGAGGCAGTGTCAGCAACCAGAATTTCACTGATGGCCTCCTCCTCAAGTTTTATTTTTTTTCCGGCCATTGCTCAATGCCCACAAATTTCTGCCTTGTTTAGACTACTATATATGACAGGCAAAGTTTCAGAAACATAATACCAGTCAGATATGAATGTCTTATACAGTGACAGCAAAACAGATCTAAAACTGCGATATGACTGCTGTATAAAATTCCAGCTATTCGAGGGTGCCCAAGACATTACTAGATTGACAGTTGTATGTAGCATGTTACTACCCCATAACTGCTACAGATTAACCCAGCACTACAAGAGGCACATCTGTGGGCCCTCCTGTAGCTGTAAACATCGGTTTTGATGGATATCGCTGATTTTTTATCATTAGTTTTGTATGAATTATATGGGTACATTACACCGCTGACAACCTCTCTGGTCAAAACAAAAGTTCGTTCCATAGACCAGTGTTGATATTTCAACCCACAGTGAACCCCAGTGCAAGATATAAACAAAGCTATCAGTGTCTAAACCATATTAGTCAGCTGGGACAAAATGCGCATTTACTGTGTCGACTTATAAATCAGGGTTTGTGGAGGGGTTTAGGAGGTGGAGGGGGTACATTCTGGCTACTGAATAAAAGCCTGACCTTCAAGCATCCTGCAGCTTAGCAAGCCACAGCAGTTTACCAAATAGGAGTTAACAAAATTTCTCCAAACTTTGACTCACTGTGTGTGACGTCTGTATAAGGCGTTCGGCAGTTTAAAGGGCTCATTGCCCGATGTCTTTATAAGTCGTTTGGCATGAAAGGGTTAAATGTGAAGGCTTTCTTACAAAAATTGAAGATAAGAATCTGATCAGATATGGACATTATGTTATGAGTGGAGTTTTAATACTAGAAGTTTTAAGAAACTTTGATTTTGGGCATCATGTTAGGTTTACAGCAATATATGTTATAAGAACCAACAAAATGCACACTTTGTTCATTAATGATTTAATTCAGTTATATTGTCTTCGACATGTTTCGAACAACCAAGTGTTCATCCTCACGAAGACCTGTACATGCAGTTTTATGGCATTTTGTATGCATCCGTATGAGCAGCCTGGTCGATGGCAGGATGTATCAAAAACATCCTGACATGACCAGACTGCTTATATGGATGCATGAAAAAATACCTTAAAACTGCATGTACAGGTCTTTGTGAGGATGAACACTTGGTTGTTTGAAACATGTCGAAGACAATATCATTGAATTAAATCATTAATGAAAATTTTTTTTCTTTTCTTTTCTTTCCCCCCATATGTATATCATAATGCACAGTTCAAAAAATGTAAAATATGTTGTTACGTTGCTTAGAAATTATTGAGAACCTATGACTGAGTTTGATTCCTGGCATGGATTTCATATGATTAGTCTTTTTTTTTTTTTGTACGTAGCATCATTTTTTATTGCTTATATACAAATCCAGTTGTCAGTGGTTGGTGTGATGCAGAAGCTTATGAGCTCATTTTAATTTTTGATTCAGTTACTTCTGTTTCACTGATTTATTGCAGAGAATTTACAGTCTTACAAGTTTGACCATGGTGGCAGTTGTTGAAAAGATTATTTCTTGATTATTAGTCAAATATGGTGATAATATGCATATATATGCATTTATATGTATTTTGTACCTTTTTTTCTTGTATGTTCTTATATTGATATATTTGTACAAACAATTACATAATTATATCATTTCACACCAAGACATTGTACACAGCATTTCCTTGGTCCACCAGATACTTTTGTAACTTGCATGACTTCAAGCTTCTGCTGTAAAGTAGATGAGAACAGTTCTCACTAATAACATATTGTTAGTCTGCAAATGCAAAGTTATCAAGTTCAATTTAGTTGAATGGAAAAGAAGGTATGATCAGTATAGTGTTCTCAAATGTTGAACTCATGTGTTCAGTATGTAATACATTGGAACCTCTATCCATCATTACTGTATTATTAGTTTTCTTGCAGGTATCTCATTTCGTCTGCTTCTGAAAAATTGCCCATAAAAATGTAAATTATATGGGCTGCATTGTTCCTGAAAGTGGGGTTTGCTGCCATCAGTTCAGAATTTGTGGTTCTCACCCACAGTATTCCAGGAATGATCCTTTATGAGAAAAAATAGTGAAAGTAATGTGATGTTTGTGTAATGTACTGTAGTGGTAATCTGCCAACTGGTACTTAAACATACAGCTGTAACTGTACTTATAAGATATTGCCACACCTATGCCAAGTGAGGAATGGTGGTGGAGCAGCAGGAATGATAGGGAGACACTGAAAAGGATGTCAGTAAACAGATACATGTAATTTCATTTACACCCCAAATAGTTGTGTGACCTGTCATGTGCAGATTTTGATGGAATTAAATGCTCAATAGCATTGTGTTCAGAGCCCTTGTCAAATTTTGCCCATATCTGATGGTAAATGTGTAAAGTATGGTGAAAAAATTTGATCCCAGCCATAAGTGACCTTCATTAAGCTTACCTTAATAAAACTTGCACACACACACACTAATTTTTTGTGGACATATCTTGTACCGTTCTTTTTTTGCTTTGCAAAGGACACCTGAAGGTGATTTGAATGCATGTATTAAAGTAACTTTTTGTATTTGTTTATTATTCTTTAGGCTTAAGTGGGAAACACACTTTTTTAGTTTTTTTGTGCTGTTAATGCTTTCCCACAGCTGTCATTTTCCCCAACAGCCACTCAGAAATGATGGATACAGATTTCATTGTTCACCCTCAAAATCCAAAACCTGAGTAAGAAGTATATTGTTTTATTTGCAAAATTGTATCTTGAATTTACTTGTGTTTCAAAATATTCATTTATACAAACAAGCACTATTTTTTATCCATTTCGCTAAACATTAATTTTTTTACACGTTTGGTTGCATACACTAGTACATGGTTATTTCAGTCCCAAGGCTGTTAACTGTAGTGTCTACCAGTCTGATTACTGAATCACGATAATAGGTAATGCTTACTGTGTTAATTTTATAAGAAAGGCCATGTTTGTAAATCAGAAGTATTATAATTTTGAAACTGTGAGGTACAGTAATAATTTCCTGTTGGATTTTACACATTCAAGAAATGTGCTAATTTTGTCACACTATTTATATGTACATGTTACAACCTACCAGGTTTATACAGTATAGCTTAATATTCTTGTAATCTTGCAAAATTGAGGGAAGACTGTGGACACAAGGTTGTAGTAATTCACAACACAAACAATGAAGCCAGTGTTCTATGCAATGGTTCTCAATCTTTCACTGCTGTGACCCATACTTGGTCACCAGCAGGATTTAGACTTGAACCTCTTACATCAGCTTTCAGCATTACAAAACAGAATTTCTTGTGCTGATTCTTTTGGGAGTCCTTGTGACTCTGGTTTGGGTTGAGAACCACTGGTCTAATGACTACAGTTGTTAGATGTTCACTTTAGTAGCTGTGTGCATTATAATGAGAGTTCCTTATGGAGTGAAAGCTATTATTCAGTAACAGTGCAGATGTTTATGTAGTTCTCTTGTATTTAAAAGTTTACATTGCTAGTACAGTTATGAAATGATAAAATAATAGAACAGCAATTTATAAGTGGAATAGAACAATGTTTCTCAGTTAGTGGTGTTTACACTGAAAGTCCATAGTTTTATTAATGCTGACCCTCAGATTCTAGTTGGCATTTAATTATGCATTTGACCACAGCTGGAAAAATGACTGTTTTACAGCTAGTCACTTTTTTTGCTTTCCATTTAGTAGCTAAACAGTTTGTTTTAAAAAGAGACCACACTGACTTATTTTTTGGCAAGCCCCACAAGAAAAGTCTTGCATTGTATACTGATGTATCAGTATGAGACTTTAGATGGCAAATTATATGCCATTATATGTAATTTGTAATTGTAATATTCACTGTAAGTGATATTTCTTTTTTGTAATATATTTCTAATATATTTGTAGTATAAATAAACATGGTTTAGACAGTTAATTAGATTTGTAGAATGTTTGTAATACATAAAATATGAGACTGATAGGGCACTGGCCAGTGATTTAGAAAATGTTAGAGCTATTGGGATAGATGAATGTCAATGTTTAGATTCTTGATAGATTAGGAACACTGTTACCACTTACCTGTATCCTTGTGCATCCTGACCCTCAAATCACAGAAGTGCCTAGACTTAGAAATGATTGTGGTTTTAGCAAATTGTAAGCTGCAGTACAGTTGTGTTTGTAATGCAGCTGTGTTACATTTGTGGAACTATAAGACTGTTTACTTTCTTAACAGATTTTTAAGGACAACTAATTTGATTAGTTTCACAGACAGAAATTTGTTCCTTAAGACATCTGCACAGTATGACTTAACAATATCCATTGTTTCTGCTTGAGGTTAACAAAATTAATTTCTGGTGAAATTAGTACTAGTATCAATTCTTTGTATTTTGTAGCTGTCAGCTGGCTCAAGATTACTGATGGTCATGCAGTTATTGTCCTTGACACACATAGTAACTTTACATTTAAATGCATGCATTGTTGAAGAAATATACATCAGGTGTCACTTGCAGCTGGACTGTCATGGTCACATCTAATGATATACACGTTACAGAAGTACATTTGTCCTCTGACATGTCTTTGTTCTAAAACCAGAAATGACTAATAGATGCATGCCATGAAATATTACATAGGCTTCATTGGACACCTGGTAGCGACCTACCTTTGTGGTTCCATGAATAACAGAAAAATGTCTCAACTAGCAGAGTTACTAATACCTTCTAAAGGAGTGTAATAAAACTGTGTCTGTATTGGGAAAGAATACTGTCATACTAGACAGTGCAGTCCATCTCACCTCTATGGTCTGAAAACTTTTGAATGCTTATTGGAGACATTACATGAAACATGAAGTGTCATGTTGTTAAAAAAAAAAAACATACTCCAAGAGCTCATGTTATCCATTTTTCCTTGAATGCTTCAGTCTGCATAGACATCAGTTTAAAAAACTGCAGAGATGTGCTTTGTGATTTTATGTATCTCACTGACCTCTGTTCATCTAATGTACAAATTCAGTGCTGCAGTCATAGTGTATTAACTCTTTGGTGCCAAATGCTGCATGTACCATACAGTATGATGCTCACAAAGCAGAACTTTATCTGCTTTTATGCAGTCCACTTGGAAATTCCAGTCTTCTGCACATCATTACACAGATTGAATTATGGTCCCAAAGGATTAAAAAGCAAGCTGGAAATGTACACAATATAACTGTGACATGTTCTCTGTTTTGTCTTAGAAGGGACAGTGTAATATTCTAATAAATGTACACTTGGACAGCACCTTAAAATATGTTTTAATTAATATATATATATAAAGTCAACAAATTTTAATAAATAATTTACAATTACCAACAAATGCACATAAAATGACTAAAAATCATACAACATAAAATTCCTACATGTTTTAGCACCAAGGCACTAACACATGTAGGAATTTTTTTGTCATGTATGATTGTTAGTTGTTTCTTGTGCATTTGTTAGTAAGTGTAATTATTTGCAAGAATAATGCACGGATTTTACTAAAATTTCCCAGCATCAAATTGCATTCAAGTTGTAGTAGTTCTGTTTCAGGCATAGATGGAGAAATTTAGTCAGCATTCTGTAGAGATGTGAATATATTGAGCAAATCAAAACGTAGCAAATTCAGTCTGTTTCATTTCCTACATATTCTAGACCATTTTCAGGATGCCTGACATACGTTGTTGACGTTACACTTAGTCTTTGAAGTATGCTAACTGTTTCACCATGCCACTTGTTTACTGCATGCAAGACCCAGGAAATTACTGGAACAAAATTTGAAGTGTTAGGTCCTTTCCTATGTATTTCTGCATGTTACCATAAGTTTCAAACAGTATGAAATGGGCCCATCATTATGATACTGGCATCAAAGACCAAATACACAAAACTCTTAAAGCAGGTAACATATCTGAATAAATAAAGACATTTTCTTTCCAGTTACCTAAAATTTATTGGGCACAGAACAGGCAAAGTACAGTCATTCATAAAGCAGAGACTTCTTAATGCAAACTGTAAACCTTACAGAGCAAGCCTTTCTGCAGACAAGCTAATGCAATGTTTGATAAACTGGTACTCATATACATCCATTTACAATCACACTGAAGCATATAAACACCTACTTCAATATTTCACACTATTCACATACAGACTGTGTAAATTTTGATAATTTTTTTATTATAACTGAACAGCAGCAATCCATAACAAAAAAAAACATGAGTTTTGTTTTCATGACAGCATGAAAGAAGTGTGTTTATACACTGATCAACCCATATATACCCAGCCTGTCAAATAAGTGCAGGAGTGCAATTACCAGAATGGACTCGCTTCTCGAAGTACATGTGACTAGTATTTGGAACATTCCACTTAGGACATGAACAGATCCCAAATACATCATGTTTATTGCTTTATAGAAAACTTTAAACTCATGACTTTACACTGTTTCAGGTTTGTGTGTGAAATATAAATATGCCAATAGTGTTGTATATGGATAAATCACCATAACACCCACATGGAGCATATAAGCACATTTTATCCACAAGGAACAAAACCATCATACATGTCAATTTACTTGCACATTCATAAGGAATATGTATGTTCATGTACTAAGAGATTTGACAGTTTTTTCTGTAACGTGTGCAATTCCTGAGTGAATTAGCATCCAAGACAGGGCAGGAATACATGGCACACATTGACTTACACATGCAGGTAACATTTCATCATGATTATATCTAAGTACTGCCACAGCCAGTGTGAAATGGCAAGACCAATTCAATGCAGGCTGTAGTTCAGACAACATAAACCAAAGGAAATTCTCCGTATATACACACAGCAATAACATCTCTGATCATGCCTCCTCAATTTTCCTCTCAAATTAGTGAAATCATTTTAGTGTTTAATGGATGTACAGTCACTTTAATGTGATAAGCACATTAGTGGTTTCAGGGGGTATCCACCATTACTGCACACTATACCTCATTATGTCATTCCTATGGCACATCCAACATTCATAATAAACTTTGTCTTATGACACTTTTGAATAGTGCTATACATACAGGCTGTTCAGTCTATTTTTCCATGCTGTGCTATAACATTTCTTTGAATGACACAGATATGCAATCTACTGTTTATACTTTTTAGACAAAATGAATTTAACAAGGTTCATTCTGTACAGGGATGCAGTCCTTTGCATCTTGGCATATGCTGTTTTCCTAGTTCCAAGTAGTTTCTGACCTGTGTATATTTTAGGGTGGGGTGGGGGGTATGTGATGGAGACTACCTCAACCAGTATGTCGCAGAATAGTGTGTGCTCTCTGCACCCTGTCCCCCTTCCTGAAAAAAAAAAATCATCATAATGTCTGTACCTTTCTCGCAGCGTAAAAAGCTTGGAAACTCAACTTACTCCATGCAGCAGAGCCCTCCTTCAGATGCTAACTGGTTCTCAGCTTGTCAAATTCACTGCATTTTATGGAAACCAAGGGCTCATTACTGTGTTTACAAGAGCCTGCTACCTGTCCCTATCCTAAGCCAGATAAATCCAGCCCATGCCCCCCCCCCCTTCCTTAAGATCCATCTTATTATTATCCTGCCATCTATGCCTGGGCTTTCCAAGTGGTCTGTTTCCCCAC
>Ga0131853_10020855_pt1 | contig 11897 bp, 5 predicted proteins | sample TergutLab28metaG_FD_92764 | JGI IMG/M metagenome (GOLD analysis project Ga0131853, IMG submission 92764) | Labiotermes labralis P1 segment gut microbial communities from Petit-Saut dam, French Guiana - Lab288 P1 (version 2) (version 2) | ecosystem: Host-associated > Arthropoda: Insects >...
CTTTTTTATCTGTAAATTCATGTTGAAGTAATGTAGATCCTGCAACGGATATAACAACAGGTGAGTTCTTGAGAATTGACTTATTTCAGTATAACAAAATTTCACTATAACAAATTAATTTCTTAGGTCCCCAAAATTTCATTATACTGGTATTCTACTGTAATACTACTACTACTACTACTACTACTGCTGTTGTCCCATACCACAACCTCCGCAAAGAATGAAGAAGATGGCGTAATGGTAATACTTTCGTCTTGCATGCAATACATAGCCTGTTCAAATCCCCGGTCTTTGTACATGCTAACCAACTGACTTTTTTGTTATTTTCCTCAGTCCCTCAAGCAAATGGTGGAATGTTATATTATTGCTTCCTTCCAGATCCTTTCCAATTCATTGTTCATGAATTGTCATAACATTTAACACCATGCAATCTGAGTTACTGGCACTACCATAACACTACCTACCACAAGAGAAAGTACTAGCTTGATGTCTGTTTATACAGATCAGTCGATGAAACTTACTCCATTCTGTTGTGTCTTCTCACAGCCTTTTCTTTCTAGTTCACTGCCAGCTCTTGCCACCTTTTTGGTGTGTTGTAGTACTTGTCTGAACCTTCATTGGGTCAATGATGATAATATTGGTAACATTATGGCAAAACTTTTGTAGGCCCAATCATTTCTCTTGAACTCATTTAACAGGCTTTGAATTTGAAATTGTTGTTATGAATTTCAATTCTTATTTCAACCATTCTTATATTTTTTTCAACAATTCTAAGCAATTTCATTTCCATTGTTAGCATTTTAAGTTTTATGAGTGTTGGTATTTTAGTTTGTTTTTTCTACTTGATACGGTATGTTTGATTTGAACAATTTATACTGGTGCCAGTGATGGTTTGTTATATCATGCCAGAAACTGCTGACTTCATGCATAAGAGTACAAGCTAAATGATTAAATGTATTTGTATTCTGCCACACCTAAAAGGGCATATGTAAGAGATTAATGGCATGTTTTTACATAAACTGGACATTCAGATTATGTGTCTAAGAAACACATATAAGGTACTCATTAAAAAGCAAAGTTCACCCTCTAGCAGTCCATGAAGGCCCTGAAGGGTAGTAGATGTATAGCTGTACTCTTTCTTAGATGTGGGTGGGTGGTTAATACCATGCCTCAGCTGCTTCTCTAGGGGAAGAGCGCGAGTGCGTATTGTACGGGAGGCTAGGTGGGTCTTGGGGCAGTCTGGACACATGCAGAAAGTCTGGCCCTCATCGGGGTTCAAACCCCAGACCATCCAGCTTGTGGCATATCGCTCTGTCCTGGTGGCCTTAAGTGACTCAGTGGAGACTGCAATATATGTTGCAAATTTGAGAACTGCATAAATTGTGTGTGTGCATTATATTGAATTTTACTGATGTGCTAAGCTGAGTCAAGTCTTTAAGTGTATTTACTATTGCAAGGTGAAGATAATGTTGTCCCTGTAACTAAGCATCACACTATGAAGGTGTATGGGATAGTGGAGGTGTAGTTCCATGCTGTACAACCTCGGTACATACCTCAACTGCTTTACCCTGCAAAGAAGAGCTTGCAGTGCTGATTGGGCCCCTTTGGCCAGACTTTGAAGATGAGAAAAATCTCTTCCCCCAGCCAGAAATTGAATTCTGATTCCTTAGTTGTTCAGTGCTAGCCCAGTTAATATACCAACTTGAGGGTATGATAATACTAAAGTGGATCTTACACAAACAGGGTATCAAGTTGTGGACTGAATTCTGCATACTCAGGATTCCAGTGACTGGTTTTTGTAAACATGGTGATGACCATTTAAGTTCTTTAAATGCCAGGAATTTTTCTGTAGCTAAGTTACAGTCAGGCTTTAAAGGAATTCCCAGCACTGTGAAGTGGGTTGGGTTGTATGTTGAAACAGGTCCAGATTTTTATCTTTTCTATATGGAAGGTAGTGTGAATATACATATAATGCCTTGCTTGTCGACTGATCATTTCTCATTGTAAGAAAGCTAGTAAAGTAGGTGCTCTTCAGTATACTAAGGCTGCACATTAGTGTCATGGCCTGAAATATTCCATATTTCCCTTGACTTGTTGTGCTGCCTGCTCCATTGTACTCCCACCCAGTTATGTAGCCATTTCTTTATTCATAAGTGTTGGTCATCATAGTAATAAGTGCTATGTGTTAGATGTCATGTGCCAGAGGTAGCTGTAGGGGAATACAAGAGTAGGCAGAGAAGGAGAAACTGTGAGCATTGTGATGCCTATCATCCGTGGGGCTTGTTTCTGTGCTGCTGATATACTTCTCATAATCACTATCATTTATTACATGTTCTTTTACTTTTTGTCCACATAATTGCAGACTGGCAGAAGACAGAAGAACAGAAAAAGCGTGAAAATCTATTACTTGATGAACTGGTTACTATTGTCAATAAGAGGGATGAATTAGTTCATCACCTGGACTCGCAAGAGAGAGCGTAAGTATCCGTGTGTCATTGCCGCCAGGTATGTGTTCTTGCACTTGTATGGCTTGGTGCCCAGCTGTGTGAGCATTTGTCACAGTACTGTGAAGAAACTGAGGAACTATGTGAAAAATTGCAAGCATGAGTTAAATTCAGGTTTTCTGAATGTGAAACAAACCTACAAGTCCACAGACTGGTATATTATTTGATATCATGTACTCAGAGTGCCTAGACAAATTAAAAAACTTTGGAACAAATATGTAATAACTGTCAGGCAGTGGTCTGTAGGCCCTATGTGAACATCATCTGTTTCACTAGAGCAAACTGCTTTAGTTTAATTGTGCATCCTGTGAAGCTTCACAGCCGCCAGATTAGTTAATGCAAATGAAATAGGTGTGCGTCCCACAGCCATTAATTTTTATTCTACCTGAGTGGGTATTTAAATTTTAGTGCATGGTGTATGAAAAAAGTTAGTATTGTTTGATCTGAAAGAGATAAAATATGGAAATGAACGTCATTTTATGGAAAATAAAACAGAAATTATGTGTTGTGCATTAAAAATGCGATAAATATGTAAATTGAAATTCAAGGGGTGTTTTCCCATGTGCATGCGCGGGTCTTTAAAACGTTAAGTGATGCTGATAAGAAGTCAGTACTTGTAGCCACATTTTCTACTTGGCTTTTATACTTTAAAGAATAACAGTTGAAAAGAAATATACCGTATTTGCTGAAATATAGGATGAAAATTGCTTCGTAATTTATCATATGAAGAACTGGGACTCACCTTATAATCAAAATTAATGCATTTTAATTATTATGTTCATCTTAAATACAACTATGCTGCAGCATGGAAATTCCTTGTCGTGGAGCAGTATGTACGGCTCTGAACAAAACAAAGAGGGCTGTTATAAGAAGGAGAACATTCAATCAGAAATCATCTTGATTTCAAACTTTCGCTGTGTTCTGAATGTTGTATACTTTCTTCTGGGTAAAACACAATAGTTTGACGTCTGCCATCCCATGGCTAACCCTGACACGCACCCTATCTCCTTCACATACACGCCCATGGCTTCCATGTGGATCATTACCCTCCACAACCTGTTTCTATACTCTGACCCGCCCCTACCCTGTCACCTTCCTTCCTATTGGCTCAGGCTATTTTCGAGCCAAACCTTTTCCTGTATAAATACTCCAAGATTCTCAAACCCAGTCATTCTTCATACCTACCTGCCTATGAAGATGGAACAGAATGTTCTGAAACATCGGCATATAAAATTCAGGTGCTGGGGAATTACCTGGAAGAAAGCATACAGAAATCGTCTTGTGGGTCAAGAGGCCAACTTCAGTGCCATTGATGAAAACGTTCAGGGATTTCTGCTATAAAAATGTAAGTGACCTTCCCATTGCCAGAGAGGCAGTATGAATTGAGGCATTGGAAGTCGAGGTTGTTACGTCACTGATGATTTCTCCACAACCATACAGTCGGTAACAGTTGTGCAATAAGAATTATGCCTTGTAAATCGTTGGCTATTCATTGAAGAACTATGGTAGTGCACAAGCTGCCTTCAGAAATAATGTAATTAATGTGCATCAAAGTCATGATTATTCCTTTGGACAGATGGGGGAATGGAGGTGAGACTCTTAAATCTTTTTGACATGCTGACCACCACTACAGTTGATGTGAAAGCATCATAACAACAGGGTATGCCACAATGAGAATAACTGTGATACTTCAAGTTCTGGCTGGGAGGAGGAGGAGGAGGAGACTGGTGCTGTTTGTTACTTTGAAGAGAAAATATCTTCCAAAAGAAAGGTTTCCTACTGCAGTTGTGTTTAAGCGTAACCAGAATGGGTGGATGACAGAGGAACTGTATGAATGACTGAGAGAAGGCTTGGACAGAAGGCCAGGAGCTGTTGTAAAAAAAAAAATATAGTGGAAGTTTTAGATTCTTTCAGGGGTCACTTCGTGGAGAGATGAAAGCTCTACTTTCTCATCCAAACAGAGATCCATTGACCATACCAGCAGGCATGAATTCTCAGTTATTACATGTTCTTTAATTTGGTAGTTAACAAATTTTTCAAAGAAGATGTCACCTGTACAGCAAATGGCTGCTTTCAAGGAACTGCCCACTAACACTAGCAGGAAACACAAGATCATCTGAAGAACTGATTGGTCAGTGGATTAAGACAGTTTGGAATAATAATGCACTAGAATCCACCTCAGAAGTGGTGTAAAAAGTACTGCATGTCAGACAGTATGAATGTACTGTGGAAGATAAGAAGAAACTCTTCTTCTTGTGATGAAGTGTTGGCAGTGTCTAGTTCAATTCATGATGTGTTTGTAATTTATGTTGTAGTTAATACTGTCGGTATTGTGATGTTGATTATTATTTAATTTATGAATGTTAAAGAATGCAAAACACTAAGTGACATAAAGACCTGACTAATGTGAATATAGGTGTTTTCCTGGAAACTGAAAATTGTGAAGGGGGTTGTCTTATATTTGTGTAAATGTGGTAAGAGTTACATTTAAAATCAGTAAAAGCGTGTGAAATGTAATTCTGAATTGTAAAAGGAAGCATCCCAAATTTTTAATTTCATAATGTGAAATTCATTCTCGGAGTGCTTAAAGTTTTTTGGTTTTTGTGTGGTGTCTTTTTGACCAACTGCCTTTTCCACATTTTTTATCGATCAACTATGTGCTGTGGTGCTGAATTATGGCATCTTTGGTACCTTTTTGCTTTACAAGCTTGATACTGCTATCACTGGGCATATATACTGTCATGTCTGATAATGTTGTTTCCTATTTACACAACGAGGCACTGCACATGGTGTAACTCAGTGCCAAAACGCATGTGCCAGTACCAGAAATCTTGGAAACGGCTGTTGGTCAGTTAACAACCCACACAGTGTGTGGAGTTGTAAAGTCTTTTGATTTCCATGGCAGTAAAGATTTGTATCGTGGTGTGCTTGGTTATGATGTCAGGCAGTCTGAGTGGTGGTGTAGGAACATGCTGCCTGTATCTTCGCCGTAAACAATGATGGAACCATCTTACCAGACTGCGTATTGTTGTGACCTAGAAGACCACAGTATGAAACTTACTGTCCTGCTTTTCAAATTATCTTCACTTTTTCCTTCATGCATGTGAAATTAACTGCAGTGACAGTAAAGTGTTACAAATTTTTTTCAGGATTGAAGATGATGATGAAATAGAGCGAGATTTGAATAGGGTTTCATTGCCTCAACAGAATCGAAATTGTGTTGTGCAGTAAAGAAAATTAAAGTGACCATAAATGGTGAGTAATTCTTTTAGGCCTTTGGTATTGTAAGCAGTGTGATAAGAATATACTGGAAAAAAGAAACCGCTTAGAGTTGTGATTATTTCAAATGTCACTTTATTTGGGCATAGTTTAATATAGAGTCTGTTGGTGGTTCTTTCCTGGACCACTACAGTAAAATGATTGTTTTTATTTATTTTATTTATTGTTGCATTATATTCGTTTATTCAAGTGATCAGTAAAGGCATTTAGGGTTGGCATGGCACATGTTGCTTGTAGGATTGTGTGTATGTGGTTTGGTTTTTATGCTGTTTTTATTATTGGACATCCTGATGTGTTGTGATACAAACATTCGGGTACAACAAAGGCAATTAAAACACAATTGTTTGTTAAGTCACTTTGTTTCCACATACACAGCTGCAGCCAAGATCTGTAACTCTGTATGCAGGAACAAAGTGATTGTTAAGAGTTATTTTTGCCCACTACTATATGTTTTTATACTAGTAGTGGATGGATTTGTTTGTAACTTAATGATGATTTTCTGGTTGTTCACTATTGTTCTTGTCTACTGCCTTGCACTTTCACTAATTATTAATAAAAGACATGTTGCAACACTACTGGGCATCATCTTCAGTGTTTACTAGTATTCTGTTGATGCGTTATTTTTGTGTGGCTATGCCTGTTTGTAAGGTGTCTGGGTGGTCATGCCTTGTTGCCTGTGTATGACTATGTGCCAGGTTGTTGTGTGTGTTTCGCTCTGTCCTCTTGACTGTATGTGTTGACTGCTTGTTGTGTTCCAGTTCTCTTGTCTCCCCTTTGTTTGTCAGGTCAAATAGTGCAACCCGTCACAAAACCAGAAGTTTTTGCACTTGATGGGACTTGTCCTTAATGCTTCCCCTGATCTCGTCTTGATTTTTAAATGAATGGTTGATTCCTTTACACCATGATGTCTTCTGAACTTAGCAGTTTTCATTACCCTAGATGTATTGTCTAACACCTGCACTTACTGTAACATAGACATTACTCCCCTTGTCTTTATGTCCATTGGTTCTCAGTCAGCATGTCAATCATGTTCAAAGTGCACCCTTGTACAGGCACGGAGGCTCTGTACAGGCCGTACAACCCATAGGGGGAGTAGAGGTATAGCTCTACACTTTCTTTCCCACAACACTAGAAGGGGGTGAGGGGTCAGCGCCATGCCTCGGCCGCTCATTACCCCTGGAAATGACCTGGTACCCACTGTACAGGAGGCTGGGTGGACCTCGGGGCCGGTCTGGACAGGTGTGGAAAATCTTGCCCCCACCGGGATTCGATCCCAGACTGTCCAGTCCATAGCCAGTCGCTATACTGACTATGTGTAGATCATGATTTCCAGGCATAAATAAAACATGAAGACCTCAGTTAGTTCAAAAAACTGTGGAAAGTACAGTGATAGTACATTCTGTATCACACAATATGTCGGTAGATGCTGAGTGACAAGCAGGTGCAGCCTCTTATGTATTAGAATAGAATAGTAAATGGGTTTGAGCTCTTTTGGTCCTGGTGCACATAGGTCTTTTTGAGCCTCTTGTGTGCTACTGCATGTCGAGGGAACTAAACTTGATGCATGAGGGTCCTTATAATAATTTTCCATGAATGATCAAAAATAATATGCACAATCCTGCAAATGAGGCTGTCCTGATTCAGTACCCATTGCTATACATTCTTATCACAACTAGAATATTTTGTGTTTGCTTGAAAGGAAATAGGATATTTTCTGGCAGAATTACCAAGTAGCAGAAATGTCTTCCATACATTATTGACATTCCAGGAGTCATAATGTCACTGTAAAGTATTTTCGTCTTAATACTCTGAGTATGTTCTTATTTATTAAGTGAGGATGGGGAACTAAGAAATGTTTAATTGAAGTGTTTTGTCTTATTCATATTTTCTCTGGGTAAGGTTGAATTTGTTTCTACAACTTGCAGTGTCTATATTGTTTGAATTTCCTGAGAATGGGACAGAATTTTTCCTTCATTTTGTATGTAGTTTGCCTGTCAGTACTGTTTATAGTACACACTGGGTGAACCATATGACATGTAGGACCCATTTAGCAGTGGGTGCAGAACTGTTTTTAGACCAGACCATTGATAATTATTGATCTTACCTGGTCCAGTATTACAGGTTTACATGGGGTGTTTCAAGATTTAGTTTTTTTTTTTTTTTCACTATGCTGCTACAGGTTATGGTTAACCCTTATCCTGCTAATGTGGAAAATATGGTGAGCTCCTATTAATGCCAGCAAATGGCAGTGGGGTTTAATTTGGCATTTAAAGAGTTAAAAAGTGTCTTACTGTATTCATGTACGAAAGTTGTATCTTATATTACTGTGTTGATAGGCAAGACAATAGTTGTGCATTTATTCAGGAGTCAGCATAGTTAGCTCAGGGTACCAGTGAATCAAAAATTCTACTTGCCAGATAAAAGACTGGGTTTATCAGAACCATTATAATTTTTCCACACTGCATTCTTACCAGTCACACAGTACACAGTACTGTTTCTCATTGTATATGGTGTGTATGATATGTTGAGTATCAGGAGAAATAAAAAATTGGGTTGGGGATGGGGGGAATGTGAGTTAAAAAATTCAAGGACATTTCCAATTATTGTTCCTGATTTTTCACTTATTGTGGACAAGCAGACAAGTGGGTTTGTTGTAGTATTATGTCAGCCTCAAAGGAAGACGCTGTCTGGGAAATTTTTGAATGAGTGAGATCATAATACAGGGTTACTACAAAAGAAACAGACACTTTCAATGTTGTATTGAAACAAAATTATTAACGATTTAGCCAAAATACTACTTACATGATTTTGTAGTACACGTTTTTAAGTTTATATGACGAAGTTACAAATGTTCTGTGTGTGAGCCTTTTGTCACACGACAGATATCAGTACGATAGTCTAATTCTGTCCAAACAGACCTGAGCATATACCACAGTAGCAGCCATTTTGCTTCAGTGTTGTCAAGGGCGCTGACGTGGTGCTGACGTCATGAAAGAATGCCTGGAAAAAAATTTTCATCTTTCCTCTACGCTAATACGCAAATTGTGTGTCCACTACGCTAACAGTTTTGATACTACATAATGTTGAAAGTGTCTATTTCTTTTATAGTAACCCTGTATATTAAAATGGTCTTAAAGGAACGGTTAGTTATTGTCATTATGTGAGTCGTTATGCCATGTGGCCTGTTAACATTTTATGCCGTATAGATTAACTAACTACATCAGGATGTGTTCAAATTGTTTTTTTTTTTTGGCATGATCATGAACCTTGAAGTTCCATTTCTTGACCAGCTGAATGTGTGACCAAAAGTCTTTATTTTCATGGACCTACCACCTTACCTTTTTCAGTTTAAGCACTTTGCAAAACCATCCTGTTCTATATTTTACACTTTCAGTTAAAGAACAGTTCATTTGTACACACATTTGGCAAATTATAGCTGTAGGGTCACTGCAGAGTGAAAATGATTTTCTTGGTCAAATATTTAGTTGACCAAGAGTGGCAATTTATAGAGCATATTTTTATTAACTTCCTGGTCCATTCTTCTGTTTCACAGTGCATTCTGCCAGGGCAGAGTTCACAGTGGATTCCTGCATTTTACACTGCATCTTCCCATCAGCCATAAGCCCAGAATGTTAAATGGTTGACTGTGTAGTGTAATATGCAAATGTTCTTACAAGTTTTCTTTTGACAGTTGCAGTGGTTGTTGTACTAAGAGGGATGGTGTTTCTTCTGCTTCACAGTTTTGGATAATGTGCCACAATCAGAATGCTGTAGACTGCCAAAGAAGAATTGATTATCTTCTCCTTTAAACTACTGTCATCTATTTTTAAAAATATTACATGCAGAGGTGTAACCGGAAATATATGGGAGTATTTATGATGGGAAGTTCATGCTTCCTATTGTGAGATAATTCTAGAGATGAATAAGATGTAAAACAGTGGGATTGCTTCATACAGCTTGTGCTGCTTTCTCAGATGTTACATTTGGTGTTATATTCATGTTGCATCCAGCTGAACTGTGCTTGCTGTTTCCTACCTGTGAGCAGTTCAGAAGTGACAAATTCGGACATTTTTGCAGTGTCCAAGTGTTTTATGCATGTACATTTGTAATTAGTTGAAGATGTGTGAAATTATAATGTGTGACATTGAGTTTGATTAGATGAAACTTCGCAGTGTATGTATATTTCTTTCAAGAATTATTAGCCTCTTTACAACAAAATAAACGTTTTTAAACATTTTTGGTAAAATCTGCTGATATCGGACCTGAAAATCTTTATGCTTCATGCATGTTTCTGCATAACTCATTTACTTGTAGATAAAAATATTAATTCTGCATGAAAGATGCAGGTTTGACACTGAAGCCCACTATGGTTTATTTTTAATGTGGAGGTATAACTATTTGGTAACCTTCAGCAGCTGAATGGAGATGATTGATGAGCATCTTGCCCTGGCTGCTTTATCCCTAGTACAGAAGATGTAGATTGGGGGGGAGGGCCAAGATCTGGTCTTGTCATATCTGGGTTGAGAGCCAAGAGGAAAGTATGTAACTGTGCTGGAAATTAACCCAACTTTTCTAGTAATCCATCCCTTGTCTTCCTTCTGCACCAACTGAGTTGCTCAGTACAGACTGTAAGCAAATCATGCTGTTACATTGTTAGAGAGCAGTGCACACTCTCAGTTCTATTTTCTTTGACCCTTTTATCGCCGTCTCTCCAGACCCTTCATTAGTGTGAAATGTATTGTTTTTATGACAGTTGTAAGCCTTAAGGAAAATTTTTCATGTCATTATAAATATGATGGGAGGGTCCTGGATTTTTTTCCTTATGCTTCACAAATGTGTACAACACTGGTAGCTCCAATTTGTTTGCTGGTTTAAAACATTAATTCAACTTAATTAATTTAATTAATGTAATTAATGCCGGTTCCAGTACAACTTTAACAATCCAAAATTCTATTCGGGAAGAAATAAAGAGTAGACTGAGGTCAGGAAATGCTTGCTATCATTCGGCGCAGAATCTTTTGTCTTCCAGGTTGCTGTCCAGGAACTTAACCTTTATCTTACGGCATTTAATTTAGTCATCGTGCCCCTGGTACGGTGTTTATATTAGACAGCCCTTTAAATAGTTGCGCGTGGTTGCCTATAAACATTTATAAATTATGAACCGATGGTGATGAAACAATTAAATTATCTGCACTGTTGCGAATAAATCAGAGATATTTCAGTTCAAGAAAAGTTTCAGTACAGTGGCGTACCGACGGGGGGTGTTTGGGGTGTCAACCCCTCCCCCCCCCCAAAAAAAATTCAAAGGCCCTCCAAAATCATACCAAACTCAACCTGACTGAGAAAACTGTTAGATTTGCTGAATTTCGGACGCCAACACTCCAAGATGTTCGGAAAAAAGGCAGTAAAATTCTAAAACTACCGCCGGTTCGCAATTGTTTTACATTAGCAATGACAGATAAATTGGTTGTCATCATAAATAGTCTTAAAGTACCAAAAATTAAGAAAATTTACGATATGAAATGAAATTTCTTATACCAAATTACGGCTGCCTCCAGAACCCCTGACTAGTGGGCTACCGCCAACAGATTTCCGTTCTCTATGTCTTCAACTGAATTTGTTGAACCCCCCCCGAGCAGTATTCCTGGGTACGCTACTGATTCAGTAGAAATGTTTACTGCCTACATGCAGAAAGTTAATTTTAATGTTTTATAATTCTCAATTTATTTTACTTACATTTCTGTTTCGGGCCTGATGTATGCACAGGAAATTTCAGCACGAAGATTTGTGGAGTTATGCCTTTGCCTGATAGTGTCAGAAAAATCATCTTACTTCACATGCACACCACACTTTCCCAAAACTTCACTAAAAACTTTTTTCTTCACAACAATCGCAGTTCACACGCGACATTTTAGCTGCGTCCCCTTCGCGAACCGAGACTGACCAAACTTTGTTGAGTGCTGTTGAGTCTACCGACTAGCGTCATCATTTCCAGCATATTTTACGAGGGGGAATCGAGTCTACATATTTTTTATTTCGTCAAGGAAAGAGTAACTAAAACAGAGATATTTCAGCGGTTGTCTAAAAATGCATAAAATTCCATTGCCTAAATAA
>Ga0131853_10020856_pt1 | contig 11897 bp, 37 predicted proteins | sample TergutLab28metaG_FD_92764 | JGI IMG/M metagenome (GOLD analysis project Ga0131853, IMG submission 92764) | Labiotermes labralis P1 segment gut microbial communities from Petit-Saut dam, French Guiana - Lab288 P1 (version 2) (version 2) | ecosystem: Host-associated > Arthropoda: Insects >...
AAATCACACACATACAAAACAAAAACAAAGAACCCCGCAAATAAAAAGGAAACAAACACTACTCACACACAAACCACACACACAAATACTGTACATATATAACACACACACAAACCACACACATAACACACAGAGGTAAAGCCCTCCACACACACACCCTCAAATTACACATACAAAAGGCACACACACCACAAACATACACATCTACACACACAAAAGCAACACATAAACACTACACACACACACATGACAACAAAAACCACACCCACACAAACTACACACAAACACAAGGAAACACACGCACGTCAAACGCATACACCCACAATATTCACAAACACCACACACACTAATTCACACTACACATACACACACACACACCACACAACCCACGCAAAAACCACAAAACACATAAAAAGCAGAAACAATACATAAAAATAAATTACCTCAAACCACTAACAAAATCACACTGCACTCTGAGACAGAAACACAAAACATACACACACCACAAAGAGCCGTCACACGCACATAACATACATAACACACAAACACACAAACAATACAAATACTACACACACACACACAACACACTAACACACCCACACATATACAAAAACAAATAATCCAAACTCCACAACACGCAAACACACAAACAAACATTACAGACACACTACATACACATACACACCACACAAACACACCACACAAACTTAAAACACCCACAATCATTATACACACGAAAAAACACAAAAAATGATCGCAAAAACACACATACAAAGAAAACACACGTAACCAAACACACACAGAACACGCCCAAAGAACACACACACAAACAACACACACACGACACACTCAAAGCCCACACACACACACAAAAGGAACACACACCACACAAACCCAAACACACGCACCACACACACACACACACCACACATACATAAAACCACACACACACACACCTATACACACACAAAAACGTCACACACTTACTAACACACACCCACTAACACACATATCACACAAAAACACCTCACACACAAATAAAACATACAAACAAAATATTCACAAACATTCACACACACTCAACATACACAAATATAATACACACGTACACTCACAATACAGAACACATTACACACAAACACATACAAAAAACAAACAACACCAAACACACACTACGCATACAAAAAACATGCACACACCACACACAGACAGAGCACACAAAACAAATATATACACCGCTCACAGCACCCACAGTTCATGACATTCAAACCAAACACACAACAACCTAAATATAAACACAACCCGCCTACACACACTCAAAACATACAAAGACACAACAAACACACGTACACCACACACACAAACACACACTCCCACACAACACGCACGCACACACATTACATTTATATCACACACAAACATCAAACCTACAAACACACCCTACACATTACACAAATAGCACGCACATATATCACGCACAAGAAGCCGCTCCACACACATACACACACACAAAACACACAAATCATAAATATACACAACAAACACCAAACCATATAAAATCTATATAAACACACATTACACCACACAAACACACAAACAAGACATACAGCAAACACAAACACTACACACATACACACGCCAAACAAAAAAACACAAACTACAAGCCTGCACTTCACACACACCCACATATACACACACTACACTCACCCTCACACTAAACAAACACACACACACTACACAAACACACCAAACACAGACACAAAAACACACTAAACACAAAGACGAAAACACACACCACACACAACACACACCACACATGCACAAACAGAATTCACACACAGACAACGCACACACGAACAAAAACTACACACAAACGCACACCACACCAATACACATCCATTCATACACTACACACACATAACATAAAACACACCACAACACACACACAAAAAATCTACACACAAAAATTCTACACAAAACATTTCATAACACAATCACACTACATTCACACACAAAACACAAAAAACCACACTAACGTGAAACACATATGCACCCACCAAACACAAACGGCATACCCAAACACACACCACGCATACAAAAAAACTAATAAATATCACACACCCACAAAACAAACACACAGTAAACACACACACAAAACACACACACCACACACAGCCACCTATATAAACACTAAACACTCACAAAATTCCAATCACATAAACACAAATCATACAGAGACAATCTAAACACACACACTCAGAGACAACACAAATTCATACACACAAAATACACACACACTTAACACAAAATCAACACCACACACAAACACACTAAACACCAACTACATACTGAACACACATACACACCACAAACTGAACTCAAACACATACATCACATATACACAAGCACAAAAACACTTACAATACACGCACAAACACACACAGTCACAATAAACAATCACATCACACATCACAACAAACACAAAAAACAACACACATACACACGCACATTACATACATATATACAATAAACACTCACACTAAGCACACACAAACATACCAAACATTCCCAGACACACACCAAACAAACACACACACCACACAAACACCAAACATATTCACACACCATAAAAACGCTAACACTCGCAAAAGGTAAACACACACACAACAGAATAACACACCGCACAAAAATCACAAAAAACACCACAAACACACAAGACACACAAACACACCACACGCAGCTTCCCACATTCACAGTACGCACATACAACGTCCCCCCAACATACACAACTAACAACACATAAACTAAACAACCACACACACACGCACCACACACACGCACACCAAAACCAATCAAACCTCACACACCCAAACTACACACACATAAGCAACACATACACACTCACACTACAAACAAACACACACTACACACTACAAAAATATCACGCACATGCACACATCACAAACTCAAACAAAACAATTATACCACACACACACACACACACACACAACAAACCCACATAAACACACAAAACACACTCAAGAAAACACAGGCTTGTCACACGCACACACCCAAATAATTCACACAAACCACACACACTAACATACACTACACGCACACACCACACACACAAACACACACCACACAATCCACACAAACACACACATACACATTACACACGCAAACAAAACATCCTTACAACAAATACACAATCACACTACACTAACATACACACGAAACACACACAACACTTACACAAACCACATTCTACATACAAACACTGCAAACATACACACCACAAAACACACACACTACACATACACATCCCAAACTAACACACAACACACGCATAAAACCCACATTCTTCACACACACACAACAAATACACATACAACAAAACACACCACAAACGCACACACACACGAACAAATATTCTCACACACATACAACACACATAAACACACTACTCACACACACTCCACACACCACACACACACACACCTCACGCACACACCTCATAAACACAACAAAAATGTTACACACATATAGACAGAAGAAAAAACAACCAAACACACACATACACACACTGAAAATTCACACACACGTCACACACACACAGCACGCACACACAAGACACACACAAATAACACACACACTCCATACATAAAAACATACATATAGAGCACACATATACACAAACACAATACACACACACACAAAACACACACCCAAACACACGCACCACACAAATTCACACTGCACACATACACAATACCGCAATACCACGAAAAGGTACACAATTATTCACACACCCCTACATACAAACTATCCACAAATACAAACACAAGTCATACACACACATTACATACACACACAAAACACACACACACACAACACAGCCCCTACACACACAACATGACGCCCGCATAAACACACATCACACACAAACAAATTACACACACACACACAAACACAAAACAAACTCACACGCAAAATAGAACCACTCGTCACACAACTCATAATACACACAAACAACAAACACACACAATCAACACACAAACAATACACACCCACTGAACACTGCAAACACACACACCACACCCACACACACAAACAATTCAATCAAAACTCACACACACACACACACCAACACTCATATTACACGCACATATCCCACACACACAATCACACTAAAAACACACCACACACACCACAGAGACACACTCCAATAATACACACACCCACCATACACACGCACTTAAATGTCACACGCACCAAACACAACACATACAAACACACACAAACCACACACACACACACAACATACATAAAAATCACACACACACACACCACGCAACACATACACAAAATTTACAACAAATAAATTATATCACAAACACCAAGTACACAACATAAACCATATATACACACACACTATATACATACACAACACAAACACGCCCACATATTACACCCAAAGATAGCACAAATAAACAAATCCACATATAAAATACACACACCACACCATTCAAACAAATTATACACACGAAACCTACACACACACACATCATACACCCACTTACATTAGAATCTCAAACACATAACACACACACACACCAAACACACACAATACACACCCAAAGCACAAACATATACATAAAACACAAAAAATAAACACACTCAATATGCACACACATTATTCACGCAAAAAAAATACAACACACACACACACACACAGAAAAACACCACAATAAGACATATATCACACAGACACCGCACATATGCACACCACACAAAAAACCGCATACACACAATAAACACACAAAACACAAAAACAAACCATATAAAAAACACACACCACACAGCCTGACACATACTCATTAAGACACACAAAACGCCCCACATACACAACACACACTCACACAAAGAACACACAAAAAAACAAGCACAACACACACAATTTACACACATCAAACACAAAAAATAACGCAACACAACATGCACACTCCACACAAACAAACACAAACACCCACCCAAAATATAAACACACAAATCACACACACTACACTAACACACGCTACAAACATACAAATACCACACGAACACAAAGAAACACACACACAAAATACCACACAAACTCACAACACAAAACCACACTTCAAAAACCCACACTACACACACATACACATCACATAAACACAATCACACTTTACACACAACATATGTAACACAAATTCAAAAGCACAAACGCAAAACACACACACCACACACACACAAAAGGAGACACCACAATCACACACCTCACACATTCCCCAAACACAAACCACACACACAACACACACATAATAAAAACACATAGCACACCCACCCGCACAAAAAACACACACACGCTACACATTGACACACACCACACATAAAACCACAGAAACCGCAAACAAACACAGTACACACATGCCACAAACACCACACACACACACACTATACACACAAACAGAAACTACACAAGCTCACAACCTACACTCATACAATATATCCACCCCACAAGAACACACTACACACACAATATAAACAAAAATCTACACACACCACACACAAAAAACAAACACAATCCACACAAACACAAACACCATAAACACACACACCAGACATAAACACGACACAGGCCACAAATAAAAAACCACAAAAAACAAACAAATACAAACACAAAAAAACAAAAACAGAAACTCACATCACACGCAAATAAACACTCACAAACCACACATCCATACACACAAACCTCACACATAAAACATACAAAAAACAACACACGTACAGTAAACACACGCACAAAAATACACAAACAAAATTCAACAAACACACAGCAAACCCACTCAAAACAACACACAGAAACATCACACAGACGACACAAACACACACTAAACACACACACTAAATAAACACAAAACCTAAACAGATACCAGACAATCACAAAAGAGGCAAACACTCTATAAAAATAACACACTTACACTACACAAACACACACACAAACACACCACTCAACACACATAAACACACACTTTACAAATACACAAAAGAGACCACACACATGTCACAAAAGCACACCCACAATTTACAAACACAACACAAACACAAAACACACAACAAACACACACCACACAACCTACAAACACAAAACACACACACATTACAGACACACACTAGACAAAAACAACCATCCTCACAACAAACACTGATAAACACACAAACCACAAAATAATACACACACACACAACAACAAACAATCCCACGCACATACTACACACATACACAAAACATCTCTCACACACTTCAAACCAAACACTAACTCACACATAAAAAAAAACTCATAAACACACCTCTAAACAAACACACACCACAAAGACAATACACACCACTACATTCCACACAAAACATGACAAAAACACACACACACAACGCACACATCCTCACATCACACACAAACCGCACATAACCAGAACGCAAGCCAACACACCACAAACACACACCGCGCAAACAGCACATAAAAACCACAAAGAGAACACACACAAAATACAAGCAAACACCATGCACAAAAATAAACACAACGCACCACACAAACAAACACACATTGCACAAAGGCACCACACCACACACAAACACACCACACACAAAACATAGACACGATACACAACCCACAAACAAATAAACATACACACACCACACAGACACACAAAAAACTCATACTCAACACACCCAATTACAATCACACACTATAAACACACCACACGTACATTATACACACACATACCACACGCAAACACCACAAACACACTTTTCACAAAACCACAAACATCACACCACAGGCCATGAACACACACCACACACCACACTTACGCACACACACTATACATATGCAAACCACAAACAGAATCACACACTACGCACACACACATACATCACACATTCACACACATATACATAAACTACAAACACACGCCACACACACACACACACCACACTACATACACAAAAACTCTTCACACTCGAACTCTACACCTACACACACACACACAACAAACACACCACACCAAGCACACAAACTACACGCCCAAACGGCACAAACACCGATACCACACATACACAGCCTACACACCCACATTACATATACATTTTACACACAATCAACACACAAGCATATCTCTCATACACGCACACACGCACCATACAAATACACACACCACAAAGAAACCACACATACGCACACACCACACACTCACCGCACACACACACACAGCCAAAACACAACACAAACACGCACAACACACAAATCACACACACACACCACACACAGAACCAGTACATACCACACACAGCCTCCCACATACACACTACACCCACTCACACACACACACATACCACACACACACATCCTTCACACACACACACACCTCACAATCACATACCTACGCACCACACATATACTAAACACACACACAACACACACCACACACACACGCACACACCAAACTCACACACTACACTACACGCAACACCACAAACACACACACCACACGAACAAATAACCCCACACACACATCACACACCCACACACGTCACACACACTGTACACACACCACACATACTCACACACAAACTACACACACATACTCAACACATAAACACACCCACACACACTCACACAAATCACACACAAACAACACCACACACACACACACACATCACAAAGAACCACACGTCACACATACACTACACACACATACACCACACACACACACAAACACACTCACACCACAAACATACACACACCACACACTTTCACACACCACACACCACACAAAAACCACACACACACCACACGCACTGCTTTGAATATTCGGAAGCACCCCGTCCTTCGTAACTCTTTTATACAATAAATGACTATAAGTAAGCTGCTTTCCAACCTAATGAAGTACATCTACCACAGAGCCAATTGTGAAGCCGTGGAAAGAAGATAATTGAGACGCCTCAAATTACCGGCCCAGCAGTTTTCTTAATTTAGCCGGCACAGTTCTATGCAGGCTAATATTAGACAGAAAAATGCATTATGTTCATACCAGTGTTGGTTAGATCAGTAATCTGTATGTCTTAATACATCAGAAAGGAAATGTGGACGCAGCAATAACAGTCATGTAGATCATCGAAGAAACTTGAAACAAAAGAATTGTACGGCAGTAGTAATCCTGGATGTCTGAGGAGAATTTGACGCGGCCTGGTGTCCAAGCATACTACATAATCTAAAAGAACTCAAATTCCCGAGGAACCTCTCCAACCTCTCCAGAAATTATTTTAGCGATAGAACAGCATCGCTACGCGGGAATACGCTGAAAATTGAGAAAACTCTGACTATGGGGTGCCCCAAGTTTCTTGCAGCAGTCCAGGGTTTTGGGATATACTTTACGACTCGCCTCAAAATACGGAATTCTCTCTCAGAACCAGGGTAAAAGCTTTCGCGGACGACCTACTAGTACTAAACCGAAGGAAAATCGCCCTGGACGCAGAGAACTATGCCAAACATGACTTGAAAAATATTGAGAACTGGGCCAGGGAGAACAAAATGAATTTTAACGAAAACAATTCTAACATCTTACTGGTGACAAAGAAAACATAAAGTGATAATAGAATACTAAACATTTATCTAAACAACAAACGCCTGGAGCAAGTATCCGAAGTAAAATAATTAGGAATTTATTTTGACAACAGCTTTACTTTCGACAGAAATGTAGACTACATCACAGGTAAATGTACACCTATTATAAATATGTCAGCAAGATCAGCTAAATTCAAATTGGGTTCGGGGCCTAGAGCACTGAATGTTATATAAAATGGGGCGATAGAACCACTATTGACATATGGGCACCGATGTGGGTAAAGCCTTAACAAAAGAAAACAACTTGAGGAAACATTAGCGAGTGCAAAGAATGAATATCAAAATAGTCACGGCACTCAGAACAATGTCATATGAAGCATTGTCCGTACTGTTAGCAATTCGCCCAATCCAGTTTGTTGTAGAAGAAAAGGTACAAACTTATACGGCAAATCGTTACATCGTGTATGATGAGTCTCTGGACGTGAGATACTGGCCACAACCTGTGGAAATGCCTCTTAATGATGCACCGACACAGATACCAAATAATATAATAAACATATTCACGGACGGCAGCAAAATTGGAGGAAAGGTAAAAGGTGCTTGCAATCATAATCAAGGATGACTTCTTCATAAATCTAAGTACAGACTCCATGAGAGATGCTCCAATAATCAGGCAGAACAGGTGGCAATCTTAAAGATTCTGGAACACATTCAAAACCTTTAGTTAACAGAAGATGCAGAAAAGATATTATTGGTTAATAGAGAGAGCAAAGTAACACTGGCCTTACTACAGGATAGAAATAAACATTATATATTAATAGAAAATATAAGAAAAACTAATAAAGAGCCAGGAGGATAAACAATGGACGGTGCTTTTTACCTGTGTGAAGGCACAAGTAGGAATAGAAGGAAATAAAATGGCAGATCGACTGGCCAAGAAGGCAGCAATGGAAGACATAAGACACCTAGTGTATGACATGTGTTATAATACAATTTCGATAAGCAAAATAGCGAGACAAGAAGCAGAAAATATTATATCGAAGTGGCAGATACAATGGGAAGCTAAATAAAAGGACGGGCTACCAAGGAATACTGCCCCAACGTCACGGAAAGCATAAAAATGAAAGTCAGGATATCACCAAAACTCAAGTCGATACGAACTGGGTAAGGAAAACCTAAGGCGTACATATACAGCTTCAAGATAATTCAGTCACAAGATTTTTCCTGCGAAAATGGAGAAAAGACAACGGAAAAACTCGTATAAGTCTGTGAAAAAATTGGCAAAGAAAGGGAAAATATAATAGCCTAATATCGAGAGAAGAGAACTGGCTAGTGCGGAAATGTGAATTAGTGAACAAATACTTTAAAAATTTACAAAATATGCTAAATTTATAGACTTCGAAAAACAGAAATGAAAGGTGAATTAGTGAACAAATATCTAAAGAAAAATCTCAATCAAGAAAGAACACAACAAACAACCATATAAAGGTGAAGTAACAATCCTAGCATGTAGAATTACGCAATGTAATTCAGCATGCTGTGATAATAATAATAAAATATAATAGTATTAAAAAACCACACACACCAAAAAAACAAACATACAAAACACAAACACAAACACACAACCCAAAAACCACACACAAAACCACATACACACAACACAAACACACTAAACACATATGACATACAAATCACACACACAAAACAAACACCACAAAATCAAACACCACACACATATTACACACACACACACAATACACAAAAAAATACACACACAAAACACACACCAAACACACACTATCCACACATACACAACAAACACACCAGAAAACACACCACAAACACACCGCAATCACCCCCACACACGCAGATTAAACACACACACACAAAACCAAAAAAAAACCAACAAACACCACAAAAACACACAACACACACACACATACACACCCAGAGACCACAAACCCACACACACACAAATACATACAAACACAAACACCCACACATAACACAAACTCAAAAACACAGCACACCCACACACCCACAAACACGCACACACGCATAAAACACACAAACACAACACAGTCATCACACATAAAAACACATCCACAAAAAAACACACCCTCACATAGACACAAACACTCACAAACACACAACACAAATAAAACACACTCACACACAACTTTCACAAACACAGAACCACAAATTCACAAATATCATACATATGAACACACCACAAAAAACTATCACAAAAACACACCACACAAACACAAGAACACTCACACCTCACAGACAAAACACACAAAACTTAAAACAAAATTCACACACACCAACAACACATTACACACACAAACCACACACAACACAAATATCATACACATTTAAAAGACAACCACAAATAATCACAAACACACACACTATAAACAAACACACGAAAAAAGGAAACCAACACACACAACTCACACCTGATCAAACACACCATTCCCACACACAAAACTAAAAACTAAACACACGCACAGTACATAAACACAAACCATATAAAACACCACACACAACATACACAAATCCAAATACACACACAAAAAACCAAACTACACACACATTAGTCACACACCACACACACACACTCATACACAAATACACCGAACACATACACACAAAAATCTCCAACAAAAACACCACGCACAATACACACGTAAATATCACACACACAAAACACACATTACACACTCACCACACACACACAACACACACACCACACCCACATAAAATACACACATAGACCTCACCTCAAGGACGTCACACAAAAACAAAAGCACACAAAATATACAAAGAACCAAACAACACACAAAATACTCACACACCAAAAAAACACCAAAATTTCCAAACACACAACACACACATGGAGACACACGAATTACAAACACATACACACGATACACACACAACACACACACAATACACCCATACACACACCGAACACACACACCACAAACACATACAACACCCTAAAAACACACATCCCAAAAACATAAAACAGACACCGCACACATACAAAATACACGCACACACCAAAAAACAAACACACTCCCCACACACACAAAAAACTAACTCGTCTCACACATACCACAAACACAAAACACATACACATCACAAACTACGCATAAACACACTCCAAACAAACAATCCCACACACTCACAACAAACTTACATATACTACAAACCACACACACAAACACACACACACAACAAAACA
>Ga0131853_10020857_pt1 | contig 11897 bp, 6 predicted proteins | sample TergutLab28metaG_FD_92764 | JGI IMG/M metagenome (GOLD analysis project Ga0131853, IMG submission 92764) | Labiotermes labralis P1 segment gut microbial communities from Petit-Saut dam, French Guiana - Lab288 P1 (version 2) (version 2) | ecosystem: Host-associated > Arthropoda: Insects >...
AAGAAACTGCACATATCAACAGACTGCACATATCAACAGACTGCACATATCAAGAAACTGCACATATCAACAGACTGCACATATCAACAGACTGCACATATCAACAGACTGCACGTACCAACAAACTGCACATATCAACAAACTGCACATATCAACAGACTGCACATATCACCAGACTGCACATATCAAGAAAATGCACATATCAACAGACTGCACATATCAACAGACTGCACATATCAACAGACTGCACATATCACCAGACTGCACATATCAACAAACTGCACATATCAACAAACTGCACATATCACCAGACTGCACATATCAAGAAAATGCACATATCAACAGACTGCACATATCAACAGACTGCACATATCAACAAACTGCACATATAAAAAAACCACTTGCCCTTACACAAATATAAACATACAAGAAGTAAAAAAATTAAGAATTTAGAATGGTCAGTCATTTTAGATAAAGCAGCCATTCCACAATGGAAATGCTAAATTGAAATGCTTGAAAAGCAGACTGAATTTAATTCTGGAAGTTACACTGATATTTTACTCAACCGCTGGCAATTTCAACTTTTTATATTTCTATGTCTGTATATGCACAAGTGGTGTAATGCTATATTCACTGTCGTGTCTGTATACACTTCACTTCGTAATCATTTGAAGCTCATTGACAATGGCCCAAAAGCGCCGAAACACGTTATGAGATCACTTTCAGAAATTTTGTGGTTTCTATCTAAATACAGCGTATTTTGTTGGCTTTAATTTGTGGGGTTGTAATGTGTTTTAAAATTTATCGCGAATGATTATTATTATTTTCCTACTCTGTGGGTACGGTCGCCCATGCTGCACGTCGAACAACAGTGTCAGCAAAACTGCACACGTTATTTATAAGCCTCAACTCTATTTACAGCCCGCATACCTTTCGGTTTACAAGCAGCCCTTCCTACATTCACATTACAATACCCTTGGTTATGAATAACATACGCTTGAAAACAGCGTTCAGTCATGACACTAATATAGCTGTATTATGAAAAACAGGTTTATCCTAATTATGTCGTGTGTGGTGTCACGTGGCGTTTCAGGTCGGGGCGAAACAATACGTAAAGACAATGAACACGCATTTCAAAACGTGTCGATAAATAGGATGCATTATGCGCTGCTCTCTGTGGAAACTTTCACTTGTCATATTTCAAGTTACCAAGGGGTTGAATATAAACTTTATCTTCTAATGCCATGCCGTATAGTTTGCTATACATGCGCAAATGTTTCGGAGAAAACAGGGTACAAGAAACACTCCTACCCTGAACATAATGGCAGCACGTTCCTCCGCAACGTTACCTGTACACGGAACGGCGACACACCGCAGACGGCTACAATTAACAGCCATCACATACAAAATATCTAGCAAAGCAATCATGAACTCAACCATATCGACGTGAAATTAAATTCCTCCGCGAGACGTTAAGTTCTTACAGCGACGATGCTTTAGATACAAGTCCGCCGAATACACACCAAGTTGCCTGGTAGCTAATGACTTCTCAGACAAGCCTCCGGCCTCCGCCTTCAGGGCGGTCAATGATGGCAATTCTTATACGAAACTCGAGACACATTCACGTGTCGTCGGTATTAGAGAGATCCACGAAGACGATTCTTACACTACGCTGATGAGGGAATCATCGACCTCCTGCGACATGTCGGCACCATTCACCAAACACCACGGTGTCAATTGCTGAAGATATACATCGCGAATTCCTCTAAGCTGAAATAAAACTCAACGGCTTGTGGGTGTACAGAAATCGCAGAGGTTAAAGTCCCAACTTGGCATCAGACATAAGAGTGTGGTCAATGCAAGCCCCGGCCGTTTTACCCCTCAGCCTAATAATACCCAGTAAGTTAGAGCACAACTGTCCCTGTGCCCGCCGAAAGATAAATGGCGTTGACGTACAGCTTCATTCATTCCTAACCTCGACAATAGATAGAGGTTAGTGAACAGCTTCTGGCCTCGGCCGCTTTACCCACCAAGAAAGGAGACTCCGGTACCCACTGCATGCAAGGCTGGACGGACCCCACAGCCGGTCAGCACGCATTCGTCACAATAACAAATGGTGCAGATTATAAAGCTGCATGGTGAAGGCTACTCGAAACAGAAGCAGCCTGTGCTTACTTTCTGTTTTCCTTTGCTCATCTGTAGACCGCATTTGGTTTTGGATACACAAACAGAAGAACTCGTCGGTCACTCTCCCTGGATAAGGTCACATCTTAGTTATCACAATACAACTGTATAAAAGGAATGACAACCTACAAATAAAGTTTATTCATAATAGCAAATAAAAACAAAAGACTGGGAATGAGCATTCGAACTTCTTCTATAAACCGTACTCTGTATCAGCGCAATAATTTAATGGCCATGATTAGCTTATACAACAGCCGTTCTGTATTAGATGTGCAGCATAAAACCGGGAACTGTGAAAAAGCGCGCACGTGTGTGTGTGTGTGTGTATTCTAAAGCGCGCGCGCGTGTGTGTATGTGTATTCTACCAGACACGTTAAACTAATGTTGCAAATCTAAGCGCAAACATTAAACTGCAAGGCCATTACATCAAAGAATATTATAAATATAATATGTAAAGCTTAAGGAGTTATGTGGGCCAACCATCTCCTTACGGTAGAACAGATGTTCTTAAGCAAAACGGTAAACATAACGTGTATCCTTTCCTGCAATTTAGCGTTACGCTGTGTTATGTAAAATATTACTAAACTGTTTCATTTAAACATAACTATCGTGCATAACAGTTAAAGCGGCCCTTCGTATGAAGCAGGAATTAAATTCTGGAGAGACAAAAAACCAAATTAAAACTAAAACGAAAAAACTTCGCGCGCACACTCCCCAAACTTATACCAAATTTAACAGAAATTCGTTAAGCAATTTAGAGATAAAATATGAGAGGCGTGGATATGCAGAACTTATTGACCATTTGCCAATTTTCGTACAGTCAGTGCAAGAAATAATGCTGCGCGAAAGGCCCTAAAGTGAAGTATGTTTAAAATATGTCCCGGAACCACAAGCATTCAGCTCTTCCAACACTCCAAGTAATTTACCACTGTGGGAACACTACTGCAAACAACATTATCAGAATACACGTACAGTGATAGCCACTGTACCAATTCCATCGGCGACGGACTACATAAACTCCCATTTGCAGCAGGATAGGTCTATCATATACTGGTATCTAAAATAAACAGAAAGGCTCAGAGGCGCAACCAGACTTTTTTGTAAGGGGGGGGGGGGACCGACCCTGAGGTTATATATAATTTATGTTTGATTTAAAAAATTATGTTATAAAAATCATGCCTCTATACCCTAGCCGACATCTAAGTAAGGCTACCACAAAAATTCAAACTGAAAAAAGTGCATATTCGTAAGTTTTTATTATACTTTTCCAAAATTCCAATCAGCTGATTTCAGTGGCAACGTAAAATCTTGACATCAACGTGTCTACCAAAATTTCTGTGTTTTTAAAAGTTCGCTTTGGAGGGAGCCGCAGCGCGACAGCTGGCTCCGACCGAAATGGGATGAAACCTGACCAATACTGCCAGAGGCTTGCAGCGTGGAGGAAAAAAACAATGTATTTCCTACAGTTACGGGAAAGTAAATTGAAAGTAACTGGTCACTTGCATTTAGCATAGAACGTTATTAACATTCGGCGACAGAGTCTTAAGGTTCAGAACCGCTAATGCCAAACTCCGCCACTCGAAATGGTCCTGACAGACTGCTGCCCTTACGCCGCTCTCATACTATCTACAGCAGGTACAAACAAAATAGAATACGTCACCATAATTGGCGCCAACATTTCTTTAAATTAAAAATTTCAACAGTGGGATTTCTACGCCAGTAAAGTGACTACAAACGAAGGGAATGGCCGTGTTTCAGTTCCCGGATAAGAGTGGGTTATTTTTCTCTCTTCCGCCGTGAAAAAAAATAACTCTGTTGTCCACCAGTCTACCATACAGTGGATCTAACCCGGAGTGTAAAGCGATTTCAGCATGTGTCCAGTCACTTATTTGATGTGCGATAACAAAATGCATTTAAAGTTCCTTTCTTTTCGTTATTTCAACTGCAACTTCAATGCTGGGACAGCTAAGTCATTAAAGTGAATGGTTATGAAATGGATGGACGGCAGTCCACTTCCAGCAGAAATCAATTTTCGTTTCAGCTTCGCCAGTGCATCAAATCCGCCTTGTTGCTCACGAATCCCGTATTCCGTCAGCACTGGTGGTCTACCCTGAGGTTAAAGCGTTCCACAACGTGTACCCCTTAATATCTCCGTCCAGAACCGAAGGTAACCCTTTCATGCCTCAGTACGTGTCAGTAATTAATACTTAAAACCTGTTTCCCGCATTACATTTTGCATCTGCATTACACAGGCAAGCAGGTTAATGCAGGTTAATCGCCGTTCAACGGTACGTCCTCTTTTAACGCATGGATTACGTCCCTGAAAACTACAACGTGTAGAGCAAAACATTATTGAATGGGAACATTTTTCCCATAATAATCAAAATGCCCGAGATACAATGGTCTCCAAAGATCCCGCCAACTGCCCCCCCCCCAAAAAAGTCCGGGACGCTTGCATCGAATCTGTTGTCACAAAAATTTGTCAGCGTTGAAACAAAAGTATGTTCGTGGAAACGTTAAATGATGGCTGCAAGCATTCTGGGAATCGCACGAAACGCATAAATATACTCTGTGGGCAAGATGCAGAGATTTTAATGTTAAAGCAGGCAGTATCTACTGTAACATTACTGATCTTTAAAGTATAAAGACACGTAAAACTTTACACCCACTCTCCACTCATCCTGTCATAGTACGGTGATTTGGCATCTTCAAAGCCTGTCTCTGTGCACTCCATGATGGCATATGGAGGAGCGGCGGTATAATTCTTAATATGTGCACTGTAGGGAGTTAAGTGGTCAGCATCGTGATCTGGCAGTTTTACCGAAGAGGAAAGAGCCCTCAGTACCCACTGGGTGAGCTACAGAGAGAGTCGGTCTGGGCGCTTCCTCGACTCCTCGGTTGTACCGCGCCCGTTGCTTAGTCACACCGACTGAGATGCTACAGCTCCAGTTAGGTACCTTCACCTTTCGTAAAGAGCTCCAAAATTCAGTGAACAGCATCCGATAGGAATATGAAACAGGTGGAAAGGTAAGGCCGTAACTGAGCCTCATGCGTCTTTTGTCGGCTCGCGCACCTATCCGAGGTGGGTCGATATAAGCACTGCTGAAGCAGTTGTAATAAGTGCAAAGGGCAACGACACCATGCACTTGACAACACGATCCAGACCACATTGTTTATATTTTAAAGCAACAACCATAATTTGCATTCTGTAACCACACCGCCGTACCACGAAACCTGTCCTGCTGCGACATGTGCGCAGAACGTCTTCGGTTCGAAGCAGACCAAACGTAACATCAGTTCAATCACCCCACTGCGTGCCAGAACACACCTTGCGAACTGCTCTTTTCGGAAATAATTGTATTCCATTCCACGTGTTCACCTGGATGGGGAGAATGACAGTTTGGTGACGTGTGGCAAGAGAGACGGTTATACGTTATACTTCTTCAAATCGCCCAATCCAAAACTTCTTCGATGAAAGTGAGAAACATTTACCCTAAACTCACGCACTTTTCTTTGCGTTTTCAATACCGCAACTTTAATAAATGCTCTGGATGTCACACATGACAGAAGGCTTTTAGCGCTAATAAGGAAGAGCCTAGAGAGCACTGTGTCCACTCTACCAAACCAGTGCGACTAATTGGACGAATTTCAGTCTATCTTCCACACAATTACATGCCGGAGTAATTCGCCACTGTCGCATACCAAATGACATACCACACATTATTATTATTATTATTATTATAGTTATAACATTGCAACATTCAAACGGCAAGACTTCGCAACTTTTACAAGACACAGACCCACATTCACCAATCTTCCTTTACGCATTATGTTCGAAAACCGTTTGTCTTTTTTTTATTACACGATATATCGGCGCTTAATTACAATACCACCCAGTCTTAAGACTAACAAGTTCTTTTACTCCGACTTCATTTGCTAAATGAGCATTAACTTCAGGTGTCGCCCGGCGGTTCTACCTGTTTAGTTTTGTTTGCAAACGCATTGTATCTGTCAAGTCTATGCATAAAATGTGTGCACATGATCTGTATATTGTGTTCACATACCAGCATATAACTGTGAAAAGCAAGAACACGGAATGTTCAGAGGTTGTGAGATAACATCTTACACTTCGATAAATAACCTTGACACTGTAAGCAATGGTCAGGAACAGCACAAGAATAAATACACGTATACAATTGTGTGAAAAAGTACATACACACAGTTCAATAATTACAAGATTTGCACACCCATTTTTCGGTCATTTAAAGAACACATGCGATGCGTAGCAACTGCACAGTTCGAGTGACAATGTGTGAACATAAATGTTCAGTAACAGCGATACAACGAATTACTATTTGATATAATTGTGACAGTGAGTGCACGTGTATGAGAAGAAGGGTAATTAACCGACACTCGGCAAGTTAAATAACATGTGTGTTATCTTTTTAATATTACTGCACGTAGTCATGCTCTTTCCCATCACTCAAAGCAGACAATCACTGTGGGGCATGCATGCGCACCGCGATACACTGACTGGCGCAGTTATGGGGCCACATAAGTACGATTAAGTAACGACACCACAAAGCGGTTTGCAGGTTATAACACGCTGGATACATGCTCGTGTACTCTAGAGTCCTTTGATCCATGATAAGCAGTTTAGGTGTAATCACCAGGATTCGAGTTTCGACTAATTAACAAAAATGTTTAGTGAAGACAACATACGATTTCAGTTACACGCGTAACGAATTACCGAAAAAAGACGAAATTATATAAAAGGCCATATTTAATGAACTGGCTTACAATGTTACGGCGAATAAAACAGTTTTCAGAACTACAAATAAGCAGAATGCACTTACCACAAGTTACATAAAGACACGTGCTAAGTGTATTTTCTAACAAGGAGGAACCTCAGTATCCCGTAATAACATTATGAGTAGTCCCTCTGAGGAAGGCCGCGGAGGCCAAAACACGTAAGACAACAACTGAAGTCAGTGACCGATAACTTTTAAGTGCTTTGCGGGTGTCGTTAAACACCAAACAACAGTACAACCAACACAGAAAGTCATCAGTAAAGTACCAAATGTTCAAACTAGCTCACAACTCAGTACATGACACAACACTGCTCTGTGCCCTTGCGGTTTCTGGGCACCAGAACACAGCAAAAGAGAAAAGTGGTGTCGCGTCAATATACATGCAGGCGGTATCAATGCCCATAACACAAAACATCAGAAATGTTTACAAATCCCTAAGTACCAACATATGCCCAGTTACAGTATTATGTATTTCACTCCTAATTAGATCCTACATGTTTTGGCTTAACTGCCATCATCAGATATCTAACACCAAATTACTAAAGCTTGCAGCAATAAAACAGACGTACAAACTAGGAAAAGGTATGTAGTCAAACACAACTTAATCACCGAGGTGTATTTAATGACTGTGATGGAAACAAAACAGTGATTAAGTTGTGTTTGACTACACACCTTTTCCTAGTTTCACACACACAACGGGGATGACACACTTCCTAGACGTACAAAGCTTACCGTGTACCAAACGTACAAATTACAGTCAAAATTTAGTGTTTAAAATGTTACAAAACATTGTAGATTATAAAGTACTATAAAATAATGGTAGTTCTCGTTGTTTACAATTGTCTCGCCGCCACTTGGTTTCTTGTTCTACAAACATCTACTGCGTTATGACCCGAATTGGATCCTGTCCTGTATCTTGAATGTTATGTCTTGTTTGTTGGAAGTGCACTGGCGCTGTATGCACGGAATGAACAATATGAAAGTACCAGAAAGTTATTTAAGGAATTCTGGGTGCGGTGTAAAATGACAAATGCTTACAGTCTGGTTGGATTAGATTTGGGAAAGAGACCACAGCCTACTGAAACGGAGGTAATCTTAAGATGAGAAATAGAAAATAGACGGAACTATACCAGAGTGGGGTCAAGTGGTAAGCGTTTGTGCAGATATTGATGATGTTTGCGATGGTGTAAAAGTGGACAAACTCATAACCAGCTGAAAAGCCATCAAATCTTAAGTACCTGCACCATGCAGGTTGCAGTCTAGTTCAAAGCTAGTTAATGCAGCTCTTTATTTCTACCTAGCTTCATCGAAGGCACCGTCAGTACCATTTAGGACTGTCGGCTGCTGCCTGCATCCAAAGTGGAGTAACCTGCTGCATTTGAGCACTGCTAGTTATGCTTGAAATAATTACTTCGCAAAAATCAGCTATTTCATATGTATCTAGAGATATTCCACCAATCCGCTAGTTCACCTATACAAACTTCCTAACATCCAACCCTTTCAAACGAGACCTACCATCAACAGACAAACAGCAAAGAAAGAGGACACAGTGAGTGCTTACCGGTACGCAGTTTTGGTGGAAAAATCTCCGGGAAAGTGGCCGCTTTGAGGACACGGAGGAGGATAATTGGTCTTAAAAGAATACATTGTGGAGAGGGGAAAAGCTCGATAATTCGACTTCAGGTAAGTATCAAATGACGCGCTTTTAAGCACTGCGAAGAGTTAATCAGCAACATCACGGACGTATACTAGAAACAAAGACAGGCTACGGATACTAAAGTTTGTTCACTTGACCCTCGCAACAATTAGGAAATCATTACATGAAACCGATCCAGTGCCCCCGGCTTTGTTTAGCTCTTATCAGACACGATGGTGCCCGTTAGTCCAGTGTTGAATGTTACGTCCCTCTGGTTGTGGCTATCGTGAGCTGGAATTCAGGTGTTGCAAGAATGCAGATGCTGCTGTGTTTCGTGAAACGTGACGAGCTCGGCCGGCTGCTGGTGAAGTGTGGGACAGATGCCAGATCCGCTGTCTGCTTGCGTGAAAACACGATGTCAGTACGGGTCCGTGGTCGGGTACGCCTATTGTAACCGGTGAGGTGAGGTGGACACAGAGCGGACGTCAGCACAGTAAAACCTGTCTAAGAACAAATCCCGGTTTAAGTTAATCTGTCTTTACAGGGTTGAAAAAAAATCGCATATATGCGGCCACAAGTCTGCAATTTCAGTGCCAGCAGCCCGATACTAAAACCGTGGTCATTACCTACACGTTGGTGCTGCTATAACCAGGCACAAGTCTCGTCCAGTTTTCTAAATTGCACTAGACTTCGATATAACATAAACAGGAAGAGAAGAAACTGAAGAATCCCAAGCCAGGAGCTACTGCACTGTCGCTCCTTCGTTACAAATTAGTACCACGCAGCACTGCACATGTTACTAAATTTACAATATGTGGTGGCCCCAGGCGGCGTGATTTGCATTGTAGAGTTCGTAAAAACCGTCAAGTGATCAAACAGTTAGAGCCACAAGGATGTATGGGCACATCACTTTTTCTTCTGCGCCTACAGAACGTTTGATTAAAGAGGAAAAGATCAGCTTTCTGGGATGCGACGTCGTGTAGTTTGTCAAATCGATATCAATGTTTCGGGGTAATGTTCCGCCTCCCTTAAAGATGGAAGGAGGACGTTTCTCCGAACTACACCGAAGTACACGGCATCACACCCGGTAGGCAGTAATCTTCACTGTCATTGTCATGAGAACCGCTCATTTCATACCAAAAGGATAAAAGTGCACAAACAAAAAGTCAAATCTAATTATAATTCTTGTATCTTGAACCTTTTAAGGGCGAAATGCCTTCTTTGAGAGAAAAATTGTCCTTCCTGAATGTCAGGGCATGACTATGATTATACAGTGCCAAACTCCTTCAATAACACCCATTCTCTAAATCAGTGTTTCTCAACCGCCGGGTCGCGGCCCGATACCAGACCCTGGCATGAATTATACCGGGCCGCGAGAGATTTTCCTGGAATTGATAACTAACTTAAATGTAATTTTATATTTGTCAACATGCCACACCGTACACATAATTGCACCGATACTCTTTATGATTATGCCATAATTAATTATTAATACTTATGTTAGTTTAATGTATGAACTTAAAAAAAAATTGGAAAGGTACTGACGAATAACTCTGTTGGGACCGGGCCCTCGTCTTATGAAAAAATAATCTGCCGGGCCGCGGTCTCATAAAGGTTGAGGATAACTGCTCTAAATGCCTTGCCCTGAAAAATTTCCTCCCTTCACTGCATATACCAAATCATACCTGGAAAAGTGACAATGTGACAGACATCACCAAGCACGGAACCGCAAATTAGTTTCAATTTCTCCCCCTCAAATATTCACCAAATCGATGTTTCAAATACGATTTATAGACCTTACTAACATCTACACGAAGTACCAAACAACAAAACTGCTCCATACGGCTCTTTTCAGACAATCGCTAAGTTGGAATTAAGGGCCACAAAAAAGGCGTTACATTAGACACCTGCGAAAATAAACTCGCGCAACGTTTGGAGTGAACGAACCCAGTAGGAAATATCATCGAAAATTGTTAGTTCAAAAATAACACACTAACGCGCGACACCCTGAGAAATTCTCTGAGATTCAAGCACTGTGCCAAATAATGCATAAAATTCCGGTATCTTTTTAGTGGAAAGGCATAAGCCTTATGCACAGCATGTGATTATGAATGTATGTAGTACGAAGACTCTGTATAGTCAAACGCAATTGTCATCTTAAAAGTGTGTCTCATCATATAGTAAAGATAGTGACTTTGAAATTATCTCAGTTCATTAACATACACAGAATTATACAAGCTTCACAAGACCTGCCAGGACAGCAGATGATACGAATGTCCATTTCCTTTGCTCTTTCTCACATGCAATGAAAACCATTTCTCCGAATTCGATCTTTTTAGCTACTTAGTTACTCACACGCTCATTCACTCAGTCGGGTGCTTCGTGTAGGATGAGATGCCTTCCGCGTGTGATGAAATTATTGTCTCAATCCAAATACAGACCGGACAGGATACCCGACAGACTGCTGTCAAAGTATTTGTTCAGTTCTCAAAATTTGATAATCTAACTAGCTACAAAATTCCCGGTCTTTTAGGGCACCCAAAGTTGCATTAGTCTTCAAAAGAACCCGCTAATAACCGGGCTGCGTCATTCTTTCAAATGACGGACCCTAGTGTGACAGTCATTTGTGACGAGAAAGGACGAACTAAAATTCATTTCAAAGACTGATTTATCGGCTCATGTAACTTACGTAAAACCGCGTGACAGTAAATGATGAACCGTACAGAATGCAGAAAAAAAGCTGCTCAATCTGAACAGGGCACTTCCCGTGTACAAAACACGAACAGTGGGTAGCCAGCCTCCAGTCATTTTAAAATACTGAGCTATCCCAGGAACACGGCAAAAATACTACTACCATTATTATTTCCATCTGTATCCCAGCTATCCCAAACCTGGAACACCAAAACAAGCACGAGCAGTTTCATAATGGCCTAATTAAATGTAACCGTTATTAAATGAGCTACTCTGTGAGTGTAAATGCAAAATAATAGGAGGTAGAGGAAGAGCAAAAAGAACACAAAGAAGAAAGTGAATCATAATCAGCAAAATAAATAAACATTTTAAGGGAATAATAATACGGTTTACCAACAAAATTACTTTCACATTTATCCAGTAATTATATAAGGCAGGCCGTCGGTATTTCCCCCCCCCCCCCCCCCCCCCCACGACCACCCCCCCTCTGGGCGAGGGCGCCCTTTAACGCGGCTCCTCCCCCAACAACAACAACCACCTTCCCGAGGGAGCCACCCGGGAGGGTTACAAACCCC
>Ga0131853_10020859_pt1 | contig 11895 bp, 7 predicted proteins | sample TergutLab28metaG_FD_92764 | JGI IMG/M metagenome (GOLD analysis project Ga0131853, IMG submission 92764) | Labiotermes labralis P1 segment gut microbial communities from Petit-Saut dam, French Guiana - Lab288 P1 (version 2) (version 2) | ecosystem: Host-associated > Arthropoda: Insects >...
AAAAAAACAGCGATTCCCCTCAGGAAAAATCCCCACAGCACCCCCGTTTTTTGTCACCTGCATCATTTTTTTGACCGCCGTGATGTCGGCCATACCCTTTGTGATGGGGATTGGATTTGCCAGCTTTTTCATAATCCAGCTCTTAAAGCCGTGTCTAAAAATGGTGTCGCTTGCCACAAAGTTTATGCCAAAATTTGCGATGATGCCTGTCGAAAACTGGTCAAAGCCTGCTTGGTGGTTGCACATAATCAGGCACGGGCGCTTTAAGGATTTGTAGTGAGATTTGGAAATACGGCAGTTGTATTTGCGTTTTAAAACGGGGCGAAGTATGCCCCTTACAATCCAAAAAATAAAATTGGATGACTTTTTGTGCGTTTTGCTTTTTGACCTTTTTGTCTTTACTTTTATTATTTCGTTTTGATTTGACATTTGCTTTTGCTCTTGATTTTGATTTTGCTCTTGATTTGACATTTCTATTTTATACCAAACACAAGCCGGATTTGTCAAGCAAATGAGCCGTCACACTCCTTTGGCTGCCACAGCAGCCAAATTTTCGTGACCAAGCCCATTTTCCACAATCAAGGTTTTTTAAGTGAGTGCGATTGGCTATATAAATAGGTTTTGATATTATGTTGCGTTTTTTTGTCTAGTTTGCAAAAGCGAGAACAAAAGTTGGTCGATGATGCTTTGGACATTGCCGCTAAACCTTAATCTTTGCTTTAAATGGGCAAACACTTGCTCCATCTTTAAAACTGTTTCGACATTATAAAATAAGCAAATCTGCTCAATGTCAGACCGTCGTGATTTAAAGGTCAGCTCCGCTTTGCACAAAAACTTTGCCGCATCGGCCAAAGCGACCTCCAAAATCCAAATTAAATCGGCCAAATCATCTTTGAACGCCAAAAATAGCCCCGAAAACTGCACAATTTGGCTAGACTTTCGCATAAAAAGCAGCATTTCAAACACGGCACTCACCTTTTTTTCAAACTCGCCGTCCAGCGCCTTTTTCATCCGCTCTAGGCTGCCCATGCTAAGCTCTTTTGCCATGGCCGCATGTTTATTGGCCGCAAAATCGGTATCGATTATTTTATCCAATTTGGCTTGGTCAAAGGGCGGAATATTGACTATTGCGCACCTTGATTTGATTGTTGGCAAAACGGCATGGGGGCTTGAGGCCAGCAAAATGATTTTGACCTTTTTTGGCGGCTCTTCAAGCGTTTTAAGCAGCTTGTTGGCGGCCGATTCGGTCATCGAGTCGGCGTTTTTGACGACAAAATATTTGTGCGGCAGCTCCAGCGGACTGATTATTGACGATTGGGTCAAAAAATCGATATCGGCGACCAAGACTTTGTCTGACTTTGGCAGGTGGATAATGTCGGCGGATTGGGGTTTGTTTGTTTGGTCGGCGATGAAGTGGTGGGCGAAGAGGTCGCAGGCCAAGGCATCAAAGCCGCAAAAAAGGTAGCTTTGAGCGTTTTTTGGTATGGAATCGAATGCAGGTGTGCTTTTTATTAAATCTTTATACATTGTTTTTGGCCTGATGGTGGATTTTAGAAACTGTTTTTTGTCATTAATGTTGGAGTAATTTGTATCATAATTATATTCTGTAGTGATTGATTTTGTCAAGCACTTTTTGTATTTTCTTGCAAGCCAATGCCTTTAAACAAGCAGGCTCGATAAAAATAAACGTGTCTAAAATGCAAAAAAGCTAAAGGCTAAACTTGTTTCTAATAAAAATATGCCGCTTACTTTTTACTTTTTTTTATAAAAATATACAGCCAAACACAAAAGCCACAAAAATCGATTTTTGTGGCTTAGTGTTTATAATGATTTTTGGCTTTCCGAATAAGTTTGGTTTTTTATTGCTTTGGTTTTAGTTAAATTTATCCGACCTTTCTACCTTTTCAAATGCCTATAAACCAGCACTCTTTCGCCGCCCTTTAGGGGTAGGTCCAGGGCGGGGTTTTGAATCAAAATCAATTCGGGCGTTGTCCTCATTGACTTTGCCACATCAAAAAGCCCCTCGCCTGCTTTTGCAATATGTAACGAAATTGCCGATTGCGGAATGGCCGATTGCTCTCCCCTTGTCAGCCCCGTTATCACCTTTGCCCCTGCCCTGCTTGCCGCCCCGACACAAAACGCAATCTCCGCCCTTATATCAATCTCTCCGCTTCGCCTTAGTTTTGCCCCCATCTCGTACACGCAGCCGCTTAGCTCGACAACCTCTCCGCTGACGCTCTCGCCTGTCACAATCGAAAAAGGCAATTCTATATCCACCGAATTTTTGCCCTCTACCTCGGCCGAATAATAGACAATGCTTGCCGTGACCGTACCCTCTATCACCAATCTGCCGTCTTTGACAAAGCTGTTGACAAAATTTAACCTGTCCGAAACCGCACCCAAAATCCTGTCAGGCAGCGGCAAATCGTCGTCGATTGTCACACTGCCCTCTACCCACTCGGTCGCACTTTTAAATGTATCGTTTTTGACAATTTCGATTTGCTCGTGCTCTATTTTTAAGCTAGAGCTTATTGAAAAGGCATCGGCGGCCAAAGTTAGCTCCTGCCCTTCAAACACTGTTGTGCTTGCCTCGATTTCAAAATCAAGCGTAACGGCCGCCACATCGGCATCAGATATTAAATTTATTTGGCTTTTTTTAAGTTTTAAAAACACGCTTGCGTGGTGGTCACCCGTACAGCCGTCGGCGCTTAATTGCTGACTAAAGCGGCTTGTGGCCTTGATTGACAAAATTTCGCCGTTTATTTCGGTCAATAAATCGGTGATTACCTCGCCGTTTATTGTCACAAAGCCGCTTGCGCACGATACGCCCTTTAACACGATTTTTGGGTTTGCAATAAGCAATCTATTGCCCGTGACCTTTATTTCGTCGCTTAAATCAAAGGTTTCGACGCTTTTTGTGCTTAATTTGTGCGTTAAAACGGTCTCCTCTTGCACAAAAACATCTTCGCCCGCCTGCGACAAATACTTTGCCCTAACGGCCACTGTGTCAAACAGGTCGCACTCTATCATGCACGCAAGTTTTATCTCGTCGCTTGCTATTGCCACAACCTCGATATCCAAAACCTTGGCCAAAAAATCGGGCTTTGAGGCGGCCGTCAAGTGGTCAGACAGCACCTTGTCATTAAATTCTGCCGCTGTTTCAAGCGTTTGAATGCCGCCCGCCGTGTCTAAAAATAAAGCTGAAAAACGCACACGACCCCCGTACCTTGCCTCACCCGTAAAAATATCAGACAAATTTAAATCGGGCGTTGCCGAAAAAGACAAAACCTTGGCGATAGAAATGCCTGCAGGCGGCAAAAGGCGTGTCTCGATAGCCGCTTGTCCTGTGCAGATTTTTTGTCTTGAGTGAAACGATGCTACATTAAAAATTGGTTCGTTTGTCATTGTGTGCCTCCTGGCGCTTATGCTTTTAGTTTTTTGTTTTGTTTTTGGTTGTAAGTTTTTGATTTAGCTTTTGGTTTTGGTTTTTAAAAATGTCCGTTTGTAAAAAGGTTACTCAAAAGAATGGGCAAGCAAAACTTGCAGTAATATATTTTATAGACAAGTCTATTTTTTTATGACAACTTTTTGTTTTGTATTATTTTTTTAATTGCAGTTTTACAAACTGTTTTCAGTATATAAAGATAAATCAAGGATGCTAAAAACTGTTTGTAAAACGTTATAATAAGAAAAAGAAAAAAACGAAGCAGCTTTTTATCGCCGTTTCGCCCTATCTATGTATATATAAATTGCATTTAGACCGCGTTTTAGGTCTCGTCGCTGTTTTCGCTGCTTCTTCTGTCGCCCTTGCGCCTGTCCTCGCCAACTCGTCGATCGTTGCTTTGACGCCTCTCCGAGGTGCGGCGCTCCTTTGAGGGTTTTTGACTAAACAGGTGTCGTCGCAAAACTTTTAATACCTCGGCAAAGTCTATGGGTTTGCCTATATGGTCGTTCATTCCTGCCGCCATACAGTTGTCCACATCCTCTTTAAAAACATTGGCTGTCATGGCGACTATCGGTATGGTTACTGCCTTAGGGTGCTTGATTTGCCTTATCGCCCTAGTTGCATCGTATCCGTCCATAACGGGCATTTGAAGGTCCATAAATATAACATTGTATTTGTCAGGGTCTTGACTAAACATTTCGACCGCTTTCTTTCCGTCCTCGGCGCAGTCTACTTCCAGCATTGTAGGCTCCAAAAGCGACAATACTATTTCGCGGTTGATGTCGACATCTTCGACCAACAGTGCCCTATAACCATTAAACCTGTCGACCCTGGCCTCTTCTTTGACATTGCTTAATAAATCAACACCAAAATAACGATTTATGCACTCGATAAAGGCGGATGGAAACACGGGCTTGGGCAAATACTTGTCGATGCCAACCTCCCTTGCTGTCGGCTCGATATACTGCCACTCTGCCGAAGAAATCATAATAATAACCGAATCGTCTTTTACAAGCTTCTTAATTTCTTTGCAAAGCGTTATTCCGTTCATGCCGGGCATTTTCCAATCAACAAAGAAAAGGTTATAGCAGCGTCCGTCGGCAAGCAGCTTAAGTGCCTCGTCGCTGCTTTGTGCCGTATCGCAGGAGATATTAAATCTTGAGGCAATGTCGACAAAGTATTCTAAAATGTCTGTATCGTCGTCAACGACTAAAACATTAAGGCTTGCAATCTCCGACTGATAAAGCGGCTGACGCTCTTCCTCTGATATTGCTTTTTTTGCCTTGACAGTAAAGGTAAAGGTAGAGCCCTCTCCGATTTTTGATTTTACGCTTATTTGTCCGTCCATAAGCTGGACAATTCGCTTTGAAATAGCAAGCCCAAGACCTGTTCCGCCGTATTTTCTGGTGGTGCTGGTTTCTGCTTGCTCAAACGCTTTAAACAGCTTCCCTTGCTGCTCGGGCGTCATTCCTACGCCCGTGTCCGAAATGTCAAATTGCAAAATGCAGGTATCGTCGGCGTCATTATTTTGAATAATCTTTGCCGAAAGCGAGATAGTTCCGTTTTCGGGGGTAAACTTTATTGCGTTGGACAAAATATTGGTTATTGTCTGTGCAAGGCGCTGGTCGTCGCAGATTAGCTTGTGCGGAATATTTTCGTCAATAAAAATCGAAAGTTTTTGATTTTTTTCGGCAATCCTAAAGCCGACTATGTTTGTCACGCCCTTAAGCATTTCTTCAAAGTCAAAAACGACCGAATAAAGGTCCATTTTGTTGGCTTCGATTTTTGACATATCAAGTATATCGTTGATTATGCCCAATAGATGCGAGGACGCGCTGTCTATCTTGCTTAAGGCATAATCCTTGCGTTCCGGGCTTTTTGCCGACCTTGCAATGTTGGTCATGCCGATAATCGCGTTCATCGGGGTGCGGATTTCGTGGCTCATGTTTGCCAAAAAGTCCGACTTAGAGCGGTTTGCCTCGTTTGCCTTTATAAGTGCGTTTTGAATATCGGTCTGGTCGATTACGGATATGACTTTTACAAAGGTTTCGTCAAACTTATCCTTTTCTATACTAAGAATTATCTCGCAGCTTTTGACTCCGTCGGGGGTGTGGACAGAAACTTCCTCTATTTTAAGGTTCTTTTCAAAAAGCGCTTGCTCGGGTTTTTGGCCATAAACAAGTATAAATTCGGATATATTTTTTTCTAAAAGGCTGACTCCCCAAAATTTTCTTGCTGCGGCGTTTTCTAGCTTTATTATGTTTTTGTGGTCTAAGGCAAGGGTGGGGGTGGTGATAGTTTCAAACAGAGGGTTTGCTATGCTTTTTGCAGTAATGCTAAGCTGACGGGTTATTCTAAGCGAAATAAACAAATATACCGAAGGGACCAATATTACCATCGGTATTACAGGCAAAACAACGATTGAAGTATAAAGAGGCAAAATAATGTCGGTCAAAAGCCCGATAGGCACTATCAGCCCGACCAAAACGATAAAAACAAATGCGTGGCGGCGTTCGCGCTTGGCTTGCGATTGACGCAGCCACTTAAAGTGCATAAACATTATCACACCCGAAAAAACTACGCAGAAAACAAGTATAAAGTTTAAAGACACGCTGCTTGCACTAAAATTTGGCAAATAAGGGCCAACCCCCGCACGAATAAACGAAACCTCTCCCAAAAATACGCTAAGCCCGATTGTGATAGCCGCCAAGAAAAATATTCCGTTTAATATATTTTCTAAATGCTTTATTTTTATCTTTATCGTGACCAGCATAAAAATAACCCATCTTGGCAAAAACAAGCAGCCAAAAAGCATTCCCAGGCCCCAAAAAATTCTTAGCAAAATGTCATTGTGAGTGACCGCCATCATGCCATAAAAAAAGCACGACAGCATAAGACAAAAGCTGGCATACAGGTACTCTCTTCTGACTTTAGACTTGCGGTCGGTTAAATAAGTAAGCAAGGATATAAAGCAATATGTCCCTGCCCCCACAAGATAAAAAAAAGCGACTATAAAAGCCGTATCAAGAAAATGAAACAAGACAAACCTCCAAAGCTCTGCGGCACTGCTTAATCTGCCCAAACTCGCTTTGGAGAATATAACACAAAGCGATTTCTTATGTCAAGTGCGTGAGGGCCTGTTGCTCTTTTATTATACTACACCATCTCTCTCTTTCAACGCTTGTTTTTTAAAATAATTCTCATACTAACCTCCATTTGCAACACCAACTTCCACTACGGGTATCACTGTGGAGCTTAACTTGAGAATTTACGTAAAAAAATAAGCAGCTAGGATTCAATCCTGTGTCGGCCGCTTACTTTGTAGTTATAGTTAAACAGTTTACATTCAACCTACGATATGTTATTTTTTAAGAATGGGATATTCGAAAGATTATAAAGTATCTGTGATTAAGTATCACTTTAGCGGCAATACGCTTGCCAAAACAGCGGACACTTTTTCGATTGGGGAAAAGACCGTGAAGCGATGGAAAAAAGAGTTTAAAGATAACGGCGAGCAAGCGGGACAATTTAACCCATTCCAAATACTTTTCTTTTGGCATGATAGCGGCTAAATTATCCTCAAAAACTCGACAAAGCTGCCGCTACACCCTCAAAAACTCGACAAAGCTGCCGCTTTCAGCGCTCGAAAGCAGGTCGTTTTGGCTTAAAACAGCGACAAGGCGCTTAGCCGTGCCAGCATTCCCGTCAAATGCAGGGCAGCCAAAAAACCGCTCGACAAAGGGTTTGACAAGGCAATAATGGGTGCAGCCAAGCACGACCGCACCGATGTTTTGGGCGGCGTAGGGGGACAGCAGAGCGGCGATTTTGTCGCTAATTTTGCTCAAATTTGCGATATTTTGCTCGATTAAATAAGCAAGGTCGCCCATCGGGGCGATAATAATTTTAGTGTTTTCGGCGGTGTGATTTTTTGCCAGTTTTAAAAATCGTGGCTGTTTGGCGGTTGCATTTGTGACCAAGCACAAAATGCTTGCGGCAGACTCGCGGACGGGTGAATCCTTCACAAAACCGCCAATCCCCCTGCCTAGCAAATAGTCAAGCGCAGGCTTAATCGCAGGCTCGACACCGACAAAAACGGGCGCACTTTTGCCAAAAAGCCCCCTTTTTGCACACCAATCGTCCCGCAAAAAGTCGATTCCGATTGCAGTTGCCGTGTTGCAGGCAATCACAAACGCCTTAATTTGATGGTCAAAAAACAAATAATCGCAAATTTGACCCACCCTTTGTTTGATAAAATCGGCACTTTTGTTGCCATACGGCGAGTGCGATTGGTCGGCCAGATATATAAAATCCTCGTTTTGAAGCAGCCCCATTGCGGCAGCGAGGGTCGAAATACCGCCGTAGCCGCTGTCAACAAACGCAATTTTCTTCGCCCCCATCGTCATAGCAGGGGCAATTTTTTTTGTCTTTGCCGCAGTGGTGGCATGAGCAACACTCTTTATTTCCACCGCCGCATTAGAAACAGCCCTTCGCCCTTCCGCCGTAGTAGAAACAACTTTCTCTGTCGCCAAGGTCGCAGTTTGAGCAATTTTTTCCACCCCTGCCACAATAATAGGGGCGGCTTTCTCATCCGATATCGCCGCCCCATGAGCAATTTTTTTTATTCCTGCCCTGCCGCCGCCTGTGCCCTTTTGCATACTTTTCACAATTAGTTTATGTATATGAAAATATGCTTCTTTTATTCTTGCAAATTGTTATCCTGCCCTAAAAAAAAACCACCACGAGAAAAAGCTCGGCGGTGGTTTTTAGCGATTTGCTTTAAATCCTTATTAAAATTTGGGCTTAAATTCATTTTGCAAAACCCCCAAGGACTGATGTAGTGAGCCGCTGTAATTTAAATTTTTTCATAAATATATCCATTTCTTTTGTTTTTTATTTTATAGTAAAAATAAACAAACCGAATTTGTCTTTAAATGTCTTTAAATAATCTGTGTGACAAATATTAAATATATATATACCGCTGCCCTATAAAAAGATTAGTCTTAAATAAAAACTCAAACTATAACCCAAAATAAATAAAAATTGCCGGCCGAACTGACTTGACAAAGTCTAATGACTCTAGGTGTCTAATCAGCATTGTAAGAACCATAGGACAATTTTCGGTCTCAATAGCCGCATGAGGTAAAAAGTCGGGGTGGCCCAGTGGACACTGCGTCCAAAGTTGAAACATCCCCACAAACACACCGACATAAAAAGGTGTCCGTCCGTTCAAAAACACTTCTAACTCTTCTTTAGATAAATTTTCTGCCATTCTTAAAGCAACCCTTGGCCAAGTGTCCAAAAAGCCAAAGTGGCTTAAAATAAGGTCTGGAAACTCTTCTTCGTCTACTGTTGCTCTAAAGGTCATTCTAACCCCAAGAGAAACATGAGAATCCGAAAAGTTAATTCCATCAAAACTTCCGTCCCAAATTTCCTTTGGATCGATCAAATCAAAGTGGCTTAAAATATGCGGCATTTCGGCACTTTCTTTTCGTCTTATGGCACTAATGGCAAGACTTGTGTCTTTTAAAATGGTGTCAACTCCAGTCACCGAGTAGGCATTGTTGAGAGCAATGTTAGCGTCTGCAATGATGCTTTCTATTTCGTCCCAGTCTCCTTTGGTGTAATATTGCTCGTCCAAAATGCTGGCAAAATATCTAAAATTTGCCCTTGTGGTGGCTTTTCTTTGGTCTAATGGAGACAGGCTTGCAAACCTTTCTACTTCGTCAATGGAAGTTTTTGCGTTTTTGGCTGCCTGTATGACTGCGGTGGCTGTTGTGGCAAGCTGAATATTTTCTAGGCCTTTTGTTTTGTGGTATATTACCAATGCCCATTCGTCGGGCAAATAATCTTCTTGGTCAAAAAAGAATGAAACAAAATTGATAAGTGATTGTGTTTGGACTTCCCTGACCCATTTAAGTGTTGGTGGGCATGGGGGGACTATTTTTTCGCAGCCAACAAATACTGCGGACGCAAAGACAAAAGCTAAGGCAAAAACTAAGATCATGGTCTTCTTTTTCATTGTTTTAGTTTTATGATTCATAATTTTTATCTCCAAAATGATTTTTGTGTTTATAAAATACCTAAAAATGTTATAGTGGCAGGTGTTGCTGATTTAATGAAATCTAAGCTTTCCAAATGTCTTATGGCTTGGGTAAAAGCAGTGGGATTATTGTCGTTCAAAAACAGCAACGCTGATTGACGAAAAACATACTTTCCTGACCAGTTGTCAGGAGTTCTTTGAATTGTATATCTAAATTCCCTTATATTAGATAATCCTAAAAACTGTTCTCTCAGTTCAGGATAATTCACTCCATCCTTAAGCTGCTTAAATGTAATTCTAATAGCAACATCCTTTGCTCCCTCCCGAATATTTTCAAATTGCCCCTCATCAAAGCTACCATCCCAAATTTCTTTTGGGTCTGTTAGGTCAAAGCGACTTAGTATCTGTGCTATTTCGTCCTTTGATTCAACAGCCCTTACCGCCGCTTTTGCTTCGTCACGAGCTATGCGTACAGCTGATTTAGTCTCTGCTGTCCCAATTGCTATCGTGCCAGCATCAGCTGCATCAATTACCAAGAGCCAGAATTCAGGCAAATAATCATCTTCGCCCAAAGACTCGACAAGCTGGGTAAGCTCCATCTTTGCATTGGTCTTAAATTCTTCAAGGGCGGGAGGATTGCATTTGTCCGTGGGGCAATAGCAAATATAGATAAAGATGGGAGGATTGCATTTGTCTGTGGGGCAGCAACCAATAAATACCGCAGCTGCAAAAACCATTGTCAAAGCAAGAGATACTGTTATAATTTTCTTTTTCATAGTTATAAAAATCTCCTCAAAAATTGTTTTTTTGTTTTAATTTTCATATTTTCGCCTTCCTTAGTTTTTTTTAACTATACCGCTTGCCAACCGGCAAACAATTTAATTTCGCCCGCCATCAATCCAGCCCCAAACTAGTCCGCCACTTGTTAAAGTTCTTTTAAAACTGACATTTGCTTTGTCATCAATCCAGCCCCAAACTCGCCCACCAGCTGTCGATGTTTTTGCCAAACTGGCACAAATCGCCGTCGTTGGTGATGACAAATTCGCACGCCTTGACCATGTCGGCCTCGCTCGCCTGCTGCAAAATAATTTGCTTAACCTCGGTCTGGCTTAGGCCCCTTTGCTTAAGCCGCTTGACCCTTTTGGCGACCGGGCCCGTGATACAAACAAAAAAATCGCACCTGTTTTTGAGGCGCTTTGCCTTGTCGAAGAGCGGAATTTCGACCACTATGACCCTTTTGCGGCCACTGTTTTCGATTTTTGGGTTGTTTGTTTGGCTTGTGCTGCTGCTTGTTTCGCTGTTTAAGTTGTTCTTTTCATTGCTTAAGCTGTTCGTTTGCCTGTTTGAGTTGTTCGCTTTCTCCTCCCCGCCTATTTGCATATTCGAGCCAACAGTTTCGCTATAACCACGACCCCCGCAAACGCAATACGCTCCATTTTTCGTGTCTCTTGTTTCATATACACTGCCGCTCGCTCCACCATAACCATAACTCGCACTACCACAATCCGCACGACCACAATCCGCACGACCACAATCCGCACGACCGCAATCCGCTCCATTTTTCGTGTCCCCCGCCCCACCCGCACCGCCGCCGCCCATCACCTCAATCAGCCGCAAAATCTCGTCCTCGATTGCAGGGTGAGCGATTTTTTCCAGCGTGAGCCTAGCCGCCTCGCACCCCAAAACCGCCCCGCGCAACAGCCGCCTGTCAAGGCTGCCGTCGGTCACGCAGTGCGGAAAAGCGGCGGCGATTTTGTCCGCCAGTCCTCCCTTTGCCGCTATCAAATCGGCGTAAACGGCGTCGGCGCTGATGACAAGCGCCCCCTTCCCTTGCAGAATTTTTAGGGCAGTGCTTTTGCCGCTTGCAATGCCGCCCGTCAGCCCGACAACGAGTGTTTTGCCGCTGTTTGGGGTTTTTGGAGCGGAGTTTTTATTGCTGTTAAAAATGCTCAATGCAGAATCCTCTTTGCTGTTTGGGGTTTTTGGTCGGAATTTTTTTACTGTTTGGGTATTCGGGGCAGAGCCTAAATTGCTGCTTTGTGTTTTTGGAGCGGCTTTTTTTCCGCCCTCAATCCCGCCTGTCAGTCCGATGACAAGTGTTTTGCCGCTATTTAGGATATTTGTAGTGGAGTTTTTATAGCTGTTTGGAGTTTTTGGAGCGACATTTTTCCGCCCCCAATCCCGCCGTTTGGCTTATTTACTTGACCCATATCCCCCTCTGTTTTTGAAAAATTTGTATCCCGTTTTGGTTGCCGTAACCGCTGTGTAAAGTGGTGGGACTATTGTTTTATATAGCCAATTAGTTTACATTTAATAATATCTTTTGGCGTCTTTTATCGCATATAGTCTAAAAAGAACCGTTTATGGTAGCCCCACTACTATAAAGAACCTTTTTAAACCATATCCATAT
>Ga0131853_10020860_pt1 | contig 11895 bp, 8 predicted proteins | sample TergutLab28metaG_FD_92764 | JGI IMG/M metagenome (GOLD analysis project Ga0131853, IMG submission 92764) | Labiotermes labralis P1 segment gut microbial communities from Petit-Saut dam, French Guiana - Lab288 P1 (version 2) (version 2) | ecosystem: Host-associated > Arthropoda: Insects >...
AAAAATGAACTCCTGATGATGAGCTTCCCGAAAGCTCGAAACATGTAGAGAATGAATGACGACTACCCCTGAAAATAAAGGATAGTCCACAAGTGTCATCGTGTTGGTTATTTTTTGAAACAAATATGGTCTTGTTTGATTAATACCTCCAGCTGTGACAGAATGTAGTGCGAGATGCAATGTTATTGCTGCGAAGTGAACACGCACACGTCGTACGCATCTCAACTTAAACGCAGGGCATTTGGACACGTTTAAAGACTTTTATCAGGATCCTAAAGAAGAAGACAGCATGTTCAACCTCAACATGGGTGCCTTTCAACCAAACTACACGGCTTTTCCTTCCACGGCATAGCAATTTTCATATGTCCTCCACAGGAACCCCAGACTTAATGTAGCCCATTTATGGCGCTGGAGGTTTAATTTCAACTACTGCCCAGGACTGCATAATTTTAAATTTATATTGCTTTGAAATGTATTCGCAACCGTACAGTGCACCGAGGCTGGCAGCGTGTGAAGAATTAAAAAGCCGGCATTGAAAGGTTAAAAACTGCTCCAACATTCCAATTTACCTTTAAATCTAACTCTTTGTGTGATTTATCTTCCTAACACTGTTATACTGCGCTATACCACGAGGTTCATTCTTTGGTCAGGTGGATATGTAGTGTGTATAGTTATACAGCGTATTAATCTTTAGTGTCAGTCAGAAACGGGAAGTATTTTAGAAGCTTGCTTTAAAAAGGTTGGTCTTTGTAACGATCGTTGAGCCTTTTGTTGCACTGCTTTTGGCTCCATTGCCACTTGTTGCACTAATTTGGTTGTCAGTCCACCATATTCTTTACAATTTCACACCTGGTTCGATTGACATGCCAACAGATGTAGACCCTTATCCCACACCGCGTCGCTGACGGACCCCCATTTCAAGAAATGTTTTTAATGTCGTCATGGTTCACTTGTTTGTTCCGGCCTTTTCTTGCTGTGTTGAATAATTAATGAGTTACGCTCGAGATGGGCGCAGAAACGCGTGTAGGCCACGTTTTCGCCCGAACGTTATTTTTGTCAGAGGTTAAAAAAACGGATGTTCCGACAACTTCTAGTGACTTGTCGTTATACCAGAATCCATAGAAGTCTGGTTCACGAGTTTTGTCATTCGTAGTAACAGAGGGAGAGACGGAAGTGGTAGTTTTATTAGACGCTCTGCGGGATGCGAACGCTCTTGAAGCCCGTCTAGACTGTGTAGAAGTAGCGCCTCAACTCAAATAATACGGAGGCCACTTGGGTAATTTTGAAATTTATGGCGAGTTGCCCATCATTTTATGTAGTTAAGAGGGTAAGTATTTTCATTCGAACTAAACACATCATTAAGAATAATTAACAAATGTAATAACAAAATCAAAATATTATAATTACTAAAATTTAAACGTTGTTGCATTGTTATCTCTCAGGTGACGTATGCTGTATGTTACCATCCAGGGATAGCGGAACTTCACGACCGTCAAGGGTTCGTGACGAAACATTTTAAATTTAAAAATTCTTCGCAATTTACCCGATCCACATTTTTTAACTGAAACAATGCCTGTGAGATGATGTATATAGTGGACTAACGGGCCGCTTTTTTTTTTTCAGACCGCTGGTCTGGAATGTTTGAAAAGAATGTATAAAACTGAATCCCAAACCGAAGCGTGTGCAGTGACGTCAGGCAGTACATGTAGTGGAACATTCCGTGTGTTTTAACTAGTGACAATGGTTTATATTGTCATTACAGCATGATACACAGATCACTGATACCATGGAACACTGCGTCGATGGGTTGCAGTTGGCGGCGACCTATGTACAGCTCGTTCTGCGGAGTGTAATTGTGATTGTGGTGAACAAAGATCAGCATACTGGCGACAAGCGGTGCGCGTCCCAGTAGCTGGTGTTGCTGTGTAGCATGCACTGCTTTCTAATTGAATGTTCTGTGTTGTCAGCCACATGGCAGAGCCGTCAGAGTGAACAGGCGCCATATAATGGATGGGTTCTAGAATGGCGTAGGTTCGGGTCCGAAAGGGGCTGTGTACGTATGTTGGCAGTGTAGACGTTTTCGTGTTATCTTGCTAGAGGGTTGTTTACGTAGTGTGGGGAATTTATACTGAAACAGCGACGTTGAGACTTATGACTCTACTTTATATTGTTGCTTGGTTCTTAATTGTGTATATTTCGTGTGGGTTATTACATCTCTTCCGTTTTTTAATATTGCATGAAGGCTTAATTTCACATTGTAAACAAACACGTTTAAATGTGTGGCTATAATAATGATAGCACCACATACCATCAAAACAACTTTTTTATTGTTATTATTAATAATTAGTCACGTCACTTCATAGAACCATATTTCGACCATAGTCATCCTCAGCCTAAACCAGTTATTAATGTAATTATGAAAGTGTAAACACCTGACAATGTATAGAACTATAAAACGTTACGTGTAGGTTTGGTAAGAGATTTCATTCCTACAAAATTTTTATAACGTAGACTGCCTTCATTGTTGTTTATGACTGAACTTGCACGGAGATTGTTACGTCTTAGAGTTACTGTTCTTTATGTGTTGTTTATTCTATTATAAATGTGAAATCTTCCAGGTGGTTGTGTTGACAGTGTGAATTACTGTTACTGTAGGCTAGTCCAAGACAACGCGGCGGGGAGTCCACACATCAAAATTACCTAGTCACAAGTTTAAACCCCCATCCGTTAAATGCAGCTGTTAAAAGACTATTTGTTATTATATGTGCTGTTGCAAAAATACTGGTTATAAATGTATCAAAAATGCACAGTTAATATCATCAAAGTATGTATCACGACAGTGTTTCCTTTTGTAATTTACACTCCTACATGTTTCGACATTTTATGTCATCTTCATCATCAGGGAGTTACGTTAACTGCTCCTTGCTATGTTACACAAATTCTTAGATTGCAGCTGTTGAATTTCATAAAATTATTGTTATTAAAATTTAAAATATTATGTCTTGTTTACAATAAAATGAAATCCCTTCGACGTTACCATCTTTCTTGCAATCAGTGTGTGTTTGTAGCTGCATATACAGTCTCCTGTAGATGTTGTTACTGTGCTGGTCCGTTGCGTAAATTATTCAAGAAAACGCTGTTGTGATATATACTTTTATGATATTAATTGCCCATTTTGTTGGCTATCATAAAAAATATAAAAATGGTTATAAATTTTAGACTTTTATTTGGACCGTACTTTTCTAGACGTACAACATAGCGTTTCGGCTATCCGTGAGCCGGATATGGTTTATATCACTGTTTTGTATTGTTGTGAATGTGGTTCCTTAGGCATGGTTGGGATGGTTCAGCATTTCATGTGTTTAACCCATCAACAATGCGTATGTTGTGAATGAACGGGTCAGTAATCATAGGACGCAAACGTATATGCGTTAAAGCGAGGTTGTTATCACTCGCAGCTGCACGTGAAGTCAACATACAAGGACGCTAACACATAACACGTATTAAAATATAGCCCTTAATTACAGGACCTTCCCCTAGGGGGAACTTTCGTCGCCATGGCAACTAATTTCGGCCTTTATACGCATAATATCTGGATCTGAAGTTATGATTTTACTGCGTGCATATCCTGCGATAGGAGCGATCGTGTTGGGTTAAGTGATTGTGGCTGTGAGGCCACTTCGTAAAATATTTAAGTGCAGTGCTTAATTAAGTGGATTTATAAACGGTCAGAAGTGTCCTTTCTTTGTGTTTCCGTTATGCCTCCAACTTCTGTTTTCTTTTGCAACTTAATTTGCTTTCTTAAGGAAAATCATGGGTAATATATGGAATCACTTAGTGTATGTGTATCCCTCCCATTTGTGCATTTGAACCAATTAAGCTATTTTCCCGAAACTTGATAGAACCCTTATTCTCTCTGAAGCCACTCCTACGTCATAGGACAGGCTACTGTTAATTTCCTAGAGTCTGTTATAATTACATAGCGGATGCGCGAATTATCAGGCGGGAACGACGCTAATGCCACTCGATGTGAGTACTTCCGGGCATGGAATCCCGCATCTTACGTATGACGTAGGCAGAATGCATACTTAAGTAATTAACACAAGTATCAAATAGAACAAAGTAGCAATAGTTGTAGTAAATCTGTGGAGCTAGAAACATAGGCGGTAAGACTTCTCCGTGGACTCTTTTTCATCTGTATTGTATTAATTAGTGTCTCATTCATTATATTTGCGTTTGTTCCTTTATTCCTCTATCATCTTGTATTTTTCTTCTTGTATTCTGACTCCCTTATTGTGTTCAGCCTATCTGCCAGCTATTTTACCTCTTAAACCCACATAATTCGTTGTATAGCCTGTTGCTGTTGGGATATTTGTTCGTCAGTATTTGACTTTTTTACACTAACAAGTATGAAATTCTTTATTTTGCGTCATTAAATCATGGACTCAGCCTCACGCCTTCTTGTCTCGTTAGTACATGACACTTCGTAAAAAGCAGTCAGTTTTGGAAGGGGATCGTTTTTACTGCCATGTGACGAGACGTGGTCGTAGGGGGTTAGTAGCTACAAGCATATGAAACGGCAATTAGAAAACTTTTGAACGTTACCACTGTTTTGTGGGAGGATGCTGTCTAACGCTTTGTGGTTTAATGTCTTTTGCCCGTAGTATAGCGATCCCTACGTTACGCTGTAGTGGAATGGGCTGTATAACCCGCAGGCGTTGTGCGGTTTGCAGTCACAAAATGACCCAGCTGAACACGCCAGCTTGTTGGTCGGTGTTGCGGAAAATCGCCAGGACGACAAGTTGTCAACTGCTTCTAGTTTATCAGCCCCAGCCCATCCGTCCCAAGAGCGAAAATGATTTTTCTGCCTTGCTGTGTTGGAACTGATTGGTTGTCTTCTGTCTTTGTTGAGTTCGAGATAACGCGTAGACAGTGAGGCAAAGTGCGAGGAAGGAGTAAACTAGATTTATTGATTACAGATTTGTTAAACTCCCGGATGATGAAATGTTGCGTGTGGCGCCGGTGTGGCCGGCCCTAAAGGTGGCTGAGGGCGCAGGGGAGTTACGCGTTGAACGTCGACAATAGAAAATTATTGAACTGTGTACGTGCCATTTTATGAGGCGGTGGTGTGCTTCGCTTTCTGGTGGATTCGATCGACTCGTTGCTGCTGTACGTAGCTTTGTGCGGCACTGTGGGCTGTGAAGGAAGATCGGCGCCACTTGTGAGATAATTTAAATCGTTGGCTTAACGAGGCATTTTCGTGATAGATGCTACGCATATTCTTTATCTCGGCTTCAGACCACGGTGTTTTATCGCATTAGCACACTCTGACTTCCTGTACTACGACCGGATGTGGCGATGCAGTTGTTATCCCGCGGGGTTTATGTCTCGGTTCAGGTCGGCTGTCATGACAGATGTTTCTCGGTTCGTCATAGTACGCCTACTTCCTTTGAGAGAATAGCATGAGCATGTCCTTTTTAGGCGCGTTCGCAAAATTACGAAAAGCGACTCTTCGTCGAGTCCGTCGGTCCGCATGGAACGACTAGGCTCCCACGGGACGGATTGCCATAAAATATGATGTTTGAGGATTATTAGGAAATCTGTCGAGAAAACTCAAGCTTCATTAAAATCCGACGAGAATATCGGGTACTTTATATGGCTACCTATGTGCATTTATGATAGTTTCTCGCTGAATTCTTCTTATAATGACAGATTTTTCGGACAAAAGTTGTAGAGGAAATCAAAACACACATATTGTGTTTATGGTTGCACCGTGCATTTTGTAGTTTATTTAAGTAACACACCAATAAATGCGCGCGCGCGCGCACACACACACACACACACACACACATATATATATATATATATATATATATTCTTTAATAATCTATAATATACATTAAAACTCTTAAAAGGCTCCTACATGTTTCGATCATACGATCATCCTCAGGAAGCTTACTCTGTTCCCTGCTAAAGTTACAGTTTAAACTGTAACTTTAGCAAGTAAGTAAGCAAGAAAGATCATATGAACGAAACATGTAGGAGCGTTTTAAGATTTTTTATGTAAATTTTAGATTATAAAAGACTATATATGCGCATTTATTGGTGTGTTACTTAAATACAGGTATTATGATTCTTTTTTTATTAAACAAATTGGCACTTAATTACAGTAACACCCAGTCTTAAGACTAACAAGCTATTTTACTTTGCCTTAATTTGCTAAATGAGTATTAACTTGAGATGTCGCCCAGCGGTTCTACCTGTTCAGTTCTGTTTGCTAACGCACCGTCTTCTCCTTTGTTGGCGGTGATTACTGCACTGATACTGTGCCCTGTTTTTATCACACACTAATAGTGTTTATGGTGCACTTCATTGTACACCGGCTCATAAGGTTACATTATGATTAGTAACTTTCTCGAAAATCATGCCGTTTGTGAGATAATGTGGAAAATGTGGAAAAATATTGTAGAGACGGACAGGCCACAGATGGTAATGAGGCGCATGCGAATTGCATGCTGGATACCTAGGGCTACAAACACACAATCAGAATATGTAATACTTATTGCCTTTCCACTCCAACAGTGGTTGTCCGAAAGCGCCTGAGCGTTACGTTATATCCACATTACCGGCCTTGTTTTTCAGTTCCATTATTCGCAATGATCCACTCAAAGGTATGTACCCAGGTTATGAAAATGAGCGGCATCGTTAAATAAACTGAAACAGAAACCATTATTGTGGAGAAGAAACCGTCCTGGAGACTGTGAATGAGGTGAAGCATTCCGAACGTGGCTGTAAAATGGAAATACTCCGAATACTTATACCGTGTATCGAACCCCCATCCCCAGTGCGGACGTGCGGATGCAGTAGGGCACTGTACATCGTGTTTTATCACGTCCTATAATTGTATTGTTCTCCCCATTAATGCTGCTGTAGTTGTCCATTCTCAAAAAAGAGGAAAGATATACATTTGCTTCCTTAGTCAGGCTAATTTCTCTGCCACCTCATTTCAGCTTACCATAAAGAACAGGCGTCAGTTAATCTGCTGTCTAAAAATGCCACGTTCTTACGGGACTCGGAGACTGTAATCTGCATTATCACAAGACTCCAGTGTTTGGCCGTATCGAGAAAGATCCGGTACCCATTGTACCGGAGGCGGGTTGAGACTCCAGGCGTGTCTGAACGGGCACGGAGAATCTCGACTGTACTGGGATTCGGTCCCCGGACCGTGGAGTCGATAGCGAGTTGATTTACCTACTACGCTGTCCCGGCCGTACATCATTTATACCTTACGGGAAACGATGTATTTCAGCGTTAATTTGTTAATAAAATATTTGCGATGTACGGAGTGTAGTCTTGAAGAAACAAAAAATTAAATCTTATGTCATGTTTAAGAGTCGCGTTCGTAGGTTTTGTGCCCTATTCCAAAGTTAAATGTCACTTAAGTTGACAGTTAAGTTTAAAACACACTTCACAATTCAAATTTACGTTATTATAATTTAAAGTCGTATGTTCTGAAGTACAGAAAATTTTCTCACCGTTGTTGTAGGTATTTTTCTATAGCTCGTGTTGTTGTGTCTTTCTTGCTGTTCCGTGGTTTCTCAATTATATTGCTCGTCTACTTAGATAATTAGGAGCTTAGCCGTGTTGTTAGATTGTCTTGTGTTAGATAGATGGCTTTGAGCTTCGGATGTGTGAGGTTGTCTTATCATTATGTTGGACCCATGTGATAGTTCGCGGTGCGATTAACTTTGCGACAGTGTTTGTGTATGGCCTGTAGGTAATCAGCAAGTTTAATCAAGATATGCGGTGTTGCAAAGTGCATGTCCCTCAAATTGCGCAAGTATACCTTTCCACTCTTCTTTTATTCCCGCAATAAATATTGTTAGTATAATTGTTTCCCAAATCCTATTCTCGGCTTCGATTTCTTCTATTCTTAGCTCTTGTTTGGTAAAACAAATATACAGAACGTTCCGAGACATGATAGGTTATGCTTTGTCACTTTATAAACGTAAATAAAGCGTCAGAGGGAACAGGGCTAAGGCATTCATTTGTGTTGTTGCCTGACACGTTTATTGATCTTGTGTTGCGTCTCGAAGCTTTGCTAGAAGTGTTACAGAATTTTGAACTGTATTTTTATTAATAGAGTATTCCCCGACAGGACGAGTGAATGACGCGTAGCTGGCGCGCCATATCATTATAGGCCGTCACACATCTGTATTGCATGCATTCATACTGTACGTTATGTGTACCATTGACATATGAATTAAGTAAACACAATGGAGAATCCTTGTCTCTCGTTATTTAATTCGATTTATTGCGTTTTTATCTGGTACTGTAGGTGTATTGATATGAGAGATTAATTTTTTTTTTGCGTATCTTTCGTGGAATCTAAACTCAGCTTATGACGTTTGGCAGCAATGGCACAATTATCAGCACGGGGCATGCAAGAGAGGCAAAGTACATATGCACGTAATATTGAGGCGTGTTCGCGGGAACACTGTTGCCGTAAAAAAAAAAAGCAATAAATATTGCATATTCTAAGTGTATGTAGCCTTGATTATCTCTGCATGCGCCGTATTATATTGTCATCTGTGCCCTTTCCGGCTCTTCCATATTTTCCCACTTTATTACATAAACGGCATCATATTCGGGAAAAGTTATTGAACATAAAATATGTATTTTGATTTTATGCGCAACTTTTGTGTGAAACATTTCTTATTCTAGGAAGTATTCGGCGAGATATTATCTTAAATGTACAAACGTCTTCATGTAAAGTACCTGTTGTTATTATCAGATATTAATGAAACTTGAAAATTTCGACAGGCTTTCTAAAAATCCTCATATCAGATTTCATCAAAATCCTTCCAGTGGGAACGTAGTAGTTTCGTGCGGACGGAAGGACGGACGTCAAGCTAATAGTCGCTTTTCGCAATTTTGCGAACGCCCTTAAAAATGAAACCTTAACATTCACTCTCGTCCGTATTTAGTGGCAAAGTTAATAATGTGTTGAATATACGTCAGTTCCATTACGTCTCATTGCCCTGTTCTTTTGTAAAGAGGGGAAATTTTAGTTAAGTTACGTCATTCCGCTGTTATGAAGGCCGTCGGATGTGCTTTGCACGCGTGCGGAAAAATGCTGCCCAGGCTAAGTTACAGACCTGAGAGTGGAGGACACCTCACTACCGCCGTGTCGCAAATTTTCCCTGGAGGATCTGGATTTGTAAACAGTAAACAGCTCATTGTGGTTGTAACTAAAGTTTAATTACTCCCGTTGTTCTGATACGGGCGGTGTAACTGATCCTTTGTTTATCCTCCGTTGTTATAAGCCGCTTAAAGCAGGACTTCCTTCGAAGGGACTTCAAAATACGCCCTTAAAATCCAGAATTCTCTCCTTTTTGGCTACCCTTTCGGCTACTTTGACTGAGGTTTCTCGTGATTTTTCTCAGTCCCAAACCGAATGCAGTGAATGTAATTCAGTAAAGACTTCAGAAGGTGACAGCTGCATCCGGTGTTTCGAATCATCCAGCGTTTCTGAGATCGGCGTTATCTCCCTCCATTATCATAATCCCTGATGACGCTGCTGAAGGGGTAGGAAGTCGGTCTCTGAAACGCAGGTTGATTTGTACCGCCTCACGTGGCTGTCAGCCCGAAAAGATTTTACTAAATTCTCTCGCCCAGAAAGCTGCAGGACAGCCTGTACATAAAAGTATCTTGAAATTGGTCAAGGTAGCTTTTCTTAAATCCGTTGTCTGCCATTCTTGCCATATTCCTAATCATTGGACGCCATATAACTTCTTAAGTCTGAGGTTTGTGAGTAACGGATTAGAAAGGTGCGGACTGAATGGATCACTTATTTATCTTAGTAATTAACCGACTTAATGCACAGTATTTGTGTTTTACAATAAGTTTTATTTCATGCCTCTACATGTTTCGAGCACCATGTGCTCATCATCAGGAGGTCAAAATTGTATTATACAACCTCTGGTATCATCACAGAGGCTGTATAATACAATTTTGACCTCCTGATGATGAGCACATGGTGCCCGAAACATGTAGAGGCATGAAATAAAACTTATTGTAAAACAAAATTGTTGTGCATCAAGTTGGTTAATTACTAAGATAAATATACCGAGATGCACGGTCAGCAAAACATCAAAATGAATGGATCACGTTATGGCGAGTTACGCAACCCGTAAGCACGTGGAGTGCTAGTGTGTACCAATGTTCACGTGCAAATTACTCGTAGTGTAGCATTTTGCTTTGTTCGTGATGATGACAATTTTCAGGTGCTGAGTCTGTACCACTCTTCACCATACGTCCGTGTTTATCTTGCAGCAGTGTGTCCGTGGACCGGGATAGCGCAGTCGGTTTAGCTGTGGGCTGGAGGTCCCGGGTTCGAATATCAGTGTGTGCGAGATATTCCACACCTGTCCATACCGGCCCTGGGGCCCATCCAGCTTCCACTACAATGGGTACCATGTCTCTTTCCTGGGGGTAAAGCGGCCTGGGTGTGGCGTTGAGCACCTACCCCCATTTACCGACGAAGTTAAAGAGTGCAATTTCTGCTGCCCTTATGGGCCTTCGTGGCCTATTCTAGGGTGAATTTTACTTTACATTAACAGTGTGTCCGTTTTGTCTGCAGTATTTGAGTACGGGAAACCCGACGGAATTCGTGGGTAGTGGTTTTGCTTATCTCTGAGTTGCGGTTGAAGCGATAAAACTGCTCTAACGATACAAATTTACTCGTATATAAAGATGTGATCAGCATTTCGACCTGCTTAAAATGTAACAAACATCGTGTTATTTAAAATAAATCGATGTAAAATGCACGATGTTATCAGTTTCATCCGACCCAGATTTGCCATTGAACTAGGCCACAACGGCTGTTGTTTCCTAGAAATGTAGGGACGTTACTAGCAATAACATATACCATTCACAGAACGTGTGTCTGTGTAAGAACAAACAGATTCCACATGCGATGTCTGCTTGCATGCGATTTGTTCCTCCCGGCGATACAGTATTCATTCCTTCAACAATATTGCTTCGTAGCCAATATGTGTCTCAGGAGGCAAACGGCCATTTATCGTACTTGGGGGTTAGTTTCTAGGAGTCTGCAACGGGCTTAACACCGGGCCTTAGTCTTCATAAAAAAAATAAATATATTTAAGCCTTCAAAGCCGAGTGGTTGCATTACATATCAACATGTTCAGCATTCAAAAATTCAGCGATCCGCTGACACTGTGCTATATGTGTTTGGTACTGATCTCAAAACAGTTACCATGTCCCTATACAACATTAACTGACCGTGTTTGTAACTCAGACGGAGTGTGTTTACTGCGCGGAGCGAACTGGAGGTTTAAGTGTAATTGAGGTTAAATTTTGTCTTTTGATGAGTAAGTGAAACTTATGAGTAGGTCCTGGTGAAATTTTGTGTATACACTGTTACTTCCGATATTTTCAGTGTCTTTGTGTGTGTTTTGTGTAAGAAAAATGTAAAAACGGCCACATCAGCCTTCTTAACACATCGGACTATCGATCGAAGCCTTTCTTTCTTGATTGATGACACGCTACGGTTTATAGTGCGAAAGAGATCTAAATCCAGCGTTGTATCGTTGCTTAGCAACCGTTAATTCCTAAAGCGTTAACGGATTATCGTGCTAGAAAACAGGTTAAAGAAAGTGTGAATGTGTGTGTGTGTGGGTGTGTGTATGTGTGTGTGCGTATGTGTGTGTGTGTGTGTGCGTGTGGGTGTGTGTGTGCGCGCGCATGTGTGTATGTCGGTGTGTGTGTGTGTGTGTGTGTGGGGTTGTGTGTGTGTGTGTGCATATGTGTGGGTGGGTGTGTGTGTGTGCGCATGTGTGTATGTGTGTGTGTGTGTGTGGGTGTGTGTGTGTG
>Ga0131853_10020861_pt1 | contig 11895 bp, 16 predicted proteins | sample TergutLab28metaG_FD_92764 | JGI IMG/M metagenome (GOLD analysis project Ga0131853, IMG submission 92764) | Labiotermes labralis P1 segment gut microbial communities from Petit-Saut dam, French Guiana - Lab288 P1 (version 2) (version 2) | ecosystem: Host-associated > Arthropoda: Insects >...
ATACAACGGTGTCAAGATAATCTTCCACGATACCGCGGGTTTGCGAGATGGCTGTGGCAAAATCGAAAAACTTGGAATCGAGAAAACCCGAAAAGCAATCGAAGACTGTGACGTTGCACTTGTTATCCTTGATATCACCGAGCCATTCGACCACGAAGTTTTGGAACTTGTGGGCGACAAACCCAAAATCGTCGTTTATAATAAATGCGATTTGCAAAGACGCGACGACGTATTTATGGTAAGTGCCAAAACCGGTGAAGGCATCCAAGCAATCAAACAAAAAATCTACGACCTGTGCGTTACCACACCACCCAAATCAACCATGGCAATAATCACCAACCGCCGCCACGCAACCGAACTCCGCCACGCCGCAAATGCACTGTTAAACTGCCTCGCCTCTGGCATTACCCTCGACTGTGTCGCCGCGGACGTTCAAACTGCCCTCAGGCACGTCGGCAATATAACTGGCACTCACGCGTCGGAGGCTGTCCTTGACGAGGTATTCTCGCGATTTTGTTTGGGGAAGTGATAAGCATGCGAACTGATTTTGATGTAATCGTTATCGGCGCGGGTCACGCAGGCTGCGAGGCCGCATGGGCAGCGGCACGTCTTGGAAAACGTGTACTTTTGATGACCCTCAGCCTCGACAATATCGCGTACCTTGCATGCAACCCAAGCATCGGCGGAACAGCAAAAGGGCACCTAGTTTGCGAAATTGACGCCCTGGGAGGCCTTATGGGGCACATCGCCGACAAAACCGCCCTGCAAGTTCGTATGCTTAACACCACCAAAGGTGCGGCGGTTGTTGCACTGCGCGCCCAGGTCGATAACGTCAAATATCCAAAATTAATGAAACAAACCCTCGGGAAACTCAGCAACATCACAATCAAGCAAGCCGAAGTCACCGACATTTTAACAAACAACAAAGCCGTAACAGGTGTTCGCCTTTCCAGCGGTGAAACGTACACCTGCACCTCAATCGTCGTCGCGACGGGAGTTTACCTCAACAGCGAAATCCTTGTCGGCACACAACGCAACGACACAGGACCAGCGGGGTTTGCAAACTCCAAGTCCCTCACCAAGTCCCTCATTGACCTCGGTCTTGAAATTCGCCGTTTTAAAACAGGCACACCGCCAAGAGTTGATTCCACCTCAATCAACTACCTCGAAACCCAAAACCAAAAAGGCGACGACGGAATCCAAACTTTCAGCTTCCTCACAACCAAACCAATCAAAAACGTTATCGAATGCCACCTCACCTACACCAACGCCAAAACCCACAAAATCATCAGCGACAACCTGCACCTGAGTGCCATGTACGGCCCTCACGCAAACGAACGCGAAAAAAGCATCGGTCCCCGTTATTGCCCCTGCATCGACGACAAGGTTGTGCGCTTCCCCGACCGCGACCGCCACCAAGTTTTCCTCGAACCCGAATCGCTTTCCACAAACGAAGTCTACCTGCAAGGCCTGTCCATGAGCCTCCCCATCCCCGCCCAACACGACGTCGTCCACTCAATCAAAGGCCTTGAAAACGCCCAAATCATGCGCGATGCCTATGCGATTGAGTATAACTGCATCAACAGCCTGCAACTTCGTCCCACCCTCGAATACAAAAACTGCAAAGGCCTGTTTTTCGCGGGCCAAGTAAACGGCACAAGCGGTTACGAGGAAGCCGCCGCCCAAGGACTCGTCGCTGGGGTAAACGCAGCGTTCGCGACGGACTGCGTTGCCAAGCTCGCCTTTGCAGACTCGAAGAGTCGAAACAGCGAGCGCGTCAACGCAGTCCGCCGCGAATTCACCCTCTCCCGCACCAATAGCTACATCGGCGTCCTCATCGACGACCTCGTCACGGTCGGCACGGACGAACCTTACCGCATGTTCACATCTCGCGCGGAACACCGCCTTTACCTGCGTCAAGACAACGCCGACCTACGCTTAACACCCCTCGGCCGCGAAATCGGACTTGTATGCGACCACCGTTGGAAAGTTTTTAAAAAGAAACAAAAACTCATCGAACAAGCCCACCCTTCCGTGCAACATATCCTTGATATCGAAAAAAAATACGAAGGCTATATCAAACGCGAACTTTCAAAAATCGCCGAGGCAAAACGTTGCGAGGCCACCCTCCTCCCCCCTGACCTTGATTATCAAACAATACATGGCCTGAGCATGGAATCACGCGACAAACTCTCAAAACTTCGCCCGCAAAATATTGGCCAGGCCTCGCGCATCACAGGCATTACCCCCGCAGACATCAACGTACTTCTAATTTGGCTAAAAAAAAGACATTGAAAAAACCAAAAAAATACGAGTTTCTCACTCGTATTTTTCGTCTTCTTCTTCAAAGTCAGCATCTTCCTCGTCCTCGTCCTCTTCGTCGTCAACATAACTCGCGTCGAAATCGTCAAGCGGGTCAGTGCTTGCCTCCTCGTCGGTATCGTCTTCTTCCTCGTCGTCCTCGCCGATATCGGCAAGGCTTATAATTTCAAGTTCTTCTTCCTCGTCGTTCTCGTTCGAGGCTTCTTCTTCCTTTGCCTCGTCGGTATTTTGCACGACAACACCGCCGTAAAGCGTGTCCAGCTCCTCCTCGGTCAAATCCGACTCGCTCATACAAGTCGTGCAAACGGTCTCGTCCTCAGTAACGAAATTGACCTTGCAAATCGGACACAGCCCCATCATCTCGCCCCCTGACTCGTCCGCAAAGTTCGTCGCAAGCGCCTGCATTTCCTGCTTGCACACCAAACAATACCTGTCTTTTTTCAGGATAAAGTTCAACTCGCAACGAGGACATCGAATGTATATGGTTTTGGTCATTTGCACCTCTTGGTTTAATCTTGTCAAGTGGAAGTATAGCCATAATATTCACATTGTCAAGTAATTGTTGCAATATTTCTCCGCAAGTGATATATAATCCCATGCAAATTAAAACCATCAAAGGCATCTATGAAAGTAACACATACGTCATGACAAGCGTCAGCGAGGCACAACGGTTTCGCCAGAAATCCGTTATCGAAAGCAACGGTGTAAAGATTATCATCGAGGCAGGTGCACCTGTCGATTCCCTGAGGCAAGCCCTTGGAGGCACCGCACCCGCCGCAATTTTCCTGACGCACGAGCACTTCGACCACGTTGCACACATCGCGGACTATGCCACGGCCTTTCCAAACTGCCCGATTTACTGCCACCCCGCCACGTTGCAGGAACTTAAAACAGGCGAAATCAACCGCATCCTCGGCGCGTTCGCAGGGGTTGACGTCGAACCTCCTGACTCATTCAAAAACTTCCACGCCCTGACCGACAACCAAATCATCAACATCGGCCCTCTTGAAATCAAAGCCATCTTCGCCCCGGGGCACAGCGATGGCTCTATTCTGTACTCAATAAAAAATTCCCCTTTGGAACGAAGGGGTGGCACCGAAGGTGACGGGGTAGTTTTATTCACCAGCGACGTCCTCTTCAACAACACCATCGGACGCACAGACCTCATCCCGAACGGACAAACCCAAATGCAAAAGACACTCCGCACCCTGCAAACCCTTAAATTTGAAACAGCATACCACGGCCACGGAAACCCAAGTTCTTACGAAGAGCAACAACAAAACATCGCCAATCACATAAATTGACGCAGCACAAATCCCCCGCTCAAAAATTCCTCACGCACAAACCCACATTCAAAAATTCCCCTTTAAGATAAAGGGGTGCCCCTGATTTTCGGGGGCGGGGTATGTGAAAAGAAATCAAATCACACACCCCGTCACCTTCGGTGCCACCCCTCTTTCTAAGAGGGGAATTACTCTGTCATGCTTTGTTCATTTTTCAGTTCCACTTGGTGCTTGTTCAGAACTCTTTGTATTCAGTTTTTTTATAGCCTCTCGCCGCTTATCCATTGTTCCTACGAACCCATCTAAATTCTTACCGACATAATGCCCGCAACCATCTTCATCGTGTTCACCATGCGGTTGTAATTCAAAAAGCTTCATATCAAGGTCTGCACCCTCTTTCGTAACGGCATCACTCAGCACATGAGTAATATTTTTCCCTTGCTGTTCCAACTCAGTAATCCAATCGGCAAAAGCCTGACACAACACAGGAAGTGCGGCTGGGGCTTTGATACCGCGATAATTCTCGTCCATCGCTGTTGTAAACAAGTACATATTATTGTCGCCCTTTTTCATACCGATATTTTTAATTTGCGTAAAATCTATTTCGCCACTCATGTACGCGTCACGTTGCGAATCAGAAATCCCGCAGCGAGCCATATATCCCGCCAATTTATTCGCTTGATTGTCACGGAGGAAGAATAATCCCTCACGTTGCTCTTTCGTGGCAAACAGTCCCTTCAAATACTCTGGGTCGACTTCGTTACCCGAGCCTTCTGGGAAAACCCTGCTGTCAAGTTCAAGCCACTGTTTCTCTAATGATTCATCAAGTTCAACACCATTGATAACTGAAAATCGTTTCATCTCGCCTCCAAAATATTATAGCAAAAAATCTGCTCACACGCAACACTTTTCGTACTACACTTCCACATGCTCCACCACAACTTTCGCAAAGGAACCCACATTTTCATAATTTTTCGCGACGGTACAAAACTTGACTGCAAGTTCCTCGACCGCAAAGCAAAAACAATGATAACCGACAAAGGCGAATTTTATTTCCAAGACATGCGCGCCACAACGATTTTCAAACACAACACACCTACGTCGCCACAGAAAAAATAATAATCAAAAACGCACCTGCCAAGGTTATAACGCTTATTAACTTGTAACGGTCAGAATACTTGTACGCGGTCGGCAACATCTCGCTTAAAGCAACATAAAGCATCGCCCCAGCCGCGAAACTGAACGCGTACGAAAGCAGTGCATCAACCATCCCAATATAATACGCCGCGATTGCCCCAACCACCGCAGGCAACCCCGCCACCGCACAAAGCAAAAGTATCTTCCAAGTCTTCGTGCCTGCCGCCTTCATAGGAGCGGCAATCGCCAACCCCTCGGGAACAAAGTGCAGGAAGAAAACGATTCCAAGAAGCAAACTACCAATCTCCAAGTACTCACCCGCCCCAATCGCAAGACCCTCCGGCAAACTATGAAGCGCCATCGCAATAAAGATGGTAATGCCCATCCTCCTCAACCGTCGCTTCTCACAAGTCGTAATCACAGTCTTGTCATCCGGACTTTGCCCAGGTTTCCGAACTTCTTTACAATCATCCTTGTTAAACACGTTTATAAGCAACACAAACCCAACACCAAGCAACGCCCCAATTAATGTCGGCAAAACACCACCGCCGTCGTATGCCTCTGGCAACAATTCAAAAAGCGAAACGCCAAGCATTGCCCCCGCCGCAAACGCAAGCATAAGCGAAATGTACGTCTTGCTTGGTCGCTTGATAATGATTCCAATAATACCACCAACAAGCGTCCCAACGACGCCCGCACCGAATGAAATCAATATAACTTTTAAAAGTGGTGGCATTACTCTCCTTTCAAGAATTATAATTCTATCAATTAGTTATGCCAACAACAAGTAAAAAATTTAGGCAAACCGCCAATCTTTTTTTTATTTGAGTCCCAGTTTCTTTCTTCGAACTTGAATCACAGCGAAAATACCACCAATAATGGCACCCACCGCAGCAACACCAGCAACAATCCCGCCCACAATAACCATCGGGTCAATGCCGTCACCTATTGGGTCATTACCGCCAGGACCGGCACCACCCGAGCCAGCGTCACCTGGACCAGTACCGCCAGGCGTCTCAACCGGAGGTTCTTCGACCGGAGGTGTCTCAACCGGAGGTTCTTCGACTGGCGGTGTCTCAACCGGAGGTTCTTCGACTGGCGGTGTTTCGACCGGAGGTGTCTCGACGGGTGGTTCTTCGACTGGCGGTTCTTCGGTTGGTGGTGTCTCGACGGGTGGTTCTTCGAACTGCTCAAACTCGACTTGAATTGGAATAGTTTCAAACGGCGATTCAAAAGTCACATTATATGTATGCGAACTCTGCAAACCCTCAACCTCTTCCCCGTCAATAGTAAACGATTTAATTACGTGTGTGCCTTCGGTTGGTGTAATCGTAATTATAATGTTGTAACTAACTTCGTCCTCGGCAAGCTCTACGTATGTCGCAACACTCCCACCCTCATTAAACGTCACAGTATACAAAAGGTCAACAGTGATTGTAATATCCCCCGTAACGAACTCCAAATCAAAAGTCCAAACACCTGTATCAAATCCCTGTGTAACACATTCAGGTTCAATCATAGCCCCATCATTCAAACGCACAATCGGCATCGTATTCAGGAATTGTTCCTCCAAGGTAACAGTGAACGTATCATCTTCCCCATCCTCCACAGTCGCAGGAGCCTCAATTGTATAACCAACTCCGCGAGGCTCAGAAGTTATTGTGTGCTGTGGAACGACTGGGACTACTTCTCCTTCTTCTCTCTCCGCAAACACTGCTTGTATTATGGTGAAGGCTGTGATTTTTGGTATTTTAAAGCCACTGACGCCCATCGCATCCTGCGGTCTAAGTGGCATCTCCAGCATTTCTGCCCAATCTCTGGAAACGCTAATGGAAACAAGCATACCGAACACATTTTTTCCAGCATCATCAGTAGGAATCGCATTGATGAACACGTCCGCACCGTGGTCATAGGCCTTCATCCCATCACTACCTTTACCGTCATCATTACCCTCAGCGTCCGCGAATACAATCACGCCAAAATGCTGATCATTATTGTTAGGGGCGTTAAGAGATATCTCCTCAATTCTTACAATTTGAGGATTTTGAGGATTCGGCGGATTTGAACTTGTTCCAAACCCGATACCACCATGCGATGACGTACCCGAGTCGTCCCAACCCCTGGAAGAGTTCAGCGAAAGTGAAACGTATCCGGCACTAATCAATGCCGCGGATAGCACCATCACAATCCAAAGTTTCATCCGCTTCCTCATTCGTCTCCCCAGCCTCCAATTTTTTGTTTTTGATTTGAAATATGCAAATTTAAAATCTATAAATCCAAGTATACATGCAAAAATTCCCTTGTCAAGGTTTCCGACAAAAAACAACAAAAAATTAAAAATTATTTTTTGGCGCTCCAAATACGAAATCACACTTTTTCATAGGGAATAAGTGTGATTTTTGTGTTGACTTGTAGAAGCGCATGTGGTACAATCGGAGAGCATGGAGGTGTATAATGAAGCGACTAATTGAACAAGATTTACTGAACTGGAAAAATAGCGGTGATAGAAAGCCACTAATCATTCATGGTGCGCGACAAGTTGGTAAGAGCCACACGCTACTCGAATTTGGAAAAATAAACTATGAAAGTGTTGCGTACTTTTTCTTTGAAAATAACGAAAAGTTGCAAAGCGTGTTTAACAAAGGTGTAGACGACATTGGTAGATTGTTTATGGAATTGGGACAGCTAATCGGGCAAACAATTGCCCCAAAGACAACGCTAGTAATTTTTGACGAAATTCAAGCATGCCCGGCAGCGATTACAGCACTTAAACGAATACACGAAACTGCGAATGAATTCCACGTTGCTTGCGCCGGAAGCTTGCTTGGGCTTGTGTTGCACCGTGAAAAACAAGCATCATTTCCTGTTGGCAAAGTGGACAATTTGAACATGTGGCCGATGAACTTTCAAGAATTCCTTTGGGCAATCAACAGAAAGGACCTTGCCGACATTATACAAGATGGCTTTAACAAGAATGAACCATTATCGCCAGCGATGCATCAATTGGCATTGAATTGTTACCACATTTACATCGCAGTCGGCGGCATGCCAGAGTGTGTACAAGAGTACATAAAAACTGAATTCAAAAGTACAAAGCCGACAGTTGATTTCACATTCGTAAAAGCAAAGCAACTTGCAATTTACGAAAACTATACCAACGACATGGTGAAGTATTGCACACGCGCGGAGGCAATGAGGAACATCGCAACGTACAACAGCGTCACGGCGCAACTTGCTCGCGAAAACAAGAAATTTCAGTTTAACCTAATTCAAAGTGGTGCAAGAAGCAAAGATTTTTCAGAAGCATTGTTTTGGTTGGAAAAGGCCAAGATAGTGCTGAAGGTTTCAAAAACAAACGAAGGCAAATTGCCACTTGCTGGTTACGAAGATTTATTATCCTTCAAGATTTTTTTCAGCGATATTGGGTTGCTTGTCGCAAAAAGCAACTTGGCGGCTTCGGCAATTTTGACGGGAGCGTTTGGCGGCGAAATGAAAGGTGCAATCACAGAGAACTTTGTCGCTCAAGAACTTTTTTCAAATAACATCAGACCATTTTATTGGGAAAGCCAAGGTACAGCGGAACTTGATTTTGTTATTCAACAGGGCGCGAAAGTGCTGCCAATCGAAGCCAAGTCCAACCTGAGCACCAAAGCAAAAAGTCTTGATACGTTCCGCAGTAAGTACAACATTGCAACATCAATTCGCGTGTCGGCGAAAAACTTTGGATTTGAAAACGGCATCAAAAGTGTACCATTGTACGCGGTATGGTGCATCAAGGAGGCGAAATGAAACTTTGCCCTTGGTGCGGAACACCGCTTGATCACGACAACGTTTGCCCAAATTGCGGGCATGCGGAGAAATAGCAGACAAACGGATGAGAAGCAAAGAGGAAATAGAGGAAACACATAAAATCATGCATGATTTACTAGGTGAGAGAAAGGTGAAGATGGGCGATTTAGCTTCAGACCCAAACAACCCGCATGAAAATACACTGTGGCAAAGAACTTAACCACCCCAAACAAACCTGTGTCAGAACCGTCAAAAAAAACCCACCGCCGTTGGATAGGTTTTTTCGTGCTGTGTGTGTAGTATACCAAACGATTGGACTTGATTGCAAACTTGATTTTGCGGCACAATGTTGAATTTGCGAAAATAAGCGATTTTTGAATATGCGCAATTTCGCGATTTTTGATTACGCGGCGTTTCGCGTGATACTGCCTGGCCGCTTATGATCCCTAAACTCAGGGGGTTTTGACCCCCCTGCCCTTTCGCCTAGCGTTTTTCCGCAAAACCATAAACTTTTTTTCGGTAAATCAACAACGTGAGGTATCCAGTTTTTTGCTGTCCCGCGACATTTTTATATTTGACATTCACCCTGTGCACAAAGTATAATTTTTACATGACGCTAGTCAAAAATCAAAACACTAAGAGAACCACAGTTTCGTCGCTGTGGTTCTTTTAGATTGAAGCAGTTCTGCTGATTTCTAATCAGTGCCCAATCTGAATTAGCTGGAATCGAGTTACTCTATATCGTTTACGGTACGGGGGTTGAAAGCAATGTTGAGTTTTTCTTTCAGATATTTTTCAAGCACAAAGACTTCTATTTTACTCGAAGTTCTTGCATCATCTAGATAGTGGCGCGTGTAGTCGCCTTTTGTTACGGGAGGAATGACTGTGAATGTACGAGTTTTACCAGATATATCATCAACACTTTCCCCACTCACTATTTGATTTGCATTGGTACTCCAACAAATTATTGCATGCAGATGGTCGAATGCATGATTAAACTCTTTGTTTAAAACACTTGAATTCCACGAATTTCAGTACCGTGTCTTTTATTGCAAGCGCCGTGTTTTCTTTAACAAGAACATCGTACCCTTGGTGGGTGTCGTAATCAATTGCAACAAACGGAAAAATATTTTTATTCTTTAGTTTTGCAATTGTTTGCAGCTGCACATACAGTGTATACACGCCACTTTCTTGCCTTGGCTCGATTAGCCTTATCCCTTGATAATCAGCAATGCGCGCTTGGTTTACACGTTTCTTTCGGCGTTGATAGTCATTTTCTTCAGCTTTTGCCGTGTTGAACCCTTTTGCCTGTGATTCAAGTTCGGCTAGGTCTTGCCAGTCTTTGCTTGAAGTTATTTCCTCGTAAATTTTCTTTACCTCTTCCTTTAGATCAGCCAAGATCTCTGGCGGAGTATTATCCACAGAACTTCTGTTAGCTGTAAGTCGCAAATCCTGACAATTAAGAAAGGCATGGAACTTGGTATTTTCGTTACCTTTCGTGCCAAGCCACTCGTTCACTTGCTGTATCGGGACATAGTCTTTGCAAAGCCACAGACCATATCTGTCACCAATAATATACGAATTAGCGGGCGCAGTATAACCTGAGCGCCGCAACATTTTATTATAGTTATACTTAATTTGTGAACCCTCAATACTAAAAATCGCCTCCCACTTTTTTTGAGGACTACTTTTAAGCGCACCATTCTTGATTATTTTCTTGCAATATAATCCAGGTGCCTCGGTCTGATGTTTTGATATGAGCACTTGCGGTGATTTGCTATCTGCAGGGAAATAGTGGCCGAAATCGAGATCCTCAAAGTCATCTTTGTCAACACCCTTAACTTTGAGTTTTACGTGAGTATTTGTTGAAATCCCAAACTCCTTTTCGATTGAGCCCATCTTTGTTTTCCATTTAATATAATCAACGATATTATCGTGATTGAACTTGTCACAACGGCTGTTGTTGTAGCCTTTGATAAGAATCTTAGTTCCAGGTTTGTCATTGCAAACAAAAGTTTCAATCGTGTATGTTGGAATCGTTTGGTTGTACAGGTTCTTTCTTGGCTCATCCATTACAGCAATAATCTTTTCATTGTTTTTTACTGTTTCTACTTCAATGCGCGAACTATTGAAGTAGGTCTTCGTGCCATGCCCCTTTTGACCTATATAACCAGGAATAGGCTTTCCATTTATATCACGCCTTGATGAATTTCCAAGATCAAAGAAACTCTTTACATTCGCTCCGTCCATCCCTTCGCCATCATCTTCAAGTGCAATATACAGTATATCCTCGCCCCCTTCGGATTTGGTAGTGAATGCAATGGAAATGTTTTTCGCCTTTGCATCAAATGCGTTGCTTATAGCCTCACGCACTACATCCAGAGATGCCGTGAAATCGAAAGCAATCTCAAAAAATTCTCTAGCACTGTTTACTTCAGGTGTAAAAGTTTTCATCATTGTCCTCCTTTGTTTGGTCAGTTATTATAACACTAACCTTATTATACTGCAACTAGAACAGTCAAAAATGGCTATTGAAAAGTCTTCCTACAAATTTACTTAGCAAATATGGTGCGGATAAAGAGGCCTTGACCCTCCGCAAGGTGTAATCCCAATACTTCCGGACACTCCACGTCAACCCACTCGCCTTAATCGCCTGTTGCTTACTCATTCCATCATCTTTCAATCTCTTAATCAGAGCGAAGTCCTTAAACTTAATCATTCGACTCTCCTCCATTCAGTCTAGTTTTTTTGTAGCTTGTCATTTTTGTTTTCTCATTTTATTAAATGACGCGCTCAAAAATCAAAACACTAAAAAAACCACAGTTTCGCCGCTGTGGTTCTTTTAGTTTACATTGTTCTATACTCTAGTCATATTTCTTATGAAGTTTACTGTGAGCGCTTCTCGTCATAACTCTTAAGTTACTGCTCGAGTTATCAGCCTTGTTACGATTCTTGTGATGCACCACTTCGTTTGCACGTAGTGACCTGCCAATTTTCTTTTCAGCATTAAGCGTGTGCGCTGGCACAGCTCCTGATGAGTTCGCTTTTTTATGTCCATGCATGCCAGACACCATGACGTAACCATCTTTATTCTTATAACATCTTCCCATAGTTTTACCTCCTTTTATCCTACTTGCCTTGTCCAATCTCTCACACACATACCAATTCTTTCTATATCTGCTATGCTTAATTGACCACTGTGCATAAGTACATTTCTTGATTTCTCCAAAGAAGAGAATATTTGCCTAACCCAATCTATCGACGGTATATGCATTTCGAAATGTTCAAAATTGTTTTCGATTACTAATGCCAAGTCTCCAAAGTCGATATAGTGGATTTCTGAACCACCCCTTACGTTATGCCA
>Ga0131853_10020863_pt1 | contig 11895 bp, 8 predicted proteins | sample TergutLab28metaG_FD_92764 | JGI IMG/M metagenome (GOLD analysis project Ga0131853, IMG submission 92764) | Labiotermes labralis P1 segment gut microbial communities from Petit-Saut dam, French Guiana - Lab288 P1 (version 2) (version 2) | ecosystem: Host-associated > Arthropoda: Insects >...
GCCACCGGATGCTGGACTCTATTTCTTTTACATCCGCAAACTGCGGCATGATTAAATTGTCATTGATAAACATAACTGCGTCAGACATGTTTAGCCTTTCATCCTGGAAGATAAAGCGGGCAATGGAAAGTGAAATCCTTGTTATGCCAAAGCCGCTGGATATACAACTTACTATCAACCCAAGGGCAAAAGCTGTGCTGGACAGCGAAGAATATTCTATGAACCACCCCGGCAACGACCCAAGCGAGACTTTTGCAATACGGGAATATATCCCCGGCGATTCCCTAAAAAGCATACACTGGAAATTATCCCTTAAAACCGACACCTTACTTGTGCGGGAACTTGGTATGCCTGTTATGGATAAAATCCTGCTGCTAATGGAAACCGCCCTGCCCCAGGGTATAAGCGAGATAAACCATGACCAAATAAGTGCAGTAACCGCAGCACTCTACAGTATATCCCGGGAAATTGACGTACCCCATACCCTTGGGTGGATGGATACAGTTTCAGGCGCATACATAAGCCAGGAAATTATAAACCATGGGGATTTGGACACTGCTTTTACCCAGTTGCTGGCAAACACAATAAAACCTTGCGGCACATCCACAATCGAAGCTTATAAAAGCGCGTCAGAAGGCCGCACACCATCGCACATAATAATCGCAGGATTGTATGTGGATGCAGCGCATGTGTTTGGCCTAAGTACCGTAACTGTGATTAGCTGTATGGAAGATTTGCTGGGGTTGGAAATATGAAAGCAGATATTAATCAATCAAATAGTATAGTCATAAAACCTGTACCATGTGGAGAACCTGGCCGTAATTATATGCTTTTCATTATAATTGCTATGGTTTTTGCCGGTATGCTGGGTTCTTTTATCAGTATGCTGGGGCGGGACTTTTTTCGTTTTTCAGCACTTTTTAGCGGCAGCATCAGGATTTATGGCCTGCGGGAAGGCATGGCGCTTATTGCCAACAGGCTTTTCCATGTAAGCGAGCAAAATCAAGCATACCGGTACACAATGTTTGTGATAAACGCGCAGCAAAGTGACTGGAACAGGCATGTCATGGAAGCCCTTGGGGTTATTTCGATTGTGCTGGCGGCCCTATGTATTGCGTTGGTGCGCTTTAAGCGCGGAATCTTCTCTATAATAACCATGGTGCTAATTGCGTGTTTTCAAATTTATTTCGGTGTTTTCCCCAGCGCTGCATGGAACACTATTTTATTTACATCCTTAGCCATGACGCTAATGCGTGACGGGAAAAGGGTCAGCCTGCGAGGGAGTATTATTGTAATAACCATTGCGGCACTGCTCGCAGTTGGCATATGGGCAATATATCCTGGCCCCAACCCCACAATTTCAGAATTTTCGGAAAATATCCGCGACCGTTTCGATATAAGAATAAGCCAGATTACAGGCACGCCTATTCACTTCCAGGAAGCCGGGCACAACACCGCCCCAGAGTATCACCACCTAAATATAGTAGACGTACAAGAAGATACCCTTCACGAAGCCCCTACCCAAGATTACAATACCCAGTATGACGAAAGGCCCCAAGGGGCAGAAATTGGGGCCTTGGGCCCGGTTGCCTCCCTTGTCCCACTTCTTATTGGGATTATTGCACTGCTGATTATTATCGCATTGGCCCGCCATATACCCAGGCACCTTAAAGTGTATAAACGACGGAAGCAGTTTGAAACAGACCCTTATCCCGTTGCCATCAACAATATGTTTATATATGTACTGGAATGGCTAAGCGCTCATGGGTTGCAGCAAGAGAATCTTGTATTCTCTGCCTATACAACCAAGTTGGCCCAGCTTGTTTCCAAGGAATATTCCCATGAATATGAAAATGCTACCGCTATTTGGAGAAAGGCCGTATACAGCCAGCACACCCCAAGCAAAGCAGAGCGCCTTGCAATGCAAAATTTTTTAAACAAAACCATGAATATTGTGTGGAAAAACGCCAGCATACGGGCTAAGGTCCGGATAAAGCTTCATTACTTTCTTTGAAAACAATAGCACGATGTCGTTTTTGGTAAAAGCGATCTAGCCCTTTTATATACTGGGTTTACAAGCGGAAAACATCCATATAATTTCCTGCCGGGTTTATGCCATTCATGGGTAAAAAGGAGCAAATAAATGAAAGACACTATACAAAAACATATCAAAATAGTCATTCCAATAATACTCATACTGCTTCTGACAAGCTGCCGGCACAGGCTTCACAGCGAAAGCCCGACTCAAGATACCGAAACCATCCCGCCAACAGTATATGAAACCCCGCCCCCATACAAACCAGAAGAACCACCCCCAGAAGACACCATCCCACCAGAAACACCGCCACCCACCCAAACACAAGAAGCCCCCCCCACCCCCGACCAACCGCCGCCGGAAGAAATTGAAGACGAACCTGAACAAGAAACCCACATAGAAGCAGAAACAGACAGCCTTTCGCCCCTATCAATGGAAATTGAATACGAAGACGCCCACCAATACGCCACCCAAGAAGGAGAAACTGAGGACACCAGCCAAGGAACCCAAACAGCATATGAAGAAGCAGCCGACACCATAACAATAGAAATCCCAGCAGAGCCAGAGGAAGAAGGCCAAGCCGTACTAGGAGATGACGGCGGTGTAGTGGGCATAGTAGCCGACTATACAACCCTGCTGCGCCAAGGGGTAAACACACTTTTCCCCTGTCAACTACTATACATTTACACAGAAATCCCCCAGGACCTAACAACCGTAGCCCGTGGCTCGGACATATACCGCCTTATGGCAAGCGCAGGAGGCATAAACGCCAGCACCAGACTAACCCCAGACAGGCTAACAGTAGACGCGGACTGGGTTGTAAGAAGAAACCCAGACATAATTGTAAAGTTTGTAGCAGAAAATATCCTGGGCAGCAGCATAACAACCACAGGCCCCGCCACAGACCTTCGGGCAGCAATATCATCAAGGGAAAATTGGAACCAAATAGAAGCAATACGAACCAACAGCATAATCCTGCTGTCAACACAAATGCTGGAATCAGACGAAGCAAGACTAGCTGCAAAACTACTAATATCACGCATGATGTACCCAGAGCTGTTCGCAAATATGGATGTAGACACCCTAGTAGCAGAGTTATTGCGGGGCATGGACGGTATTCACATACTGCTTTAAACTGACTAGGGCCTGTTACAACCGCATAAATAAGTAAGGTCAAATGCCAACAAACGTAACAAAAATTTAAAATTCCCTGACTATCGGGGCGGAGGCTTTGCAAAGTATATAACTTGCAAAATCCCCGCCCCCCGACTTGGCTATACGCCTCTCAGAAGACGTTGCTAAAAAACATCACTCATGGTAGTATCATAGAGGGAAAATTATTGCGGAAGGAGTATGCCTCTTGGACCAATTCACTTATGTAAAGCGCGGGTACGACCCGGAGGAAGTAGACAAATATATATCAACCCTGGAACAGGTGATAAAAAGCTATAAAGACAAAGACAACGCAATTAAAAATGCGATTATCAGCGCCCAGGTAGCTGCAGACAATGTTGTGCGCAATGCCCAAATGCATGCAGACGCATACAAAGTACAAATAAGCGAGCAATTAGTAGAAATGCGGGCAACACTAGACAGACAAAGGATGAGCCTGCAAGCTTTCCAGGAATCATACGCAAATATGGTAAGGCGCTGCATACAAGAGCTAGAGCAGTCCAGCATGGCAGACCTTTTCACAAGGCTGGAAGAAATGGAAACTGCAATATCTGACCTTCAAGGCCTAGAAGCCATGTCTGGGGCACCTGACCGCCAAACACCAGGTATACCTGCAGGCAACAGGCCTGATTACCAAAGCCAGGATTTACCTAGGGATAGGGACTACTTAAGAGACAATGCCTACGACGCACCCCGCCCAAGCCGGGAATATGACACACCACCCCGGGACGATTATAGAGACACATCACCCTATGCCGGCCAAGATATGCGCGAAGCAAGCCGGGAAGACATCCGGGATGTAATGCGCAACCCAGCACGGGACATTATGCAAAGGCCCGCCGCACACGAAACATTATTTGATACACCCCCGCAAAGAGAGCCTGCATACCAGCCCGACCGTGACGACCGCCCAGATCAGATGCAACAAATGCAGCAAACACGAAGCCAAACCCGCCACCCTGACATGTATAGCCCAGACAGGGATATGCGCGGGCAAGATATGCATACGCAAACCCACCACGATTATGGGGCCGAAAGGGATATGCCGCGAAACCAAAATCCCCAACCCTCATATGAATCGAATATGTACCAAGACCAAGCGCATGGATATACAGAACCAGCCCCACGGGAGCAAATGCGCGAATGGGATAGAGAGTATACCCAGCCCAGGGATATGCGCGACCCAAGCCGCGACATGAGAAGGGACCCAAGGCTAGACGCTGGCCGGGATATAAGAGACCCAGGCCGTGATGTAAGAAGAGACCCTGCCAGAGATATGATGCGCCCACCAGAAAGAGATGGTATGCGCCCAGATAACAGGGAGCCAATGAGAGATATGAATAGGCCGCCATATATGCCAGAGTCAGATAATTATGGAGACAATGACCAAAATCTGCTTCCGCCGGTGGCATCCCTAATGTAGTATTAATGTAGAATTATTAATAATTTTGTAAGCGAATTGTAAAACATAGTAAACCCCCATGTGGTATATTTGATACATAACACATGGGGGTTTTTTATATATACTATTATGTACATATCTGCGGGAACTATGGCAGATACTAAGCGTTATAAACTTTATAAGACACCCGTAAAAAACTAATGATAATACGAATCTCTGAAAATCACGTCGGCAACCGAGCGAAAAATCGGCGGCTTTAAGCCGTTTTTCGCGATGCGTTGTCGATGATGATTTTCGAGATTAGTATAACATAGGAAAACAAGGAGGATGTCATGAAAAATCTAAAAAAATTAAAAGTGGCCACACTGGTATTTGCGCTTACATGTGCGCTATTGCTGGTACTGCTTCCGCCATCGGGGGCATATGCTAACACAAATGTTAACAACCCAATAAGAGTAACAGTAAACGGAAGGTGGGTGCACTTCCCTGATCAGCACCCGATTATGGTAGAAAACCGTGTACTTGTGCCAGTGCGCGGCGCTTTTGAAGAAATGGGCTTTACAACCCATTGGGAAAGCGCAACCCGTATGGCAAGGCTTACCCGCAGCGATTTTGTTATTGTAATCCCTGCTGGTTCCAATGCTTTTGTATCCAACAATGTGGTAATCCACCCAGAAGTACCCCAGCGCATGGTAAACGACAGGCTGATGCTGCCGCTTAGGGCAGTAACAGACGCCATTGGCGGCTCAGCAGTTTGGGACCCGGTAAACAGAGTTGCCCATATCACAACACCAAGCATACCAACACCTACACCATCACCATCTCCAACACCGCTAACGTCTCCAACACCGTCACCAGCGCCTACTGCAACCCCTGTACCCCTTGTAACAACAGCACCTGCGTTTGACTCAACCCCTGGCGGTTTTGCCGCTGGCGGCAATGCTTATATGCACGGCATCCGTTATGCAAATTCAATATGGGGTATTGGCTCAGAAACCAATATCTCCAACCATAACCTAGGCCGCCGCTTCGACAGTCTTACTGCATCAATTGGCAGCTTGGACGGCTCTGGCGCTGCACAAAGGCGGGTTAGATTTTTTGGCGATGGCCGCAGTCTTGGGGAATTTACCATATCAGGTACTGCCCCAAGCCTTGTAAATGTCACCATTGATGTAAGAAATGTCACTATTTTGCGGATAGAGATTGACGCCCCTGGGGCTTCTGGTGTGGCCATAGTTGTGGGTAGCCCAATAGTCCACCCATCAGGGCCAATAACCCCAACGCCTACACCTTCACCAACACCCACACCAAGCCCTGTACCTCTTCTTACAAACGTAACCCGCACGGCAGAAAGCCCCGTAGGCTTTGCGTCAGGCCGCAATGCATATATGCAAGGCATACGCTTTGAAAACACAATTTTTGGCGGCGGCTGGTCAAACCACAACTTAAACAATCAGTTTAATACACTTACCGCCACAATAGGGCGGCACGACGGGTCTGGCGGCCAATCCAGGACAATCAGGTTTATTGGCGACAATAACCGGGAGCTTGCCACATTCCATATAGCAGGCACAGATTTTGCCCCCCTTCAGGTGGAGGTAGATGTTAGAAATGTGAATACTTTAAGGATAGAGATTGAGGAACCCTTTACCAATAGCGTAACAGCTGTCCTTGCGAATATAATGGTACAGTAATTAGAAACTGGAGGTGTAATTATGGACCGCATAAAGAATAATAAGTTTATTATGATGGCAATGGCCCTTGCAATGGCCCTTGGCCTAATAATAGCCCCCCTAAGGGGAACAAACACCGACATTTACGCCAATGCACCAGTCTCTGTAACTGTAGACGGCCACCTGGTACTGTTTCCAGACCAACGGCCCATAATGGTAGAGAACCGTGTAATGGTTCCTGTCCGTGGTGTGTTTGAGATGATGGGCTTTGAAGTAACATGGGACAATACAATGCGCATGGCAAGGCTAGAACGCTCGGACGTATTGATAATAATCCCTGCTGATTTAAATTCCTTTGTAGTAAACAGCACAATTGTTTCACCAAGTGTGCCCCAGCAGCTTACAAATAACCGGCTAATGCTGCCCCTAAGATATGTGGCCGAAGCCGCCTTTGGCAGTGCAGAATGGGACCCTGTAAACAGGGTTGCCATAATCACAACCAACAGGCCCCAGGCAACACCATCCCCCACACCACCCCCGGCAACGCCACCCCCTACACCATATCCAACGCCAACACCAGAGCCGGAACAAACACCAACACCAACACCATACTCAAGTCCTACCCCAACACCAGAACCAGATCCCACCCCAACACCAGAACCAACACCACCCCCACCGCCAAGGCCACTATTTGGGATACGCGCATTTGAAGACAACCCAAGGCACAACCTTATAAGGGGAGCCAATGTTAATATCCAGGGTACTATGCATTCCGGCAATATAGTAACCCGTGACGGCCGTGCAGCTACAGGAAACCGCTACTCTGACTCTTGGATTGATTTCAATGTTGCAGATTTTGACTTTACCAGGCTAACGGGTTATGTAGGGCGTACCGGTGCTGCGGCACATGTGCCCGATGCAGCCCACCGAAGGGTCACAATCTACGGCGACGGGCATGTGCTGCGGTACTTTGATGTCGGCGGTGACTTCCCAGCTACGGCCTTTGATGCAGATATAAGCGGGGTTACAACCATACGGGTACACTTCCAGGCAATTGGACCTGCATATCAAAATGGTGTCAGCCTTGCTGCATTTAATTTATATGTTCAATAATATGGCATGCACTTAATGATTATATAGAGATTGCCCTAGTGTTACGCAGGCTTTAAGCCATGCGCAACACTAGGGCAATCTCTTTTTTGTTGACTATCAACCCTTGAAGGTGATATAAAAAATGCGCAGTGTCTGTTCCCATTAAATAATAAAGGGCGGTAAAACATGAGACTACTAATCCTGGCAATATTCTTTGCAACAACAGCCTTTGGCTTTTTAACGCAGTACCTAAACTACGCCAACAGGAACGCAAAAATCCCCGATAATGTAAAAGATGTGTATGACGGCGAAGCCTATAAAAAATACATGGCCTATACAATGGACAACACAAAGTTTGCCCTAGTAAGCGGGATTATAAGCTCTACCCTAGTGCTGCTTATGCTGATTTTTAACTTTCACCACTACCTATACACACTAATCCCCATAAATAACATTATTGTAATGGGGTTGATGATTACGTTTATCCCCCTGGCTATCAATATGGTCGCGGGCTTCCTTATGGGGATATATTCAACTTTTGTTATAGAAGAGCGCCATGGTTTTAACAAAACACCCCCCCTCACCTATATTGTCGATTTTTTCAAATCCCTAGTATTGGTTATATTAATTGGCGGCGGCCTTATGGCGTTGTTTTTATGGCTTTACGGGCTTATTGGCAATTGGGTATTTTTCGCTTTCCTTTTTATTTTTATGGCCTTTGATATATTCACAAGCTTTATTTCGCCACTGCTTATTAGGGTTTTTTATAAACTTACGCCCATTGAAGATGGGGAGCTGAAAGACAAAATTACAGCCCTTGCAGACAAGACCGGCGTCAAGCTAAAGGGCATATACATGGTTAATGAATCAAAAAGGAGCACAAAGCTAAATGCCTTTGCCGCAGGCTTTGGTATGACAAAAACCATAGGGCTTTTTGACAACCTGGTAGAGAAATGTACACACGAAGAAGTCCTTGCTATTTTGGCCCACGAAATAGGGCACGAGAAAAAGCGGCATATTTTAAAAGGGTTTCCCCTTGATGTGCTGCACAATATTATTATTGTCGCATTTGCGTATTTTATTGTCACAAACCCCTCTGTGTCCATTGCGTTTGGCTTTAGCAGCGCAAACCTAGCTTTTGGGGTTTATGCCCTTACTATTATGTTTAGCCCCTTAAGTGTGATTTTAAATATACCTGAAAGCGCCCTTTCACGGAAATTTGAGTACGAGGCCGACGCATTTGAATGTGAACAGGTAGGGAAAGAGGTTTCCATTTCTGCGATTAAAAAACTCTATAGAGAAGACCTTGGTAACCTAACGCCGCATCCCTTTGTTGCTAAGCTTTATACGCACCCAACGGCCACCCAGCGGGTTGCTGCTTTCGAAAGCCACGGTGGTTCATATTGCTCCCCCGATTAAATAGTGAAGCAGGATTGTCGCGGAATTTTGATTCGTGGCAAGGAAGTGCCGACGAAGCTTGCCAATAAGGCAAGTGATACTAATCTCAAGTAAATTCTAAAAATTTGCCCAAAATGGAAAATATCAGGCTTCAATGATTTTTTCATTTTGGGCAAATTAACATTTTAATTGAGATTAGTATGAGGAGGTGCTGACGCAGTCCACGGAGCAAAATTACCGGCAAGACGCTTCAGGATTTATTCGGGGGAGCAATAATATAAACTTGTAAAATTCCCCACATGGATATAAAGTATAAAAATAGGATTCCTATACTACTTTTCCAAAAGGAGAATTTATGCCAAATCTAAAACCCGAATACCTGGAAAAAATCTACGCAGGCTGGCTTGCAAAAATAATAGGCATACGCCTGGGGGCCCCTATAGAGGGCTGGACATATGAAAGAATAAAGAAAGAATATGGGGAAGTCCATGACTATCTAATCAGCGGCAATAAATGCTTTGCCGCCGATGATGATAGTAATGGCCCCATATTTTTTTTACGCGCATTGGAAGACGGCAAGTCTGGTTTTGACCTTACGGCCCAGGATGTGGGCGAGGCCCTGCTAAACTATGCCCCTTTCGAGCATGGCTTCTTCTGGTGGGGCGGGTATGGCATTTCTACAGAGCATACAGCATACCTTAACCTGCGCAGCGGCATACCAGCCCCAAGAAGCGGCAGCATAACCCAAAACGGAACCACCGTGGCCGAGCAAATTGGCGGGCAAATCTTTATAGACTCCTGGGGGCTGGTAACACCAGGCAACCCAGACCTTGCGGCAAAATACGCAAAAGAAGCGGCCAGTGTCACCCATGGCGGCAATGGGGTTTATGGCGGGGTGTTTATTGCGGTATGCATAAGCCACGCGTTCCAAGAAACAAATATCCACAAGATTATAGAAAAAGGACTCTCCTATATACCCAGCGATTGCGAGTATACAAGGGTTGTGCGGGCAGTTATGGCTTTCCATGAAAAAACCCCAAGCAATTGGCGGGATTGTTATAATTATATCTTCGAAAATTTTGGCTATGACCGCTACCCTGGCAACTGCCATATAATCCCCAATACGGCGGTGATGGTGCTGTCCCTATTGTATGGGGACGGGGATTTTTCCAATACAATAAACATCTGCAACATGTGTGGATGGGATACAGATTGCAATGTGGGGAATATTGCAACCATTATGGGGGTGGTATGCGGACTTGAAGGTATTGATTATGAAAAATGGCGCGCACCTATTAACGACTTGCTCATATGCTCTAGCGTCATGGGGGCCCTTAATATTATGGATATCCCATATGGGGCAAGCTATATTGCAAAGCTGGCATGGGCAATTGCCGGGGAAGCCCTGCCTTCGCCCTGGGATGAAATTGTAAATAGTGGAATAGACAGCTGCCATTTTGAATATCCTGGCTCTACCCATGTAATGGGCGTACGCCAATGCCATGGTGAAATGGCAGAGTATCGCCTGCTCAATACGGACGAGGCTGCAAATAGCGGCAGCCGCTCCCTAAAAGTTGAGATGAAGCCCACAGGCCGGGCCTATGTTTATAAAAAAACATACTATGTACCGGAAGATTTTCACGACAGCCGTTATGACCCAAGCTTCTCCCCCCTTGTGTACCCAGGCCAGACCGTTAACGGAAGCGTGATGCTGCCCCAGGGCAGCGCTGATTGCACGGTTCGGCTGTATGTGCGCAATGCCGCTACTGGGGAGATTATTGAAGGGGAGGCAGTAATCCCCCCAAAAGGCAGGTGGGAAAATCTGGCCTTTACTATCCCCCGTATTGAAGCTGGGCTGATTGATGAAGCGGGCTTTATTTTTGAATTATGCAATGCCCAAGACACCCAGGTTGACTGCTTTATAGATGACTTTTTCTTTAGCGGAAGGCCAGATTATAGTATAGATTTTGCACAGTCCAGGGAAGAAGTGTGGCATTTCCGGCACAAGGCTGTAAGCCAGTTTACACGCCTCAAAGGGCTTATGTACTTGGACGGGGGCAAGATGCACCTGTCTTGCCATGATTTTGGGGAGGCCTATACCGGACACCACAATTGGACGGATTATACTGCGGTGTTTTCCATGACACCACTCACTGGGGAGTACCACCTTGTTAATGTGCGTGTGCAGGGGGCGATACGCTCCTATGGCGCGGGGTTTTTTGAGAAGGGCAAGATCGGGCTGTTTAAAAATGAAAATGGATACCGTAAGCTTGTGTCCGCGGACTTTGAATGGGAACATGGGAGAGAATATACAATTGCCGTTGCAATAGAAGGGCCTAAGCTTGTTGTTGCTGTGGATGGCGTTGAAATGCTGAGCTTTACTGACGATGATGCCCCTTATCTCCAGGGGGGGATTGGAGTCGCGGTTAGGGATGGTGGGCATGCTATGTATGGCGGGGTTTCGGTTTGCCCTGGAATTGGCTTTAGGATGTTGTAAAAATGCATATGATATTTGAAGCAGTGCGCATTGAAGTTGAAACGGCGATGGTGTCTTGACATGCCATTCTAATGTATATAACAAAGCGGGGCCGGGGGTGCAGCAAATTAGAGAAAATTGCAAATCTCCCGGCCAATAGTCAGAATAATTAAGGTTTTTGCGTGTGAGTATGAAGTCAAGGCATACTGCCAATAGTATTTTAAGTCAAGCTTGGGGTGAAGGACCGGTTTAGGTGATATAACCGCACGTCCTAAAACAAGCCACATGGATATGCTTATTGCGGGGTGCCGGGGTACGGAAATCAATTTTAGTAATTTCACACTATCCAATACCCTCATCATCCCGGCCTCAGGGCAATCTAATTTAACGCGTTGTGCTAGTTTTACAGATATTTCTCACAGAGGCACAGAGAAGGGATTGATTCGACACTCTTGAAACAAGGATTGTAACGAACCAGAAACGGCTTTCTCTCTGTGGACTCTATGCCTCTGTGAGAAAACTCATACCGATTCCAAATAAAAACATGACAAATCCAAAGAAAACGAGTAGAATCACCGCGGTGATAAAAATGTATAAGATAAAAGCATCGGATGTAAAAGAAATACGAGAAGCAATGTCGAAGGAA
>Ga0131853_10020864_pt1 | contig 11894 bp, 1 predicted proteins | sample TergutLab28metaG_FD_92764 | JGI IMG/M metagenome (GOLD analysis project Ga0131853, IMG submission 92764) | Labiotermes labralis P1 segment gut microbial communities from Petit-Saut dam, French Guiana - Lab288 P1 (version 2) (version 2) | ecosystem: Host-associated > Arthropoda: Insects >...
GATATGGCATTGCAGAGTTTTCTTATAATCAGGACAAATCAAGGCTTAATACAATTAGACAAAGGACATAACAACAAATGATTATTTTAAAGTTAGGACAGATAGATAAAGAATATTTAAAACTGGTGGGCGGCAAAGCAAGGGGCTTAGATGAATTGATTAAAATGGCGTATAAAGTGCCTTGTGGATTTGTGCTTACGGATATAGATATAGACAATGATTTGCCAAAAGCCATAGAATTTTATAAGCAAACAGGCTTTGAAACTGTCGCCGTCAGGTCATCAGCAAGCGTAGAAGACGGCGCAGATTTCTCTTATGCGGGACAATTTTCCAGCTTTCTGAACATAAAAGATGAGCAAGCTTTTGAAGAAGCCTTAAAAAAATGTGTTTTGTCATTAGAAAATGAAGAGGCAAAAAAATATAATGCAGCAATAGGCGGCAACAAAAAAAACACTATGAGTGTTGTAGTGCAACAAATGATCCAGGCAGATTGTGCAGGAGTTTGTTTTACTTCAGAGCCAAATAATTCTAAAAACATCCTTATTGAAGCAATTAAGGGCGACTGTGAAGCGCTTGTTTCAGGAAAAGCAACGGCGTGCCAATATATTGTTGATAAAAATGAAATTGATTTGCTCGAGGATATAAAGCCTCCGCTAAGCAAAGAGATAATTCAAAAAATTTGTTATGCCGCTAAGGATTTAGAAAAAAAGTTTAATGCTCCGCTTGACTTAGAATGGTGCATAAAGGACAACGAAATTTTTTGGCTGCAGCAAAGACCCATCACAACAACAGCAACAACGGAATGTACAATTGATGAATTTAATCCCAAAGAAAATTTAGACGGACATGCAATCACAAGGTATAATATAAGCGAAATGTTGCCCGGAGCCGTTACTCCCCTTACGCTTTGCACCACGATTTTTTCAATTGATTGGGGCATAAGAAAAATGCTGAAAATTGCCGGCGCCAACAAGAAAATGAAATTGCTGCCTCCTTTTTCGTGTGTTTTTTCAACAAAAGGGCATCTTTTCATGAATCTTAGCACAGTATATAGGCTTACTAGATCTACATATTTAGCAAAGGTTTCAAATGTTGATTTATCAATATGTGACAGAGAATTAAAAGATGATGAAACAGGCATTGTGCCGGGTAAAAATTCATGGTTTTTGCCAAGATTAATCAATTCGTTTAAATATATTAAGTTTATAATGTCAGCAAAGAAAGCAAAGAAAAAGATTGCAAAATTGGCTGACAATTTTATAATTGATGAAAATGAAACCTCAATCAAAAGCCTTTATACCAAGCTATCAAAGGCACAAAACACCGCAAACGAAGCAGCATATTTACATTATATCACGAGCGGGCAGTCAGGAGCAATGTCAAGTGCGACTACAGGAAAGCTTGATAAAAAATTTAATAACAGGGAAAAAAGCAGAGCCGTTTTATCTCAGATGCTGGAAAAAATTGATGATATTGAAAGTGTGGATATTTTGTTGTCATTAAGAAAAATTGCCTCAGCAATAATAAAAGAAAATGAAAACGCAAGAGATTATTCTACCGATGAATTGTCTGATTATTTAGAAAGTGCGAGCAATGAAATTAAAGAACTATATGACAGTTTCATGAAAAGACATGGACATCGAGCAATTAGAGAAGCAGAGCTTAGGAGTCTTGGCTGGGCAGACGACAAAGAATCTTTTTTGCGATATTTAAAAACTGTTTTGTCAGGCAACCTGAATGAATTAAAAAGCCAAGCCCCTCCTGACTTAAAACAAATAGCAAAAGACAATGGTTTTAAGAAACACAAAATGCTTGTGTACTTTGCAAAGCAAGCACGGGCTGGCGTAAAAAACAGAGAGTATTCAAAGGCAAAATTAATTAAAATTTATGATGTTATCAAGAAAGGCTATGCAAGACTGGCAAAAATGCTGGTAGCTGAAAATAGATTGCCTGACACAGATGCTATTTATTTTTTGACACATAATGAATTGGGCGAGCTTATAGAAAATGAAAATGCAACATTAATAAAAAAAGCCATTCAAAGAAAACGACTATTTAAAACTCAATCAGCTTTAAAATTTGCTGAAATTTACACAAAATTACCCGCCCCCATTCTTGCACAAAAAGCTGTGTCCGGACAAGTATTAAAAGGAACTCCTGTATCAAGAGGGATTTCAACAGGACCTGCCAGAATAGTTAAAACCACTGAAGATGCCTTAGAGTTAAAGCTAGGTGAGATTATGGTGGCGGAGTTTACTGACATTGGCTGGTCGCCATTTTATTGCAAGATTGACGGACTTGTAACGGAAGTCGGAAGCGCATTGTCACATGGAGGAGTAGTTGCAAGAGAATATGCTTTGCCGCTTGTGTCCAATGTATCTAATGCAACTACAACTATAAAAACGGGCGATATAATCACAATCGACGGAGAAACAGGAACAGTCTCAATCAATTAAATTCAACTTAGCGGTGGATCCTAGACAAAATTGAACAAGCTTTTATAAGCCTGAACAACAATAGATGATGCTATTTTATTGGACATTATAAACTTAAAAACTGTTCCGGTAGTTGGATATGCATTGGAATTTAGAGTTTTTGGTAATAATTCGGCTGCTATGCTATACACAAACTCCCCCTTCTCTTAAGACACAAAGAAATTTTTTCTCAAGACAAAATAACAAAGACGAATTGATAAAATAATAACAAACCGGATTGCAACCAAAAAACACGCCCTAGACTGATTTAAACTCAGCTTCTAAGGCGTGTTTTGATTTTTAAGATATAAGCCAGACTTTTATTTGACTTAATTAGGCTAAAGCTATAAAAGCAAATCTTTTAAACCTTATTGTTTTCTTTATTGTTGCCTACCAGGCAACCCTATTATTATCATGTTGCTCAAAGAAAACCAAAGATTCGTGAGGATCCATCCTCTAGATTTATAGTCATGGTTAAACCTAATATTGAATTATAGGTTATGGTTATATTATCAACCTCACCTTGCACATCTAAGATGTCAGCTATAAAAGGTCTAGGTATATAAATGTGGTTGTCTATTATTCTAAATCTTCCCGGAGGATTCCATTGCCACTGTTCTGTTGCAATCTGTACCTCAGGTATCCAATCATTACAACAGCAATAGGACATATTAAAATATAAGCTGCGCGTCCCGACATATGGAATCCAACTAGGAAACTGATGTTCGAATACCGCATCCGTTATGTTATGCGGAATAAACACCCGAACAGGTCCTAGCTGCCATCTCGCCCAAAGAGTGGTATTATCAGTAATAGTAAGCGGGAAAGAAACTCTTGTGCCACCAATTTGTTCAGTATACCATCCGATGAAAATAGATCCTTCTTTTGTAGGCTCAGGCAACGCTTGTGCAGCAGTTAATTGATGTGTCTGCACGCTTTGAGGTCCGCCTATCCCGCCATTTAGGTTGAATGTTACCTCAAATATCGGCGACCATCTTGCCCAAATTATAGTATCACTGCTTAAATGATGAGGGAATGTAACTTGAGTGCCGCCTTCTTGCTGAGTAAACCAACCGACAAAGTTATGTCCGGCTCGTGTTGGAGCTATAACTTGGAAAGCATCTACCCTAAACACATTAGTTAGATTTTGAGGTCCGCCTTCTCCGCCATTAAGATCGAAAGTGACATTAGATAAAGCAGCCCATCTTGCCCAAAGCGTAACATTTGCCGTCAAAACATGTGGGAAGTTGACTCTTGTGCCACCAGTTTGTGCAGTATACCACCCCGCAAAAACATGAGCCTCTCTTGTAGGATTAGGCATAGCTTGAGCAGCAGTTATAGAGGTCACACTAGTCAAATTGCTAGGTCCACCTACTCCGCCGTTTATGTTAAAGGTTACATCAAATCTTGGTGTCCATCTTGCCCAAATGGTGATTTCACCATTCAACTGACGAGGGAATGAAACTCTTTGACCACCAATTTGTGCAGTATACCAACCGGCAAAATCATGACCAGCCCTTGTAGGCTCAGGCAATGCTTGTGCAGCAGTTAATTGAGTTATGCCCGTCACATTACTAGGTCCATTTTCACCGCCGTTTAGATTAAATGTTACATTAGATGATACTGTTGATTCAATTGGTCTGCGTGCTAAGTGAACATCTCTTCTGCCCGGCCAGTTTGAAGGTATTTGCAAAGCTCTGTTATCTGTCTGTGCTTGTCGAGATATACCCAACGCAGTATTGTTTGTGTTCCATGCAACCTCATTAGTAACCGGCAATCCATTTAAATACCACACCAGCTCATATCCATTAGGAAGCGCTTCAGTCGTCAAGAAATTAGTTCTTTCATTGACACTGGTACGATTGCCGTTTTGTGCTATTTGCTGGTTACCGGTAGCACTGTTAGGATTATTTGTTCCACCGGTTACACGATTTATTGTATGTCCTTCAGTAGTCCAGTTGAATGAATTAGTTTCTCTTATGACCGTAACATGCCTAACATCATTTAATCTTAGACGCAAAGTAGTATTGTTGTTTCCAACAAGTCCCTCAACGGCATTTCCTGTAGACCTAGCCGTAACCTCAACGCCGTTTATAAACCATCTATATCTTTGATTGTTGCCGCGATCGTTTACTCTAAGCTCAATCATATCATTGTATTGAAGCACTCTGACATTTGCTGTACCCGCAGCGCCGGTACCCACTGTTGCACCAACAGCAGCAGTCATCGCAGTATTAACAACAGCATGCCAAGTATTTCCGGTCAAGAATCTAAACTCTTCAATAAATGATGTGCCTGCCAAAGTTGGTGTGCCAACCTCTCTGCTTATCCTATACGGCGACATAGCAGGCTCTGCTCTGACAGTGATATTTTCAGTCAAGCTAGTATGCGTAAAGCCATTTCCTGCAACAACAAATACATTGTTGACATACCATCTTGTCAATGCATATCCCGGATCAATCAACACAAAATGAATAGTCCAGCCATAGTTTATTTCAGTGCCTGAATTAAAATGCTGACCCATTGTCATAGGAATAATTGCATTATCACTGCCCACAACACTGAAATTAACAAGTCTAAATTCAGGAGCAATGTCAAACTCAACAGCAACCACAGTAGGTCCGATTCTGTTTGCAGCAAGAGTCAAGATAGAGTTGTCAGCAGATAAGCTGGCACCGCCTTGACCATCTACAACAGCAACTCCGTTAAGAGTCCAACCAGCCACAATCATACCAATATTAGGATGCGCAGTAAAGTTTAGGATAGTATTGCTGTTTGCAAAGGTGTTTCCGCTCTCTGCAATCACAGTGCCGCCGGCAGGATTAGTGCCTGTGCTGACTCTGCCCATAGTACCGCCTTCACCCACGCTCCAATATACAGTATTAGGCACCCTAGCAACAGTAACATCAGTTCTTGCACCTGTCAAAGGCAAAATGAGCTGTGTATTGTTCTCTGCAAGTAATCCCATTGTCGCATCATTAAACGCACCGGTTGCATGATTTCCGACAAGCACACCATTAATACGCCATTCAAGTCTGAAACCGGCAGCAGGAGCATTGGCTTGAAGTCTGATGTTGTTATTTGCGATAAGCTCTCTGCCGTCAATGCTTACACCCACAACAGGAGCCTGCCAGGAAGGTGCATTGTTGGCAACAGCAACCCAATCATCACCAGCCGCATTTACAAACGCAAAGCGGTTTGCCATTGTAACACCATCACCGGCAGAAACAGATATGAATCCATCAACCAATACCGCTCTTATGTTTAGTGCAGCAATTGCAGCAGCATCAGTAAGCACCAACACAAGTGCGTCAACAGTCTCAACAAATTGATTATTAACATACCATCTTGCAGAAATCCAACCATCCAAAGCAAAAGTGACAGTCCATCCTCTATTGACACTCATACCTGTATTAACGATGTGACCCATTGATGTCACAGCATTGATTGTCGCAGTCGCAGCTTGTGCTCCTTCAACCTCAAAGTTTACTGTAATCATATTAGGGGCTTGTTCAAACACAACACCAACCACAATAGGTCCCGGAGTGTTTGCCATACGCACAAGCAAATAAGGTGTCAACACATTTACACCAACATGACCGGCACTAGGATCCATTTCAGAAGGAGTAATAATTTCCCCATTGAATGTCCAATGTCTAACTCTATAACCTACATTAGGAATAGCAACAAAGTTCACTCTTGTATTGGCACTTATAATAGGAGTATTTTGTGAAACCTGAACACCGGCAGCAGTATCATGAGGATTATCACCTGTGGTTACACGAGTCATTGACCCGCCTGAAGGGTTTTCTACATACCAGCTCACAGTATTAGGAACGATGTCAACCTCAACATGAAGCTGCCCTGTCAAACGGATAATAAGCTCATTGTTGTTGACTCCTGCCAATCCAACTGTAGCACTACCAAAAGCGCCAATTGACCTATTAGTAACTTCAACACCATTAATTCTCCATCTTAATCTCCAATGAGCAGGCAATCCGCCAGCCACCGTAGCATTAACTTGAAGTCTGATGACATCATTATAATCAAGCGTTCTGCCGCCGTTTGTTACGCCAAATCTAGGCAAAATTCCGGCAGCAGCATTGTTTGCAACAACAGTCCAAGCATTGCCTGCCGCGTTTAGATGTGAGAATCTGTTGGTTGCAGTAACAGAAGTACCCATAGTGATACTCAGATAGCTAAGCACAACTCTGACATTAAAGACAGGTGCCGCTTGAAGATCTGCAGGAGAAAGCGTAAACGCATTTCCGGTAGCACGATGAGTTTGCTCATTGTTTACAAACCATCTGGCAATATGACCGGCAGGCACATCAGCAAGAATAAACTCTGTATAATATGCCACCGCAACTAATGTACCCGAGTTGATTGCCACTCCGCCTGTTGCAGCCGTAATCGTTGCACCGGTATCACCCTCAACTGTGAAGTTTATCAAAGCAGACTCCGGTCTGGCAAACTCAACATCCACAATGACAGTTGCCAGTCCTGCCGTAGGCACTGAAAGCACATTAGCGGTTGTATTTTGCGGCTCACCGTTGAGTATCCAGCGGCTTATTATGAAGCCTTGCGCAGGAGTTGCAGTGAATACAACATCTCTTACAAGTCCCATAGTAGTGCCTGCTAATACAAACGAGCCTGATTGTATAGGTGCCCTGATAGTTGCAGGATTTCCGCCGGTTCCGGCAATAGTAATCGTTTCCGCTGTCAGACTGCCGCCAAAATTAGAGCTAAACGCAACTATTATTTCAGGAGTAGCCGTCGGAAGGAACTGAACTGAATGACGACCTCTGTTCCAATGCTCATGCCATCCTACAAGGTCATCAGGTCCTCTGCGTCCTTGAATTCTAACCGGGCGATTGGCAATAGGACCGCCGCCATAAGGATATATTTGTAAATTGAATGCGCCTTCTTGAACATATCTTACGCTAAGCGGAACATATACAATCTGCTCACCGGTAAACGCATTTGAATGAATTGATGTAACAGAGTTAGGAAGCCTTACATAAGCAACCTGCGCTCTGCCAACTCCGCCGTCATGACTGCCCCATAAGAATGCATTTGAAGCAATCGTAGTTACGCCTTGCTGAACAACATATGTTCTGTTGGTAGCAGTTGTTCCGGTTGCATTTCGTCTTTCCGGATATTGGATTAAAGTAGTCCCGTCTCTGGAATACAACACACCGTCTATTGCATTGAAATTTAGACTGTTAGGAGTGGTATGGAAAGCCGCAACTCTTCTTAAAGTGAAAGCACCTAAACTAAGAGTCACCAACCCGTCAGGCAAATGAACATTTGGAATAGTAGCTGCCCCGGGGTCTCCAAAATAGCCAAACGCAACTAAACCAATGTGCTGCAACGACGAATTTTCACCAAAGCTTAGGTTTCCGTTTCTAAATTCAAAACTGAAGAACGCACCCCAGCCAATAGAATACATACGGCTATTGTCTTCAAATATGACACCGCGCGCTGCATCAGTCGTATTATTAACACCGGCAAACGCCCAATCCGCAATAACCTCTAAGCTTGCAGGGAAACGCAGCACATGATTAAACCTAGTTTCGTTTCCATATCCATCATCAAGTACCCCCGGAAGAAAGGGACCGCCGCCAAAAGCACGAGACCCAATAAAGTCTAGGCGATCAGGGAAGCTGTTAGCAGAACCGACAGCATTAAATGACATGACATTATTGTTTCTGAAAGCTCTCGCACCAATATACCTTAGTTGACTGTCAGCTTCAAAGGTTACATTGCTGACCGTATTATAATTAAAACCGGAAGCAAAAGCGCCGCTATCTATGATTTCTACACTCGCAGGTATTGTAATATTGCCTAAGTTCGTGTTATAAAATGCCCTGCTTCCGATACGAGTCAATGTGCTGCCTTCATCAAAGATTATTGTATTAAGATTGACTGCGTTTTCAAAGGCTCCGCTCCTAATTTCTGTAACGCCTGCATGAATCTGCACAGACTGAATGCTGACTCTTCCGGTAAACAAGCCGCCAGGGACATAAGTCCAGTCCAGAGGTATAACCAAAAGCACAATGTTGCCTATTGACATAATTATGTTGCCGGCTGTATCTTCAAGAGTAAATTGTCTTACAACAAAGTCAGTACGCGTGCTGGTAAAGTTTACAAACTCAATATTGGTGTTTCGGAATGCCACAAGACTTATGCCGGAAGGCAACAATCTGTCGGGTATAGTGAATGTCCTAATAGCAAAATTGTTATAGAATGCAAAGTTATCAATAAGAACAAGATTGCTATGCTCTCTATCAATGTTTATATAAGTCAGCACTCTTGCATTTTGAAAAGCAAATTGACCTATAGTCGTGACAGAATTAGGGATATTAACTGTAGTAAGCCTTAAAGTTGTTATCGGAGCCTGATCCACCATCCTGTCTCTGCCCACACCAAAAGCATGAGGACCGATTGTTGTAACCACTGAATAAGGTCCGGTGGGTGTTTGACCATCAGGTATAGCAGTATTTGTCGTCAAACATATACGGCTAGGTATTGTATAAACAGTTTCTCTTCTGCCTATAGGATAACGAATAAGTGTATCACCGGCATAGTTGAACAGCACTCCGTCTACCACTCGGTGAGCACCCGCAGGTCTGGTTGCTTCAGTATATGTCTCCAAAAATTCTTCAACATTTCTGAATGCATACCACATTTGGTCAGCAGGCAAGCCCGCAGGCATGTTTGTTACTGTCACTGCTCTCGGTGCTACCCTTATACTCAGCATGGTTGGCGAAATGTCACTAAGCCTGCTTCCCTCTTCAAATACGATGTACGGCTCCCACAATGCTCCAGCTCCCCATCCGCGTCCGTTTCCAAAGGCTTGCTCACCAATAGATACAACATTAGCTGCAATATATATGGTTACAACACGCAGACCTGCAAACAATCCCCTAGGTATAGACACATCCGGCAATTCACCATTTTCATCCGGAGTTGACACTATTCTTATTTCACTAAACCTAGAAGCAAAAGGACCCATAAGAAAGCCTGCATCAGCAAACGGCTGACCAGCATCAGGATCATAAACTCCTACTGTATGCATTGATGTAAGATTTACACTCAATATCCCTGTCATACTAATAGAGCTAAAAGCACCATAACCAAGGCTTTCAACAGTGCCCGGGATATGAAGTGTGTGGTCGCCGCCGAAAGAGCTGTGCATAGTTGTGCCCGGCCATGTAGGATCCTCTTCAGGCGAGAAAGCACGGGGACCAACGCTGGTCAGTCTGCTATCTTGCAGTCTAGGCCCAGTAAGGTCCTCAGAATGACTAAAGTTACGCCAATCGTCAATTATAACCCCATCTTCATTTGTACTAGGATTAGCAGTAGGTATGAATAACCTAGAATTAGTTCCGTAAGCAACACCTTCAAAGGCTCTGGTTCCAACTATTTCCAAGCTATAAGGAATGCGAAGAACCAAGCCGTTTATTCTTGCGCCGAAGAAAGCCCTAGCACCAACCGAATACAGCTGAGGCGAAGTATATTCAGGTCCACCTGCCACTTGATTAGATATAGGGGTACCGCCCTGATAGAATACAATGTCCCTAAGAGATCTTGCTCTAAAGAAAGCCTCGTCACCGATATATCTTAAATTTGGACCAAAGCTTAATGTCCCGGCAAGAGTTATGTTCTGATTGCCTCTGGCTCTAAACGCACCTGCACCTATTTCAACTAAGCTATCAGGCAAATTAAGCGATACAAGAGAGGTCTGCCTAAATGCATTTGCCCCGATAGTATGCAATCGGCTGCCTGCTTCAAAGCTTACAGTAGTCAGACCAAAGTTTCCGACAAGACCGCCAGTACCATAGAAAGCAGAGTTGCCGATTACTCTAATGGTATTAGGAATAGCAATACTAGTAAAGTTGCTATTTGCAAAGCTATTAGAAATTGAGTTTGCAAAAGCAAAATCTCCAATGCGTGTTATGTTTGCACCAGCTTCAAACTCAACATTATTAAGCCTTCTCATATAAGCAAATACATGAGAGCCCATTTGCAGTCTGCCCGTAGTATAGTCATCATCATCGTTGTCGTCTGAATCTAGATTTGCTGTGCCTGCATTAGGTGCAGCACCAAAGATTATTGTAATATTGCTTAATCCGTTAGTTTGAAGTCCAGAGCCCATAAACGCATAGCTGCCGATATTCATCAAGGAACCCGGAAGTCTAACCTGTGTAAAACTGTTAGTTGCAGCAGAGCCCATCACAATATCTCTAAATGCACCCTCACCAATAGAGGTTACACCTTCTGGAATCATGATCCAATTCTGAGCGGCATTGTCATGATTCATTCTCATAAGCCTAGAGCCTCTGAATGCTTCATTGCCAATAGCTGTCAATTGAATAGAATCAGGACCGGGTGAAGTAGCAGGTCTGTCACCACTAGCCTCTGTGCCTAAATATCTTTCAAAAACCACATTGTTGATATTAGCATTTGCAAATGCCCTTACTCCAATTGTTTCCAATGTATAAGGCAATATAACAGTTTCAGCCCCTATATTCTCAAACGCACTATCGCTAATGCTTGTTGTGCCATGAACAAGGCGGAAATAGTCAAAAACAACATCCCTAAATGCAAATATACCGATATAGTCTACAGTTCTAGGAATAGAAAAGCCACGAAGACCGATATTGCCGTCAAATGCATGAGCACCGATTCTTTCAAGCCTGCTTCTTAGCCCCAAATTGATAGCAGCAATACTAGGCAGCACGCTGAAGGCGTGGCGACCGATGTCAACAAGATTGCTGTCGTCTGCAAAGGTGACAGTTCTGATATATTGGTTGCCGCTGAATGCACTGTCACGCAAATGAGTAATGTGAGCAGGAATCAACACATCTGTCACATTTCTGTTTGGCGGCATGCGAACAAGATGACTTCCCTGCAATAATATGCCGTCAAGGATTGTAAAATGTGCGCTTCCAAACTCAGTGAATGCAAATGCCGCAACATCATTCAATTTATAGAAAGCATCAGTGCCGATTGTTTGCACAGTATGATGGATTACAAATGTTCCCAATCCGTTCACAACAGAAACAGGTCTAGAATTTGGAACAAGAACCAAAGTTGTACGAGCCGCATTATATAAAACATTGCTATGTACAGAAAGAAGTGCAGGGTGAGCCGAACCTGCCAATGAAATTTCACTAAGCCCAACAATCCCTGAGAATGATGTGCCGATAATACCGTCTGATCTGGCAGGAATTGTAATGCTGGTCAAGCTGGGCAAATTGGTCAGCGCATTTTCAGCAAAAGTTGTGACCGTATTACAGGTAGTTTCACCAAAAGTAAGCTGCGATAAATTTTCAATGTTTGCAAGCGCATACGGCTGTATTGAACCAATGTTTCCGGGAAGGTTTAGGATCTGCAATGAAGGATGATTTGCAA
>Ga0131853_10020866_pt1 | contig 11894 bp, 7 predicted proteins | sample TergutLab28metaG_FD_92764 | JGI IMG/M metagenome (GOLD analysis project Ga0131853, IMG submission 92764) | Labiotermes labralis P1 segment gut microbial communities from Petit-Saut dam, French Guiana - Lab288 P1 (version 2) (version 2) | ecosystem: Host-associated > Arthropoda: Insects >...
CCGCGACGCCTCGCACACCACCGTCTCGCGCGCCCGCTTGCGCTTCTTGCACCAGTTCAGATGCAAGCTGCGTTGCGCGCGCGTGATCGCCACGTACATGAGCCGGCGTTCTTCTTCGATGCGCGCATCGTCGATCACGTCGTCTTCCGAGCCTCCCCGATGCGGCATGATCCCTTCTTCCACGCCCACGAGGAACACGTGCGGATACTCCAGCCCCTTCGACGCGTGCACGGTCGAAAGCCGCACCGCATCCGGGTCCTCTTCCTTGCCTTCGAGCATCGACATCAGCGCGACAGTCTGGATCAGGCCGAGCAGGTTCTTGCCGGTATCCGCGAGACCGTCGGCGTTGTCGTAGCCGGTCGCCTCACTGTCTTCACCGATCTCTTGCTCCGGCTTCGTGCCCTTGCGCTTGAGCCATTCGAGGAACTCGAGCACGTTCTGCCACTTCGACTGCGCCTGACGCTCGTCGAACGTGTCGTACAGATAGGCCTCGTAGTGGATCGCGTCCATGAGGTCGTCGAGCACGACCGTCGCGGCGTCTTTCGCCGCGCGCTCGGCCAGGCGCTGCATGAAATCGCAGAACACGCGCATCGGCTCGACCTGGCGCGCCGACAGCCGCGCTTCGATGCCGCCCATGTACACGGCCTCGAACAGCGACACCTTCGCCTGCCCCGCGAACGAGCCGAGCGCTTCGAGCGTCGTGTTGCCGACACCGCGTCGCGGCGTCGTGATCGCGCGGATGAACGCGGGATCGTCGTCGGGGTTCGCGATCAGGCGCAGGTACGCACAGAGGTCCTTGATCTCGGCCTTATCGAAGAACGACTGGCCGCCCGAGAGCACGTACGGAATCCGTTCACGCCTTAGCACCTGTTCGAAGATGCGCGCCTGGAAGTTGCCGCGATAGAGGATCGCGTAGTCGCGAAACTGCGCGCGCCGCTCGAACTTGTGCGCCGAGAGGCGAAATACGACCGATTCGGCCTCGTGCTCTTCGTCGTTGCACGGCGTGACGGTGATCGTGTCGCCCATGCCGTGTTCGGACCACAGCTTCTTCTCGAACAGCTTCGGGTTGTTCGCGATGACGTTGTTCGCCGCCGTAAGAATGCGCACGGTCGAGCGGTAGTTCTGTTCGAGCTTGATGACGTGCAGCTTCGGAAAATCCTTGCCCAGTTGCGCGAGGTTTTCGAGCGTGGCGCCGCGCCAGCCGTAGATCGCCTGATCGTCGTCGCCCACGGCCGTGAACGCCGCGCGCGGGCCCGCCAGCAGCTTGAGCAGTTCGTACTGGCAGGCGTTGGTGTCCTGGTACTCGTCGATCAGCAAGTAGCGCAGCTTGTTTTGCCAGCGCTCGCGCACCGGTTCGTTCTTCGCGAAGAGTTCGGCGGGCAGGCGGATCAGGTCGTCGAAGTCCACCGCCTGGTAGGCGTGCAGCGTCGCCACGTAGTTGCGGTAGACGATCGCGGCCTGGTGCTCGTCTTCGTTGGCGGCGTTCGCGAGCGCTTCCTCGGGCATCACGAGGCCGTTCTTCCACAGCGAGATGATCGACTGGATCTTGCGGATGAAGCCTTTATCGGTCGAGCCGACCTGCTCCTGGATCATCGCGAAGCAGTCGTCCGCGTCCATGATCGAGAACTGCGGTTTGAGGCCCAGATGCTCGGCTTCCTGACGCAGGATCTGCACGCCGAGCGAGTGGAACGTACAGACGGTGAGCTGGTTCACCGGAACCTTGCGGCCCTCTTTGCCGGGCGTCGTGAGCGTCTTGCCTTCGAGCAGCTTGCCCACGCGCTCGCGCATTTCGGCGGCGGCCTTGTTCGTGAAGGTGACGGCCGCGATATGGCGCGGCTCGAAGCCTTTCACTTCGATGAGGTGCGCGATCTTCTGCGTGATCACGCGCGTCTTGCCGCTGCCCGCGCCGGCGAGCACGAGACAGGGGCCGTCGAGATAGCGCACGGCTTCGCTTTGGGCGGGATTCAGGCCTGCGGACATCGTGGGGAGAAAATAGAGAACGACTGACTGGAACGCGGAGCTTCCGCGCGAAAGCCTGCCATTCTACGACGAACGCGGCGGCAGTCAGGTCGGGCCGCGTCCTGCAAGCCGTCGCGAGCGGGCGTATGCTCGTCGTTCCGGTTTGCTCACCGCTTCTATATCCCCTTTCCCGATAACGGAGACAACACTCATGGAACTTCGCAGGATCGGCACTTCCTCGTTGCAAGTCGCGCCGCTGATGTTCGGCGGCAATGTGTTCGGCTGGACCGCCGATGAGGCCAGGTCGTTCTCGATCCTCGACGCCTTCACCGACGCGGGCCTGAACTTCATCGACACCGCCGACGTCTACTCGGCCTGGGTGCCCGGCAACGAGGGCGGCGAGTCGGAGACGATCATCGGCAAGTGGCTCGCGAAGAGCGGCAAGCGCGACAAAGTGGTGATCGCGACGAAAGTGGCGAAGTCGGCCAAGCGCCGCGGGCTGTCGGCGGCCAATATCGCGGCGGCCGTAGAGGATTCGCTGCGGCGTCTGCAGACCGACTACCTCGACGTCTACTTCTCGCACGAAGACGACCAGAGCGTGCCGCTCGAAGAGACGCTCGGCGCGTATCAGCGGCTCATCGAAGCGGGCAAGGTGCGCGTGATCGGCGCGTCGAACTACACGGGCGCGCGCACCGAGGAGGCGCTGGCCGTCTCGCGTAAAAACGGTCTGCCCGCCTATCAGATCATCCAGCCGGAATACAACCTCTACGATCGCGCGCACTACGAGGCCGATATCGAGCCCGTCGCGCTCGCGCAGAAGATTGCCGTCGTGCCCTATTACAGCCTGGCTAGCGGGTTCCTGTCGGGCAAGTATCGTTCACGCGAAGATCTTTCGAAGAGCGCGCGCGGCTCGCGCGTCGAGAAGTACCTCGATCATCGCGGCATCCGCATTCTGGCGGCGCTCGATCACGTCGCGCAGCGTCACGGCGCGACGCTCGCGGCGGTGGCGCTCGCCTGGCTGATCGCGCGGCCCAGCATCACGGCGCCGATCGCGAGCGCGACGTCGCTCGACCAGGTACAGAGCCTCGCGGCCGCCGTGCATCTGAAGCTCGATCCGGCCGATATCCAGGCGCTCAACGACGCCAGCGCTTAAGGCTCCGGCGGCACCGGCGGCACCGGCGGCGCCAGCGGCCCCAGACCCGCGAGCAACGGCGCCAGTTGCTCCGCCGGAGGACGCCAGCGGTTCGTCTTCTGGACCGGCTGGCGCACCTGCAGCGCGCTGGCCGTCGCCACCGGCCGTGCGTTGTGCTCGAATTCAAGGCACGCCGGATCCCATTCGAGCCCGCAGTGATCGAGCATCCGGCGCACCTCGCCCGGCAGGTCATCGACGAGATTTTCATACTGCACGTCGAGCAGCACGCCGGGCGGCAGCACGCTGCGCCAATGCGCGATCTGGCGATCGTACTCGGCGTAGTAGCGGCCGAGTTCGCCGAGTTCGAACGTAAACGGCATCGACGGCAGCCACTTCGAAAAGCACGACAGGCTCGTATCGACCGCGTTGCGACGCACGTGGATGAAGCGTGCGTTCGGCAAGGCCAGATGGATCAAGCCGAGATGCACGAAGTTGGGCAGCGATTTGTCGACCACGCGCCGATATCCGCGTTCGATGCCGCCGAGTTGCGCGATACGGCGCAGGTACGCATCGCCGAGGGCGGTGAAGTCGGCTGGCGTCAGGGCTTCGAGCACGGCGTCCTTCGTGCGGCCCTGCGCATCGGACGTCACGCGCTCGTCGAGCGCCTCGGTGAACGCGCCGTATTCGCCTGCGCCGTACACCTGCGGATGGCTCGCCAGCACCTGCTCGATCAGCGTCGATCCCGAACGCGGCATCCCGACGATGAAGACCGGTGTCGTCGCGTTGTTGCCGCCGCCGCGTTGTGTGTCGATACGCGCGCGCCCGTATGCGTTGCGCAGCTTCTCGAACGAGGCAAAAAGCGCAGCTTCGTTGTAATTGAGCAGCGCGCGTTGCAGCGCGTTGCCTTTTACGTAGTGATCGAATCCTGGCTGTGGCTCGCCGAAACCGGTCAGCGCGTCGCCGAGTGCGAAGTGCAGCGCAATCCGGTCGTGCGGTCCCAACTGCGCCTCGCGTTGCAGGAAGCCTTCGAGCGCCCGGTAACACGCATGCTCGCGGGACAGCCGCGTGACCGCCGCAAGGTTGCAGTAATACGCGACGCGGCCAGGCGCAAGTTCGATCGCGCGCTGGTACGCCGCGTGCGCATCGTCGATCCGGTTCAGTTCGCGCAGCGCGTTGCCTCGATTGCCGTGGACGTCGGCCCACGTCGGCCGCAGCGCGATCGCGCGGTCGTAGTCGGCAAGCGCCTCGGCATGACGGTACACGCGGCGCAGCAGATTGCCGCGATTGTTCAGCGCTTCCACGAAGTCGGGCGCGAGCGCCAATGCACGCGTGACGCTTTCGAGCGCGGCGTCGTATAGGCCGAGCACCCGCAATGCGTTGCTGCGGTTGTGCCACGCGGCGGGCCAGTTCGGGTTCAGCGCCAGCGCGCGGTCGTAGCCGCTCAGCGCGTCGCGGTGACGGCCGAGCGCCAGCGAGGTATCGGCGTAACCGGCCCACGCATCCGCGCGCGAGGCGTCGAGACGCAGCGCCGCCGCGTAGCTCGCGCACGCGTCGGCCATGCGCGCGCCCTGGCGCCACTGGTCGCCGCGCGCGACGAGCGCGTCGACGGAGGGCGGTTGCGTCTGGGGCTGCGACTGCGGGTCGGACGGCGGATCGCGTGGTAAATCGGACTGAACCGGAGGCTGTTCTGGCATGCGTGGCACGCTCGACATGGCGAGAGGCGAGCATGCCACAATGTCGTCTTTCCGCCCACCCGCGCAGCGGCTCGTCTTTCCGCCCACCCGCGCGCCGCCATGCAGGAGTCGTCGCATGACCGCACCGCTGAAGATCGGCCTGATGGGCTACGGTTTCGCCGGCCAGACGTTCCATGCGCCCGTGATCGCGCATTGCGGTGCCGCCACGCTCGCCGCGATCGCCACAGGTCAGCCCGGGCGCGCCCACGCCGACTTTCCCGCCGCCACGATCGTCCCCGATCTCGATGCGCTGCTCGCGCTCGAAGACATCGAATGCGTCGCGATCGCCACCCCCAACGACACGCACTTCGACCTCGCGCGCCGCGTGCTCGAACGCGGCAAGCACGTCCTCGTCGACAAACCGGTCACGCTGCGCTCGGCCGAGGCGCGCACGCTCGCGGCGCTGGCGGCCGAGCGCGGTCTCGTGTTCGCGCCGTTTCACAACCGGCGCTGGGACGGCGATTTCCTCACCGTGCTCGCGCTGCTCGCGAGCGGCGAACTGGGGCGCGTCACGCACTTCGAGTCTCATTTCGACCGCTTCCGCCCGCAAGTGCGCGCGCGCTGGCGCGAGGATGCCGGGCGCGGCGGCGGCCTGCTCTACGACCTCGGCCCGCATCTGATCGACCAGGCGCTCACGCTGTTCGGCACGCCCGAGACCGTCACCGCCTTCGTGCGCGCGCACCGCGACAACGCGACGGCGCCCGACTACCTGCATCTGATCCTCGGCTACGCGGGCCACGAGGTGGTGCTGCACGCCAGCGCGCTCGCGGCGTTCTCGCCGCGCTTCGTCATCAATGGCACGCGTGGCAGCTATCTGAAGTACGGGCTCGACACGCAGGAGGACCAGTTGAAGGCCGGTCTGCGGCCGGGCCAGCCCGGCTTCGGCGCCGGCAACGAGCCGGGGCGGCTGCATCTGCTCATGCCTGATGGCACCGAGACCGATCGCGACGTGCCGACCACCGACGGCGACTACGCGGGCCTGTATCGTGCGCTGGCCGCATCGATCCGCGAGGGCGCGCCGTTTCCGGTGAGCCCGCAGGACGCGATCGACGTGATGAGCGTCATCGAACTGGCCATGCGCAGTTCCGCCGAGGTCCGCACGCTGCCGTTTTCGCGCGTGAACTGAACCAATCGGGTCGAACAGGACCCAACACGGCCGAACTGAGCCGCGAACTGAGCCGAACCCGCTGCATGGTCCGCGGCTTCGATCCATCCTGGAGTCGCCTTGCATCGCGCTGACGCCGGTGAAAGGTCTGAATAAACGGTTACAAGTGCGTCCCGCGCGCGGTCATCGCGCGGCGCACGTCAAGCGTTGGGCGCTGATGCAACGCCGCAAAGAGCGACCACGACCCGAGAAGGAGTTTTACATGTCCCGCATTGCCCGCACGTTTGCCGTCTGCGCGCTCACCTCGACGCTCGCCGCCTGCGTCGTGACCCGGCCGGAACCCGCGCCATCGCGGCCGCGCCCGTCCGCGCCCCGCATCGTGCATCCGGTGGCCCCCGCCATCCCGGCCTCCCCCGCCGCCCCCGCCAGCCCGACGCCGCACGAGATCGCCGCCGAGCGCCTGCAGCAGGTGGACGGCCGCATCGACAACCTGCACCGCCGCATCGACCTGCACGTGAGCCACGGCGACTACCCGCTCGCGCAGGGCGCCGGACTGCATCACCGTCTCGAAGAGATCCGCAAGGAGGCGCACGACATCGCCGGCCAGCACGGCGACGGCCTCACGCCCGGCGAGCAGCGCGTGATGAACGAGGAACTCGATACGGTCGCGCACGCCGCCGGGGAATAACGGCGCGCTCTGTCCCCGCGCAACGCGCGCATGCCCCTTTTTCCACCCTGGTTCCAGATTGACACGCCGGGTATGCGTCGCGCACAATCGCTGCGCGCGCCGGGAGAGCGTGCCGGTCGACTGAAACGACCGGCGCCGCCGAAGGGGCAACCCACAAACTCTCAGGCAAAAGGACCGTGCGCGCCGGACCGCTTTTGCGCCTCGCCTGCTATTCGATGATCCGACCGGATCGCGCGCACGGCGAAGCGTGACGGCACCAGGGTCCGCACTCTGGAGAGCGGCAGCAGGACGACGGCTAGACAGGCCGCGTTCAAACTGCCCACCGAAGGGGCGCGCGCCGCCGCTGCATATCGCCGATACTGCGTCGATACTGCAATAGCGCGACGCAATCTCTCAGGTACCGAGGACAGAGGGGCCATGCATGAAGCGTCCACAGGCATTGCGCCTGCGGCGGCTCATGCATGGCCCTTTTTCGTTTTCGAACGTGCCGAGGCGCCTGATGACCCAACCGCAGACCCCGCAGACCGAACTGCAACACACCCCGCTCCACGCCACGCACTGCGCGCTCAAGGCCCGCATGGTCGACTTCGGCGGCTGGGATATGCCCGTGAACTACGGCTCGCAGATCGACGAGCACAACGCCGTGCGCACCGACGCGGGCATGTTCGACGTCTCGCACATGTGCGTCGTCGATTTCGCCGGTCCGAAGGCGCGCGCGTTTTTCTCGCACGCGCTCGCCAACAACGTCGCGAAGCTCGCCACGCCGGGCCGCGCGCTCTACTCGTGCATGCTGAACCCGCAGGGCGGCGTGATCGACGATCTGATCGTCTACTACTTCGCCGACGACGCGTTGCGCGCCGTCGTCAACGCAGGCACGGCCGACAAGGACATCGCCTGGTTCGAGAAGCTCAACGCCGAAGGCGGCTACGGCCTCACGATCACCGCGCGCCGCGATCTGGCGATCGTCGCCGTCCAGGGTCCGAACGCGCGCGACAAGGTCTGGCAGGTCGCGCCGTCCACGCGCACCGCCACCCAGCTACTCAAGCCCTTTAATGCCGCGAAGATCGAAGCCTCGCCGTTCGGTGAACTGATGATCGCGCGCACCGGCTATACCGGTGAGGACGGCTTCGAAATCGTGCTGCCGGCCGTTGCCGTCTGCGAGTTCTGGGACGCGCTGCAACGTCAGGGCGTGAAGCCCTGCGGCCTCGGCGCCCGCGACACGCTGCGCCTCGAAGCCGGCATGAATCTCTACGGTCAGGACATGGACGAAAGCGTCTCGCCGCTCGACGCGGGTCTCGCCTGGACCGTCGACATGAAGGATGCCCGCGATTTCGTCGGCCGCGCCGCGCTCGAAGCGAACGGCGCGCGCATGACGTTCGTCGGCCTGATTCTGCAGAAGGACAACGGCCGGGCGGCCGGCGTGCTGCGCGCGCACCAGAAAGTCCAGACGCCGCACGGCGACGGCGAGATCACGAGCGGCACCTTCTCGCCGACGATGCAGGAATCCATCGCCTTCGCGCGCGTGCCGCAAGGCGTGCAGCCGGGCGATGTCATACAGGTATTTATTCGTGACAAAGCCCTGCCCGCGACCGTGGTAAAACTGCCGTTCGTGCGCAACGGCAAGGTGCTCGCCGCCTGATCCGGGAAATCGAGCTGCGCCGCTGTTGGCCGCGCGCACGTCCTTCCTTCCACGCAACCCCAACTGATACTGCGAACCACGCATTGGAGCATCCTATGAGCATTCCGGCCGACCTGAAATACACCGAATCGCACGAATGGGTCCGCACCGAAGCCGACGGCACGCTGACCGTGGGCATCACCGACCACGCGCAGGAAGCGCTCGGTGACATCGTGTTCCTCGAACTGCCGGCATCGGGCCGCGCGATCAAGGCAGGCGATGCGGTCGCCGTAATCGAGTCGGTCAAGGCCGCCTCGGATATCTACGCGCCGGTTTCGGGCGAGATCCTCGAATCGAACCACGCGATCGAAAGCACGCCCGAGCAGGTCAACGGCGCGCCGTACGAGACGTGGCTCTTCAAGATCAAGCCGGCCGAAGGCGCGTCGCTCGAACGACTGATCGACGCCGCCGGTTATGGCAAGGCCATCGGCGCTTGAATCGGCGCCAAGCCCGTTTCACCGCATCACTATTGAAAGCGCGGCGGCCAAAGCCCGACCGCCGCGCTAGCAGGAACCTCCCCATGAAGCTCGAACACCCGGATCGTCTGATGAACACCTCACGCACTTCGAATCTGTCACTGCAGGCGCTCGAAGCGCACGACGCCTTCGCCGGCCGCCACATCGGCCCCGACACGGCCGACCAGCAGGCGATGCTGGAGGCGCTCGGTTTCGCCTCGCGCGCCGCGCTGATCGACGCCGTGATCCCCGCGCAGATCCGCCGCAAGGAAACGCTGCCGCTCGGACCGTTCGGCGCGCCGCGCTCGGAAGCCGAAGCGCTCGCCGGCCTGCGCGCGCTCGCGGACAAGAATCAGGTGTTCCGCAGCTACATCGGGCAGGGCTACTACGACACGCACACGCCCGCAGTCATCCTGCGCAACGTGCTCGAAAACCCGGCGTGGTACACCGCGTACACGCCGTATCAGCCGGAAATTTCGCAGGGCCGTCTCGAAGCGCTGCTGAACTTCCAGCAGATGGTCATCGACCTCACGGGCCTCGCGATCTCGAACGCCTCGCTGCTCGACGAAGCCACCGCCGCCGCCGAAGCGATGACGCTCGTGCAGCGCTGCAGCAAGTCGCAGTCGAACGTGTTTTTCGTCGCCGACGACGTGCTGCCGCAAACGCTCGAAGTCGTGAAGACGCGCGCGACGCCGGTCGGCATCGAGGTGAAGGTCGGTCCGGCCGCGCAAGCCGCGCAGGCGGGCGCGTTCGGCGTGCTGCTGCAGTATCCGGGCGTCAACGGCGATGTGCGCGACTACCGCGAACTCGCGAGCGCGGTCCACGCAGCGGGCGGCGCGGTGATCGCCGCGGCCGATCTGCTCGCGCTGACGATGCTCACGCCGCCGGGCGACTGGGGCGCGGACGTGGCCGTCGGCAACGCGCAGCGCTTCGGCGTGCCGATGGGCTTCGGCGGTCCGCACGCCGCCTACCTGGCCGTGCGCGACGAATTCAAGCGGCAGATGCCGGGCCGCCTCGTCGGCGTGACCGTCGATGCACAAGGCAACCCGGCGCTGCGTCTCGCGCTGCAGACGCGCGAACAGCACATCCGCCGTGAAAAGGCCACCTCGAACGTCTGCACGGCGCAGGCGCTGCTCGCGATCATGGCGAGCATGTACGCGGTCTATCACGGCCCGCACGGCCTGAAGGCCATTGCGCAGCGCGTGAACCGCATCGCGTCGATCCTCGCGGCCGGCGCGCAGCAACTCGGCTACACGCGCGTGAACGAATCGTTCTTCGACACGCTCACGTTCGAAGGCGGCCCGCGCACGCAGGCGCTCATCGACGCGGCGCTCGCACGCGGCATGAACCTGCGCCGCGTGAGCGAGACGCGCGTGGGCGTGTCCGTCGACGAAACGACGACGCGTGCCGATCTCGCCGATCTGCTCGCGGTGTTCGCGCAAGCGGCGTTCGTGAACGAAGCTCCGTCGGTCGATGCGCTCGACGCCGCGCTGGCCGCCGGCGCCGACGCTTCGTTCCCGGCCGAGCTTACGCGCGAAAGCGCCTACCTCACGCACCCGGTATTCAACCGCCACCATTCGGAAACGGAAATGCTGCGCTACCTGCGCAGCCTCTCCGACAAGGACCTCGCGCTCGACCGCTCGATGATCCCGCTCGGCTCCTGCACGATGAAGCTGAACGCGACGTCGGAAATGCTGCCGGTCACGTGGCCCGAATTCGGCCGCCTGCATCCGTTCGCGCCGCAAGAGCAGACGGTCGGCTATCGCGAGATGATCGACCAGCTCGAACAGATGCTCGTCGCCGCGACCGGCTACGCCGCTGTCTCGCTGCAGCCGAACGCGGGTTCGCAGGGCGAATACGCGGGGCTGTTGATCATTCACGCCTATCACGCCTCGCGCGGTGAAGCGCATCGCAACGTCTGCCTGATCCCGGCCTCGGCGCACGGCACGAACCCGGCGTCGGCACAGATGGCGGGCATGCAGGTGGTGGTCGTGGCCTGCGACGCGCAAGGCAACGTCGATCTCGCCGATCTCAAGGCGAAGGCCGATCAGCACGCCGCGAAGCTCGCGGCGATCATGATCACGTATCCGTCGACGCACGGCGTGTTCGAGCAGAACGTGCGCGAAGTCTGCGAGATCGTGCATGCGCACGGCGGCCAGGTCTATGTGGACGGCGCGAACATGAACGCGATGGTCGGCCTCGCGGCGCCGGGCCAGTTCGGCGGCGACGTCTCGCACCTGAACCTGCACAAGACCTTCTGCATCCCGCACGGCGGCGGCGGACCGGGCGTCGGTCCGGTTGCGGTCGGCGCGCATCTTGCGCAGTTCCTGCCGAACCAGTTGTCGAGCGGCTACAAGCGCTCGTCCGACCAGGGCAACGGCATCGGCGCGGTCAGCGCGGCGCCTTACGGCTCGGCGTCGATCCTGCCGATCTCGTGGATGTACATCGCGATGATGGGCGCGGCGAACCTGACGGCCGCGACCGAAGTCGCGATCCTCAACGCGAACTACGTCGCCAAGCGCCTCGCGCCGCACTTTCCGGTGCTTTACAGCGGCCCGGGCGGGCTCGTCGCGCACGAGTGCATTCTCGATCTGCGTCCGATCAAGGACGCGAGCGGCATCACCGTCGACGACGTCGCCAAGCGCCTGATGGACTACGGCTTCCACGCGCCGACGATGAGCTTCCCGGTGCCGGGCACGCTGATGGTCGAGCCGACCGAATCGGAATCGAAGGAAGAACTCGACCGCTTCATCGACGCGATGATCGCGATCCGCGACGAAATCCGCGCCGTGGAAGAAGGCCGCGCCGACAAGGAAGACAACCCGCTGCGCCATGCGCCGCACACGGCCGCCGTGGTCGTCGCCGACGACTGGCAGCACGCGTACCCGCGCGAGCAGGCTGCGTATCCGCTGCGCTCGCTCGTCGCGCGCAAGTACTGGCCGCCGGTTGGCCGCGCCGACAACGTGTACGGCGACCGCAACCTGTTCTGCTCGTGCGTGCCGGTGGCCGAATACGACGACGCGCAGCAGGACTGAAGCAACGCAGTACGGAGCGCCAGCCGCCTCGGGGCTGGCGACGGCGCTCCGCGTAACACGCGTTCAGCGGTGCTTATGCGCATCTCCTGCAGTTCTCACCGCAGTTCTC
>Ga0131853_10020869_pt1 | contig 11893 bp, 6 predicted proteins | sample TergutLab28metaG_FD_92764 | JGI IMG/M metagenome (GOLD analysis project Ga0131853, IMG submission 92764) | Labiotermes labralis P1 segment gut microbial communities from Petit-Saut dam, French Guiana - Lab288 P1 (version 2) (version 2) | ecosystem: Host-associated > Arthropoda: Insects >...
AATAGCCTGAAGATGACTAATCTATAGTTGAAACATGTAGCCTTATATTTACCTTGAGTAATAGCCGGAAGATGACTGTTATATAGTCGAAACATGTAGCCTTATAATTACCTTGAGTAATAGTCTGAAGATGACTAATCAATAGTCGAAACATGTAGCCTTATAATTACCTTGAGTAATAAAGTGATTGTGCTGACGTACACTGTTTAATATTATATTACATTTATAAGCACATCGTGATGCTTCCATTCAAATTTGCGGCTAGTCAAGCCAAATGCGTCTACCTATGTTTGTATGTGACATGATTGGTGTTCTTCATTTGACTGGAAGAAGTGCGTTAGTGAAGTCTAAGCTAAAGCTACGAAAACAAGGTTTTGAAGAAATGTCTAGGGTGTGTGCTGTGGTAGACAAAATTGCAAATACGTTTCGCACGTACACATGTAAGAATAAGCGGCTGTGTAGAAATTTGACCGCATGATGTGTTCTTATAATGAAAGTCAACGAGATGCACTATTTCTCAAATTTATTTTATAAAGTACTGTGCAGGTTTCGGACAGGTACACTGTCCATCATCAGGAGTATACTCCTGATAATGGACAGTGGACCTGTACAAAACATGTAGAGTACATTGGCAAATAAATCTGAGAAATAATGCATCTCGTTGGCTTTCATTGTAAGAATGTGTAGAAATTACTAATTGGCCACAACAAAACGCGTGAGACAGTATTTGCTTTTGATTGCCAACGAATATGATTGAGTTACAGGGAGAGACGTGGCTATAAAATCAAAACTGAATTATTGGGCTTTAATGGACTCGGTCGGTGAAAAACAAAAGAGGGATTAGACATAAGAAGTCAGTTTAGAGAACCGATGTTATGATGATCTGGCCGTGCTGTGCCGCGGATTTCGGAGTATAGGTACGAATCTTTCGGAGAAATCTGATGCTTCCATCCTCAAGGTATAAAATCAGAAGATGACTATGAAATCGGAACAGGGGTTTAGCCCGTTTCGTGGGCGACAGGAATGGTCCGCTTTTTTTTTGACAGGTGGCAAAATTAAGCACCCGAAGTTCTGCTTAGCGAAGGACGTATAGCGGGTGAGATTATGAAAAATTCTTTACTGAATTGTAATCACGCGTATTTGTAAGGCACAAAACGGATGTTAACCCTTTTTATAATTCAGATGGCGCCCCTGTCTGCCGTCAGACGCACAACAGAATTGGTAGTCCAACTCCAGCAGTTCATCCGGGGTTGCGGCAGCGGTGCCAATGGCAGCCCAGGGACTAGCGCGTCTCTGGCGTGAGTCAGCCACGCACAAGTCCTGGATTAACCCTTTAAAGACGAACAGTAAACCGTTTTACTTAAAGACCCATTTCGTACCGCGTAGTGAACAATTTCCACCTCGGATATAAAAGCCTGTCAGTTTATATTATACATTGCAAAAGTCCCCGTTTGTTCTGAGATAAACACAAAACACATAAATAATGTGGGCAGAGTGTACAGTTGTTGAATGGTAAACCTGTTGGTGCATCAATTAACCGGTAGGCTTTAACAGGTTAAAGTACCCAGTCAGTCAGTCAGTCACGTGATACAGTACTTCAATTTGTCAGTCCGTAGCGCGAGTTGTACTCGGAAAAAAGCTACTCTCATTGAACCAGGAAATTCGCCTTTGAATTAAATTAGTGCCAAACAAGAGTGGTTTGTGGTTCCGGTTGGGGTTTTCAGTGGCTGAGGGGAACCGCTGCTGTCATCGTTTGATCTCCAAAGACAGCCAAATCCTCACAACCCGTTCTTCTTAATATCCGTGGAAATTGACATTTCACTCCGAGCTGTTGCTGTGTTTTCTTTCTTCATTCCTTGAAGCTTTCCAGTAAAGACGGACGCTGTATGAACAAGCTAGGCAGTGTGCGTACATTACATTCAGTCGCATTCGCGCTACCATTGTTGCCGTGGAAAAACTTAAGTATTACGTATTCTGAGTGTGTGTGTGTGTGTGTGGCCTTTGTTATCCAGTATGAAAAGAGCATGCGCCGTATTATATTGTCGTCTGTGGCCTGCCCCGCTGTCCCATATTTTCCCGCAGTATCGCATAAACGGCACGATTTTCAGAAAAAGTTACTGAACATATAAAATGTGTCACGTCTTTTATTTACCCAAGTGAGTGCACAACTAGAATGCTCTAGAAAATTGTTAAAACGTATATTGAAATGCTTCTACATGTTTCGATTTAACAACCATCCTCAGGGAGCTTATTGTTTGTTGTGCTTTGCTAAAGTTATAATTATTAAAATAGTTGGTTAAAACGTCTTTTTTAACTAACTATTTTACTAATTATAACTTTAGCGAAGCACAACAAACAATAAGCTCCCTGAGGATGGTTGTTAAGCCGAAACATGTAGGAGCATTGTACTGTAAATTTTAATGTAAGTTTTAACAATTTTTTTAGAGCAATCTAGTTGTGCACGCAGTTAGATAATTAAAAGACGTGATAATATCAAGATGCACGGCAAAACTGTGAAAAAATATAAAGTGCGTTTTTTTATTTTCTGTACAACTATTGTCTGAAACATTTCTCATTATAAGAATAATTCAGCCAGATGCTATTTTCAGTGTATGTAGGGCTTCATGTAAAGTACCCGTTGTTATTTCAGATTTTAATCAAACTTGCGTTTTCCCCACAGATTTTCAAAAAGTAATGAAACACCGAATTTCTTGAAAATCCTTATAGTGGGAGCCGAGTTGTTCCGTACGGATGTACAGTACAAAGGGAGCAGTCCGTTTTGCGATTTTGCGAACACGCCTAGAAGTGGGATTTTGTCAAGTGCCCTGACAGTTATTGCCGTCATGTTGGCTGCCCTCTACTACATGTGGCAGTGAACTAGATGCTGCTACCTGTTGAAAATGGAACGCAGTACTTAAGAACCGGCGTTTGATGCCCGGCTGGGCGCATGAACTCTTCTTTTCGCCGCCGCTACCCAGTCCGTTGCTGTGGGAACCGGAAGCTTTTGTCCCAAGGTAAAAGCAGCCGGTTTGTGAACCTTACCACTCAGTAACCTGTCGTTTAGTGACGAGTCTCAAACAGCTGTTTATTGCAGACTGGATGCAACTCTTGGCGTGGACAATTCTTTATTCGTTTGTAGTTTCCTTTTGTTGAATGGTGGTCGGTCATCGTTTCGGTCTAGTGGTTTATCACTATGTAGCTGTTTGCTTTACCGTCAGGTGGACGTGGTGAGGGCATGAGAATAAAAATGGGTAAGATTTGCAGTGTATTAGTCCAAGGCCTGGGATACCCGTAAAGAACAACGATTTTTAGGGTCACCGACTGTACTTGGCTGCTGCTTTTATTTCTTTATTTGCGTAGTAGACAAGGGAATTTCTTCCCATCTCAACGAACGTTCGGCCTTGACATTAGGCTTGTGTTCCCAACAAACACTTTCTTCTCCGCGCTTAAAACTTCTGTACCCGTTTGAATGTTAAGACTGGTTCTTTCATTGTTCTGGTGACCGAGTTCACTTGCGTGCCGTCAGTTTCAAGATAAAAAGAAGAGCTGACAGTTTACAGGATTATGATCAGGATAGCTCAGCTGGTATAGTGACTAGATGTCGGGCAGAAGAAATGTGTTTAGATTCCAAGTAAGGGTGAGAGATTTTTCCTCTTCTCCAAAGCTTCCAGACTCGCTCGGGGACGCAGCCGCCCCCTCCCCCCCCTCATTTAGAGGGTACCAGTGGCTGTGTATCCGGGGGTAAAGCTGTACAGGCCGTCTGTATCGTAACTCACCTTCTAGTCGCGAGATTAAGAATGCTGGAGCCATACCTCATCTCCTTCCTATGTCTTCATGTTGTGCTTAATTAAGCAGAGGGACAACTTTATAGTATATATTTCTCCTATAGTAATAGAATGTGCTTTCAGAATCATGTGACTGTGGTGAGTTGATGGTAAAATTAATTAGTATTCTGTTATAATGATACAGTGTCAAGTTCCATATAGACAAAGAAATGTTTTGCATTTTGTAGCGGGCCATTGTGTACTCGGTAATAAATACTGGGCTGTAATAAGAACACCCTTAAAAAGAAAGGTAATGGCAGTTTCCATTGTAATATATTTGTGACACGTGTAACGGGAGCTTAACCGTATCTTCACGTATTGTAGCTATAATGACGTATGCGCATATCTCAACAAGTACGCGGATCCGTGTTTTTCTTCAGATGCACCTTCTTGTAATTTTTGGTACGAGTTGTAAGAGCGCGCACGCACACATACACACACACAAACGTGCATACGTTCGCCCGTACCTACATTCATTCATTCATTCATCCATCCATCACACACACACACACACACACAAACATGCATACGTACGCCCGTACCTACATTCATTCATCTTTCATTCATTCATTCATCACACACTCATACACATGCATACGTACGCCCTTATCTACATTCATTCATTCATTCATTAGCACGTCTGTTTACAACACCTTTCCCTTATTCCTGCACAGAAAGTCATTCTACACGTTTCTGATGTGGCCATCTTCAGGCAGTATCGATATGTACTAAAAGACATAGGCCTGTACAGCGTAAATTGTAAATGGTAGAATATGTTATATCAGTTTGCCTTTGAAACGTCAGTGTATAGTATGACATAAAAATTGTGTTAAAATTATTGTAATACAGTATAATTATTTAAGCCTTCTGCATCCACACATTTTCAAATAGTAAAATCTCTTCGGGTATAATTGAGTGGTATATCATATATGTCAGTCATTGTGCATCATGAACTCCCACTCTGTACTGGTGCAGTCGTTCATGCTCCATTGTTGCTGCTCGCTTGCTGTCTCCAGTCTAAGATCTCAAACACCTTGATACCACTTCAGTCAGGCAAAGCCCCGCAGTCAACTTCAGAACCCCCATTGTCCTCTCCTTCAACTAAGGCTGAGGCCCCTTACCCAGTTCAAGGGCGCTTTGCCCCCGAATCTCAACAGGATGGTCAAGCGTAAGCTCCTATAATGGGAGTTCAGCAACTCGAAGGCTACTTCAGCATCGTACGTACGAATTTGTGCGCTTTGCTCAAAGTACTGAGTCTGGGGAAGCAAACGACTTAAGTACGGATCGACGTACTTGAGTCGGGGGATGAGTATGCGAATTACAAGAAGATTATTTGATCTGGTGAAGGTCATTTGAAGCTTTCGTTCGTGTTAATGTTTGACGAAGTAGAGGCAGCTATGAGATTTCGTGAGTGTCATTTGCAAAGCGAACGTCAGTGGCTCCATTTCCGCGTCCCGCGTTTGTTCGGCCGCAATTTTGTTTTAATCGCTACTGAAATGTAGGACGGTCGGGTGTCTTTAAGTGACGTATATTCTTTTTAAACTATTTGAAACTTTTGAATTGGTTCAAACATTAAAATGGATCGCAACACGGGCAACACGGCTGGGGTTATCTCTAAAGTTTACAGCTTTCCTTTGTAGGAGAGAAAATGGGCTCTGAATTGAAGAAAACTACAGATAAATGATTGGAGGAACAGAAAGAGACACGGACTATGAAGTGGAGAAAGTCCGCAGGTGGAAGAAGTGGAAGGGAAGGAAAATTGAAAGATGAAAGTGGGGAAAATTGGAGAATTTGCGGAAATGGCTGGGTAGGTCGATGGCGATGAATAGAACGATGGAAACGCGCACAGAAGGGACGAAGTTGAATATAAGAAGCTAGAAGGCAAAATAAGTACAGAATGATGAGTGGGGAAGTTGAACCCCCCCCCCCTCCCTCCCACACCCACAAAAGCCGAAGTTGAACCGGGACGTGACTAAATGATCAGTTTGAGCTGGCCTGTGGGGTGTAGCAGTGGCTAATCTGAATCTAAGATGTAGAAACCAATTCTTGATGGCGCAGGCACACTAAGTTATTACCATCACAACTAAACTGGCGCCACGATTATTTGCTGTTCTGCAGTGAATCTACCCCGCTACTTGCTCTAACCGGCCACCAACAATGATTATTTCACTAACTCTTGACATCGTGACCCCGCTTGTGTGTGGACTGTTCGACCAACAGTACAATTTAGGCTGCACGTTGGGGAAGGGATGGGGGGGGGGGGTTGCTGGGACTACCTCGGTTTTGAGAAGCCGCTGTTATTCCCTGATAACGCATCGCAGTATTTTACGTGCATTTCGCAAGGCTGATTGTTACCAGATTTGTCTGTTTGTTGTGGCCATTTTATCGGAGTAATAATCCTCAGTCTTATTTTATTCAGACGCACCTGACCGTAATAACGGATCGCCATGATTAAATTTTGTCTTAGGCCGGTTCAGTCCATGGCACAGTCTCATTAAAAAAAAAAACCCAATGGTTTCTCCATTCATGCTCCCGTGTCTGGTCCATCTCCCTGTTTTTTTTTTGTTAAAATATTAGGTTTAAATATTTCAGAGTATAAGAAAAGTGGAGCTAATTAGGACTCTCTTAAATAAGCTACTACTATTACTACTACTACTACTAATAATAATAATACCCCCACCACCACCACCACAATTACTACTACTACTACAACTACTACTACTACTACTACTACTAATAATAATAATTTATTTTTATTTACATGCCGACTCAACAGCGTCTAGTTACGGGCTGGACGGTTCTGGGTTCGAATTCTGGTGTGGACAAGAAATTTTCACCAGAACCGTCCAGACCGGCTCTAGGGCCCACCCAGCCTCCTGGAGACGAAGCGGCTGGAGCCTTAAGTTTGCCACTCGCCTGCATCTTGTGCATCCCCCCCCCCCCATATACTGTCATGGCGTGGACAGGGGTAACTGTACTTGTGCATTGACTCAGTAACCGAATGGCCAGCTTTTGCAAAGCAAGACAACGAACAAACGAGCGAGCGAGCAAGCAAGCAAGCGAAATGAAAAAGAGCAAAGTCAGGATCCAAAAAGTGAAGACCGAACAAAGCCTTAGAATTAAGTTAATGGTGATAACAGTCAGAATTGTAAGCATTTGTAGTGCAGTTGGTAGCGTGCTTGATTACTTCTATCAGGCACATTCATAATGAATTGAACTGAAGCAGATATTTTCGGCGTATTTTTCCCACAATCGGGTTTCTGTCCGTTTGCCATTTTAAAGACAGAGAATGGTAATGTGCGTTTGTAAAAGAAGTGACGAAAAATATTTGGCTGTAAGAAAAATTAAGTGGCAAATCTACGTGATTCGTGCTGGGAACATGATGCAGACGTTCAGAAGGCTAGTGGGCGTGCAGCTTGGAAGTGGTAACCAGGAATGCATACATAATATTGACGAGGAAAATATGGGAACGACCACGTGGAGAACCTACGAGGATATGGGATAACGTTTTGATGGATTTCGGGGAGGCTAGCTGTGGCCGGTGTTACATTCGCTGGATGTCGAGGGTGTATCAAATAGACGCAGCTGAAACTTACGGTTCTGCAGCGCTGTTCATTGAGTTTAACAGAACGGTGTACGTGCTAAACCAGGAACGATACGTTGTCTGCTGTTCGTCTGTGGTTGGGGCCGGTAGCCGCAGCTGAGACGGCAGGTGTGTCATTCACTAGCGATCCGCTAATGATGCTACGTGCGCAGTATTGAAACCTGAAGAAGCTGGCCTTAGGTAGCAGATGACGAGTTACAGATTTGCTGAGCTTGCACGGCTGCCTCTGGCCGTAGGATTTTATTTCTTCAGTTAATTACGAAACGTAGGAATTATTGATACCTTTTTATATGCGTAGGGATGCTTATTGTGTGGTTTTTGTATTGTTATGTAATCTTTTATGTGGCGGAGTCTGTTGTTGTACACTTACATCAAAGCAGTGTGTAGGTAGCCTGTCCTTTGAAGACTGGAATTAGCTTCAGTTCGGGACCCAACTTTGCGACTCGCTGTACGATTGCGATCAAGGCTTGTCCTACTGATACTTTCCCATAGATTTCTGTAGCTTCTGCTGTCAAGAGCTGAGGTCGGCCGGCCCGCCTACATGTAGTATTTAAAAAAAAAATTATTTCTTCTTTCACAGAAGTCACCCAACGTCGCCGTTACAAAATTTGACTGTTAATTATTTTAATTGTTAGGCAAACACACGAAGCGCGCACGCACACACAGACGCGCAGTGTGAGTTCAATGCTGGTGGTATTTATAGTAACTACTGTGCTTTGTGGGGACCAAGGTAGCACAGTGGTTAAGGTGCTGCGCTACAAATCGGAAGGTTGCTGGTTCGATTCCAGATGGTGTCATTGGAATTTTTCATTGACATAATCCTTCCGATCGCACTATGGCCCTGGGGTCGACTCAGCCTCTAACAGAAATGTGTACCAAGAGTATTTCCTGGGGGTATAAAAGTTGCCGGTGTGTAAGGCTGACAACCTTAACACCATCCTGGGCCGTTGTCACGTAATGTGGGAACCTCAACTTCATGGAACCCTCTGGGGACCTCGGGCCTGTAATGGGACTGATTTACATTTACTGTGTTTTGTAACAGAACTCGACCTTCTCCGGGCTGCAGGGTACCATGGCATGTAGTCTTTACCAGAGTAGGGTGTGTAATGGTAGCCTTATACTCACTGATATTAAGAACTTTCTCCAACGTATGCACTGAAATTTAACACAGAGCCTTTCGGGGTCAGGATCGGTCCCCGTCTTCGGGCTGTTTCCAAAACAGTAAAGTTACATAATAATTAATCGCGCAATCATTTTAAACGCGGATTATTGTCAAATTAGTGAAAATATTTCAGTAACAGTTCAGAAAATGTGGCTGTGGAAACGTCACTGAACGCCAGATGCACAGAATTCCTCTCAGATTACCCGTCATTTTTCTTGACATGTATTGGCGTCGATCTGTCGCTGGTACCTCTGGTGTAACCAGATGGTGGGAAGTTATAGCATGCAGGTCTGTGCTTACGGTTCGCCTACAACACCTTGAAAGCAGAACATTTTTCCTGTTCATAATCCGAAGTAAAATTTGTCATGTCCTACTTTACAGGGTTAACTCAACGGTACAGCCCATCGTGGGCACTTAGTATATTCGCCTGGTTAAGAATGTCTAGAATAGGTAAGGAGCGTGCTGTGAAAAGCCTGTTACGAGCCAGTTCAGGTAAATTTACACCTCGGAACGCACCCACATAAAATCCTTCTTACTGTCAGTTATGTTGCTGAGGTCAAGGTCCGCTTGTGAGCTTTTGGACCTGGTCCAGTAATCGGGATTTTCTAAGGCACCCAGCTGAATAGGCATCTGAGCCTGTAGACGGAAGTTGACCCGGTTTTTTAAAAATCATGTTCTTTTCCAAATAATGGACGATGCACAAAGTCCGAGAACCCCAGTAACTCTAAATCATGCTAAAAATCAAATTTCCTCCTGGCCTACGAAGTAAAAACCTAACGTCAAAGAAGCTGCTCTGTTGTTTACCTTGGAGATGTTTTCTCTTCATAGCGAGCTGTTGGAATGACCAGCGGGAGAAAATAGCAGGCAGGGCCCCATATTGAATCACCTTCTGAGTTACGTTCTCTGCTTCATTTTCATGAGTACGAAGTGGTAACTCCGGCCATCACACCACAGTGGCCAGCAGTTACGCATTTGGTCTGACAGTGCTTTCATATGATTGAGCACCTTACTGGCGCCGTTGGGAGGAGTACACCAAGTGCCTGTAACGGGTATCCGCCCAGAGGGTGTAGTTTTAAATTACATTTAGAGTGAATGGGGCACGGGTTGGATTCACGGTCCATAAACGCGCGGACTTCCAGGCGTTCATGCTTTTCCTCAGTCCAACTGACGACTGAGACAGGACCTTAAAATATACTCATCCGGTTCCTTCCGCGTCACGGTTCATCGTTGGCGATATTTTTATTCGGGGGGGGGGGGATTTAGGGCGTTTGCACACACACCGGCAAAAACCGGAGCCGGGTCCGACTCCGGCGCCGGATGCAATGTAAATAAATGGGTGTTTTCACACGCAGCCGGTTCGGCAAATTAGCGTGCCGGATTGGAACTCGACAAGCCGGGCGCCGGGTTAGCGGCCGGCTTGTCGAGTTCCAATGTAACTGCATTGGAACTTGCACACGTATCTGAACCTGTCGGTGCCGGACGACTGTTTTAAATTCCCCAGTCTGTATGAAACCTACACAGCGTTCAAAATCAAACTGACCACCGGCAGCGGCAATGCCGGTACGTGTGAAAAACTCCACGACCGGAGCCGGATCCGACTCCGGCAAAAAGCCGGTGTGTGTGCAAGCGCCCTTACACAGACCAGAGGACTTCAGTAACCCTCTGAAACACGAAGTTTAGCTACATAATGTATATGAATTCAGTCCGTACCTCACAGGCAACACACGTCAGCATTACAAAGACCAAACAGTGACGTGTAGGGAAATAATAGCTGTTTGGTGTGATAATCGTGTCGAACACGTGAATGCAATCCGCAGGCAGCAGCACTGCCTTTGAATTTCAAGACAGGTGGGGCAAACACGTTGCCACACCGCTTTAAAGAGTTACTTGAGTCAAAACTTGGAAATTGCGTAACAGGGTGCGATTTGTGGTTGGTTGTTTGTATTATGCAGGAATTGGATCTTGGGTAGTAGTAAAGAACAGGACTGGAAGAGGGCGGCAATGCACGATAGGGAGAGGTACCAGTGGCTCGGTTGGTATTGCAGTCCTGACCTTTATCGTAAAAAGCTATTTCGCTTGCATTTTCGTGGAAATTTTGAATTCGGTAGGCCATAGTGTAGGCTGTGGGAGTGGATTAGGGGAAGGGTTCTATTGTGGACGTCGTTAAGAGAGGTGGATTGCCGAAATTTTGCGTTGAGTTTTCAACTGACGTTTCGCTAGTAACACGAATCCTGTATCTTATTTTTGTTTCGTTGTACGGTATTTGATAGAAAGTTGGATAAAATTATTGTGTTTGTTGTACTTACATTTGTAATCTGAATGCTGTTTTTGTTTCCTTTTGCAGGTGAGTACCTGATTGGGCCTAGCGATGTGTGTAAGTAGCTTACCTACGTACGATAAGGTAATATGAGGGCAAGCAGGTATTTTCATTGTGCTGTATTTATGCAAAATATTAACGTATAAATCTGCGTGTGTGTTTGGGCTGTAAGGAATGCAAATTGGGGGTCACTAGGTAATGAACTTCATTTCATGTTGCTTCTCTTTTGTCTGTGCTGTGACTGCTTAAGTAACTACCTTCCATCTACCCACATTCATTTACACCCAGCCCTTGTTTTACGCCTTAGTTGCGTTCCTAAAAGAGTGGACTTTAACATAGGCATAACTTGGCTGCTAACGTTGGAGGTTGGGGGGGGGGGTAAAATCGACCATGGGTATTAGGATCTCAGATGCCTCTATTCTGCCTCCCGTAAAACATGGGGTTTTCATGTTTTTTCCTGTGTTTACAACGCTCAGATAATCGTTTTGAAAATATTTCTGTTGTTCACTTGATCCTCTTCAACTCAGTAGCCCAAAAATACTATTCTTAGGTGTGTAAATATTGGAGGGCCATTTGCTTCCGTTTCCCCCACCCTCCCTCCCAGGTTACGCCCATGGGCGTGAATGAAATCAGGGATATATTCCTATTGTAAATAATGGGCTAGCGTCATAGAACGCAGTTAGCCAAAGGGCGTTAAACCGAAAATGATAAGAGTGTAAGTTAAGAAGCGCTGTAAGTTTACAAGTGGCAGTAAAACAAGTGCTGATGTACACGCATGCAAGGATCTACAGTTTTTTTTTTAAAAAACCTAACAGTCATATCTGTATTACAAAATTAAACTTCAGTTTGTTATCTCAGTTTCGTTGCTGAAACCCACAGGTACGTGAGTCTACGCTTGCTGTTCGCTGTATGTCAACTGATACACATTCTTGTAAGGGAAGAAACAGCAACAGTACATTTGTACATGAGCAGTAACAGTAACAGTA
>Ga0131853_10020870_pt1 | contig 11893 bp, 8 predicted proteins | sample TergutLab28metaG_FD_92764 | JGI IMG/M metagenome (GOLD analysis project Ga0131853, IMG submission 92764) | Labiotermes labralis P1 segment gut microbial communities from Petit-Saut dam, French Guiana - Lab288 P1 (version 2) (version 2) | ecosystem: Host-associated > Arthropoda: Insects >...
CTTTTGGTTTATTACAACGAATCTTTTGTCTGTATTGTCACACAATTTCTTCTTTAGGTCAATGACCTTCTGTACTCTCTTCTCAATGAAGTCCCGTTCAGCGGACACCAGCTTTTCTCTCTCCTCTGCAGATTTGTAGAAGAAGCCCGCATTCACCTCACTACACAAAGTTTAAACGTGCTTCAGCAAGTAAATGACTATAAAGCTAGCAAACATGGAGACGTACCAAACATTACCTAGCCAAAACAGCTACATGAAAATGTACTGTCATAATTCAAAATACACTTGTCTTACTAAGCACCTCACCTCACAGATTAAGTGTCTTGTTGCAAATGTTCCAAAATTTGAAGACAGAATATTCAGTTGACTGTTTTATAAGAAATAAATCATAATGGAGCTGTGTCTTGCTGACATGCAGACTGACCTCTTCTCATACTCCATGCTGACATTGCAGGTCAAAATATAGGCATTCTCCACCCTCTTAGGCATGTCTGGATGTCGAGATCCATGATCCATAACAAGCCCTCGCACCAGACTGGTCTCAGTCGATGTCTTGTGCTGCATTTCCATAATCTCCACCATGTGCAAATCGACTGGCTTATCTCCCTGACGCACAGCCAGTACTGCATCCACACAAATCTGTAATACAACATAAAATGTCAACTCTAAGACACTCACATCCTTAGCACAGGCTTCACAGTTTTGGGAAAAGGAAACAGACTTCTGTGCTTAAGGAGTCAGGTTCAAGACAAGTTGGATTTAGCATAAATTTCACACATTCATTTCCCTTACCTCATCAGTGTAATGTGCATATGCAGAATACCAGCCCACATTCAGCTGCAAATCCTTTCCGTTTGGGATAAAAGCACTATCATTTCACAACAGCCTCCTTTACCACTGTCAACACACACTAAAGCCAAGAAGGTACAAATATATCCAGGGACATTAGCAGTGGCTGCAGTGATGACAATAACACCACCACATTTTTTTTTTTATTATATTTAATCCATAAATGATTGCAGCCAAATTTGCAGAACCCAATTTCTATTATTATTTCATTACATTTCATTACTGTCTATAACAATTTTTTACCACCAGCTCCAAAAATAATAACTGTTAGGAACACACAGTGTTTCCACAACTCTATAATATCCACTTTTATTACCCAAACAATAATTCTTGAACCCTGAAGATGGAACCAATAGGATGTCCCGAAACATCAGTCAGCAATTACCACTACTCGCTGCATAATAACCCAGAACAGCGCAGTTCTCATTATTGCATACTTTGTGAACATTTTCACTGCAGTGCCAGACGCAAGGAACATTAGCTACAAATATATATTCTTCTGAACATGGAGTGATATCCATAACAAACATTAGGTCATGCAATGATTATAATATTCGCCACTCTCAGCCCTCGAAAAAGGAAAATGAATGAGTTGTTAAGACTTGTCAGAGTTAAAAAAAAAAAAAAAAAGTCATGAGTGAGAGAGTTAGTGTCTCCAAGTTCATTCTTGCACCAACAAAAACAAAAACTAATGAATTACATGTCCCAGCAATACCTTACATCACTTATTACCTCTTGCCCCACACAAAAAAAGATATAAATTTACATCTGTGACCACCTTACACATCTTGTAAGTGTCTTATGATTGCATGTACACAGAGATTATGGTAATGGTACTGCCTGCCTGTCACAATAGGTGTTTTGTATCTTCTGTTATCCTTAGGTATATGATTTGGCAGAGGTGGTGGTATGGGAGGTATATAAAGAAATCTGCACCTAAATCTCACCAAGTAATGAACCCAGGACCCTCTGAATAACACCATGTTTCACCTTAATATTTCTAATGAATCACAACAGCCATAAAACAAATGTCTAAATATTTCTTACTCTAAGCAACAATGAACATTAAAATTGTATCACTTACATCAGTTAGTACATCTGCCAGCTGCTGATGGATTTTGGTACGCAAAGATGTACGCGCCACATTCAACAGACTTTCACGCGTCGGTTCAATCTTAATCTTCAGTTTTTCAAGCACTTCCAGAGTCTTCGCTCGGGCCTTGTCAAAACCTTCTGTAATAATGCGTGGGTGCAGACCCTGCAAATAACAAAAAACAGTTAATAACACACAAAAAGTCAAACATCCAAGAGGCTGGGTGAAAACCAGTGCTAGCGCAGATAAACTTCTCTCCAGCCCGAGAGGGGAAACAGCAAACCAAAATGGTAAAATCTATGCAGGGGATATCCCACTGTGTTACACAATTCAATATAAAACCCAGAAAATCAGCTGAACACAATTATTTTTTTGTAATTAAAGTCAGTTACATCAAATTGCTACATGTTTGAGCAAAGAAGCCATACTCAGGCAGAGTCCATATCAAATACAAGGGACATATGATGAATAATATAATGCACACTAGTATACATCTACTTACAGAGGTACTGAGATACACATCTTCCAACTGAAGTTTATGGTATTTGTTTACGTAAGAGAAAGGCCTCATCCAGTTTTTAACAAACCAAAATAGTAAACACGTCAGATATACGTATCAGATGCAATCAATGCTGGTAATTCACTTACCACCAATCTAACTAATTTTACTCTATAACGATTAAAAGACCACATAAATGTCCTCACAGATTGTCTAAGTTCTCCAAGTTCCTGGTCAAACTCAATGAAATGGGGGAAGCAAGACACTGGTTATGGAACTGAATTCTAAAGGCCTTTAAATTGTACTTACTTCTGATATATAAAGGTCAGCTTGCTTCAAAAGTTCACCAATGACAAGAACAGTCGAAGTTGTTCCATCTCCAGTCATGTCATCTTGAGCAGTCGACGCACGTGCTATTAGTGAAGCGGTGGGATGCTGGATTTGCTGTCAGCAAACAATTAAAAGCAAAGACAGAGTTAGGATTCTCACACTGGTGACCATGAAGGTGTAATGTCATACAGTCTGTGCCAACAATTTGAGGCAACCTGCTGCTTCTATCCTCAGGGCAGAAACAGTAGAGCACTGTCTTCTGGCCAGAAGAAGAAGGCAGCATGTTCTTATGAAATGTTCATATTCTCCAAACTACAATACAACACATTCTGGATGACAGTACTTTTCAAGAAAACACTGTAAATCTTGTCATACGGACTGGAATTTAAAATATTATGTCTAAAATGTTAAGCCACTGAAGCTGAATGAGCAGAGCGACAGGGATATAGACTGGGCAAACATGTTTAATTCCTCTTAGGCCCAAAGGTATATTTTGCTTTACCATAATACCCACAGCAGTTCCATGCTCCACACAACCTCCCAGGCAACATATTACATCTCTTTCCAAAGGGATAAATGTTGCTGGTACGTCACACTACTTACAGCCATCCCAAGGTTAATTATATTCACAACTTTCATAACCACATACTTCTTCATGGCGTCATACTCAAGATACATGGAATAGCTCTACTTTTACCCCTAAAAACATTCCTAACAACAATGCATCTGTAACATAACACTGAAGTGCATTCACACAACCACTGTTACCATGGAAAAGCAATAAGTATTAAATATTCTGCATGTGTGTTTGTATTCTTGTCTTAGTCATCTGGCAGGTAAAGCACATGTGATACATTATACAGTGATACCTTGGCTAACGAAGATAATTCGTTCCAGAATCACATTCGTTAGCCGAAACACACATATAGACGGAAAAGATAAGCTCCTGGAATGGCCCAACCATTCTTGTTTACTGCTTTATGTCATCCACTAAAACATTTGTTAGCCGAGTCCGAAAAACAGCGAAAAAATCTTTGTTAGCCAAAAAATTCGTTAGCAGGATTACTCATTAACCGAGGTATCACTGTATTGTTAGATGTGGCATGTCTAGTTCTACCACATTTTTCTACATTACCACACAACCAGCAGTTTTGGGGAAAAAATTTACTGCACATAAAATGCGTTTTTTGATTTTCTCTAAAACTTTTGCCTGAAAAATTTCACATTCTAAGAATAATTCAGCAAGATATTACCACAATATACATTAATCCTCATGTACAATACAAGTTATTCTGGTCAGATTTTAACCAAACCTGAATTTTCTAGCCAGATTTTAAAAAAAAAATCCTCAAATATGAATTTCATGAAAATCAGTCCTATGGAAGTTGGATGGATGGACAGACAGACAGACATGATGATGCTAATAGCTGCTTTCAAAATTTTGTGAATGTGCCGAAAGATGGTGCATTTCATACAGTTACTATGCATTTCATTAGCAATGTATTAAAAATAATATGTTCCAGAAGAAAATTAAAATGTAATACAAAATATTTACAGTGTAGTCTTCCTGGATGTAATGTCAAGCAGTGTGATGCCTATTTACCAAACCACAGTACACTGCAACACAGCACAATACTCATTGCTGTGAGGACCTCATGTCCAATAAAACACATGTCCCATCAATCAGCACTAATTTCAAAAGACACAGTTTCTTTTTTTACTCAACATTTATTGGAATGTATCTCAAAATGCATTTGTACCCTAAGGAACTTCATGCCGTCTGGTTCAGTCTGAACAAAAATTAATCATGGTCAATGAACTTTGGGAGGTCAATGAACTTCAGAAGCAGCTTCCTTCAGAACAGAGTTATTAAGTGAAGCCAATCAATAAAGTTCCAGGACCCAGTCTATAAATGGATAAACATGAAATAAGAGGAAAACTTTTATTTTTTATTTTTTTTATTGACTGCCAAACACTTCTCATATCTTTAAAAAAGCCACACAGAACAACCATCTAACACATTTCATATGGTTTCATTTTGCAGTTACATTGCATGGAATGACTGTTCTAAATCTTTCTTTTCGCTAATTCTTGGCAGTTGTAACACGAACTAACAGACACCAGGTACAACTGGTTTACATGCCAAACCACACTTGTGGGATAGCACGAGTCCTGGTATTTTCTTGTTTGACACATTAATCACTCCAAGAAGGCCAGATTGGTTCAATTTGTTCATTAAATTTCCTAAGGGATTCCAAACCCCAAATGCCATCACAAAACATTCTCCCACAGCAGAAATGACATACAGAAAGAGAGACATGGATATGCCAATAGGCTACATCATATTATTGCACAGTATGAATAAAAAGTGTCAAAAGTATGCCAGGTTATGCATCACAAGTTTTTAATGTATGTAGTAATCAAAAGTAACAATGGGAGAATTCAGGTGAAGTGGTTAACAGTGCCGTCAGCACAGAACAAATGGTAATTCATGAATACTGAATTAGAAGTGATGTGGAAGGAAGCAATCATGTCTTACAAATATTATACCAGACAACAGCATTCACTTTCCTCTACAGCTTGGAATGCCAGGAAAGTTATATTACCTGGTGGGTGGACCGATGACATGTCTTTCCCAAAAAATGGTTAGTGTAAATCAGTATACCTCACATTAAGGTGTCTTTAACCATCATATAACATTACATTGTGATGTAGTAGACATGACTATAATCTACATTACCATTTCATGGAGCAGAACATTGCCATCTTTTGTAATCTTAATGTCTCCAGCTCCAGACACCAGCCTGATCACAAACAAGAACAAATGGCAAAATCTTAGCAAAAATTTAAATGATAACATGTAATATTTCATTAATTAGCTATGCAGACATTAACTCTAATTATGATGTTCCAAATTTTCAGTCATAATAGGTCACTCTTGTAATAACAGATGCACAGAAGTGGCACTGAGGGAAAAGTAGCAGTTTGGACAAAATTAATAAACTAAGATTGCTTGTAAGACTGTGTTATATTCACAAATTCAAAGACTTTATTCCAAAGAGTTTTGTTAACAATTCCAAACCACTAATGGTGTACGGCAATCCACTTTTTGCAGACATGATCAAAACCTGAATTCTACATATACGCCGCACAGCAAATTCAAATGAGTGCGAAATCCTCCAACAATTGATAACTGCATTCATTTAAATCTTACAATACCGCAGCATTCAGTTCTTCAGGTTCTGAAAAATAGCCGGCATCACAATGCCAATTATTATGTCCTTATATGGCCATACTGGTGTAATTATTATTAAAGATTGTACCGCTTGTTAACAAGTAGCTCTTCGGCATTATGAAGCCTTTAACAATGCAACTCATACAAATATATATATTTTCGTACGGTGGCTTCTTAGCCCTGCGTCTATTGACACCACATGGCCATAAGAAAGTTCAACTTACATCTTCATCGTCCCCTTCGGGCCCAAATTGGTTCTCATCACGTCCTGAATTCCCTTCGCTGCGGAAATATTTATTGCTAGAGCCTGAGCAGCTCTCGCAAATTCTGCTTTTGGATTCAACAAACTGATTGCTGCCATTTCTCGAAGTTTCAATCGACACAATTTTAAACGCAACAAAAATTCACCTCACCGAAGCACGAGCACAATGATTACACAGCGAACGCATAAGGCAACAGGAAGCATGGATCAGAGTATCTATGCCATGTTTTATCGATCTCTCTGCCACCTATACCAATTGCACTGTAATTACATTGGCAACTAACTCGACTATCGTAACGTTGTAAGGGTGCGCGCGAATCAACACAAAACGGCGGTTCATTTGAAACTAGGATCGTTATTTGCACCTAATTGTTTCCTTTGGGTCATATAATAACTTTCCTTACATGGAAGCATGCACGAACTTAGTATGAACGGAACAATACGTTCTAAAACAACAACCAAGACTGCATCACAAATGGGATTTGTTAATGTTTAATTTTTTAAAATAACCCATCACCACACCAACATATAGTGTAAAAAAGAAATAAATATTGCATTATTTGTTTAAATTAAAACTAAATACATAACTTGATTCAGTACATAACACAGTGCTTCCAAAATGAAGGATGATACTCTGACATATAAAAGTTGTAGTGTACTTACCAAAGTATATACTTTACATTCTGCACGACAATGATGTACTTCAATTAGACAGTAATTTAAATAAATAATAAAGGCCTTTAGATTTTTCTATGGGTTCAAAATGGTGACATCACATCTCATGTGCCACAGTCTGCCTCAGAAACACAGTATGGTAACACTTCAAATTTCCAGATAAATTAGCATGTTAATTCCCCTGGGAACACACCTTGGGATAACCAAGATCCTGCACAACTGCATGCATGCTGCCAACGACAGGGAACAGAGTTGGTCTATCCTCACACACACACAAACAATTCTTGACTTGTGCGGGTTTCCAGGCCAGAGACAAGGTTCCAGTCCTAGTGTATCTGTCACTTACTGCCTGCCTATTCAAAACATATTCATACAATCCACTTCCATTCAATGGGCAGTACAGAGCACCACAGAAAACATACACCTACAAATCTCGGGGAATTGACATACATACACTCTTGAGCAACTGTATCACTGGCCTCTGATCATGTTTGGATGGATTCTCTACCTGTTACATCATCTTAAAGCTGTACTGTAATGTAGTCTGCACTAATCACTCACCTATTTAAATGCAATCTTCCTCACAACTGTCTGCCAGGGTGCTCACCAAGTCAAAATAGCAGTCATGCCATCTACAATGCAACAGCAGCACCATAAATGGATCTCAGTTGCGCATGCTTTACATATATATATATATATATATATAATGTGCTACATTCCTTCAAAGACTCCTTGCAGCACAATAACAGAAAAAAGTCATTTAAAGTAAAGCTGTACTATTACTATTTCAATAAATTCACATTAAGCAATTCAAATGCAAACCCAACACAAATATGAGGAGAGGGAAGAGTGTCTGAAAATACAAAATACACACGTGTCAACTACATAAATTTTATTGATACAACATACATATGAGTTATTAATGTTTTACCACGTTACATCCACATTCTGGCCAATAACATCAAATAGAGTGGCCCTGTATTGGTGCATATGCAGGAATTACGAAAGTACATCAGTACTCATTTAAATATATTGTATTTTAATAAAAATGACACATGAATTACCCACAAGCACATTTGCCTCATCTTTCAAATGGTCTATAACTACAAACACAGTAATTTCTCAGCAAGCATTACGAACATGAAGTCATCCTTCACGAATGAATTCATACCTGTTTGCCAACCAGCTACAGGACACAGATTTGAAATTTCAGAATGTTCCACATTCTGCCTCACATGTGCAAAATGTTGATAGTTTTATAATAATTAAATTGCTGAAATCAAACCAAAAAGACTATTGAAAAACTTCAGATTATGACTTAAAGGAAACTGTTCAGCAGAAGTTCGCGATATATACATGGCATACACTGAGCATTTGTTCTAAACATAATGACATTACAGAATGTTCCAATGGCAACTGTGAGGCATGCAACCAATATCTGGCATGCAGACCATCTCTCAGCAGACCGTGAGTTACATCCCGAAAATTTCTCATGAGGTGTAAATCTTTGCCATACCACTTGTATTTCTTTTAAACGGTGCCATATTTACGCAAATACTGGAGACAATGTTTACTAATTCATCATCTGAAAAGCAGGATCAACTTATAATGACACACAAAGTTAAATACATCGTGTACAGGCATTTTCCTGAAAAGTGAAGACTGTGTAGAGTGGTAGCCATCATACATGCAGGGTCATCTTACATTTGGGTAAATATGGTAGATGTTTATACACTGCATGTCACGTGTAGCAGGACATAATTTGAAGAATTAAACATGGAAAAGAGCTCAATTGGAAATGCATTTTTGGCATTATCTAACTACCTGAAGAAACCACTTCTTCTTCTTCTTCTTCTTCTCCTCCTCCTCCTCCTTCTTCTTCTTCTTCTACTCCTCCTCCTCCTTCTTCTTCTCCTCCTCCTCCTCCTCCTTCTTCTTCTTCTTCTTCTTCTTCTTCTTCTTCTCCTCCTCCTCCTCCTCCTCCTCTGCCTCATCCTTCTTCTTCTTCACAACCACCACCACCACCACCACCACTGTCATCGTCATTACCATTTGCATCACTGTTGCTAAAACACTGTCTGTGCTATGAACGTGCAAACACCCAACACTTTAATCTGAACATTACATTAAACATGATTCAGCTACAAATCAATGTAAGCTGCTCATTCTAATGTATTTTAAGCCCGGGAAATCAGGCCCTTTTTTTTCACAACACGAATCACATGCACTTTGTAGTACTGCCACCCACAGCACATATAATTTAGGGGTAACTTTAATCACAACAGTTATGTACTGAAAAAATACTGACAACCCAAGTTCCACAGAGCTCATCTCAAAGGCTTCTCATTATGCTACATGATATATAATTAACACTAGCCTTCAAGAAAAATGTAACTTTGAAAGACGACATGGTCTGAAAATATCATTGTGTGCCTGGATTTTACTAATGAGTTGGAACATCAAACTTCACTGAAATATGATGAGATTCTATGTACAGTGGCAGCAAGAGGTTTCAAATGTTAAATATGATACATTCACCCAGAATGGAGCCTTTTGGTAGATGCAAATGGACAGAGAGTTACACAGATATTCATCTTCTGATTTAAACCCTTAAGGGAGATGGCAGAACATGCTCACAGATTCAATAAACCTACTCACAGCCATATTTCTGCAGAGTGACTAACAATGCCATCCACTCTGCAGCACTCGGTCCCTTATTAACACATGAATGTGCACCGTAGAGCAGTGGACTACACCTGCTACAACTGCTTCATGTTGGTTTACTGGTGCACTACACAATGTCATAAACAACACAGCAATTAACAGGAAATAATTTTTCAACTGTGAAAATTACACAGGTAATTCCCAATGACCTTTGTGATTTGTAGCCTGTGGGCTCAGCGGTTCCCAAATTAACTGGTGTAGTCCCCACAGGAGTCCCATTTAGGATGTGTACAGCACACCCCAGACAACTCTAGGCTTTCACCCACTGCTCACAGTTTAGAATGCAACATTTTTCCTGTTCCATCCCCTACTTAATTTGGATTTATCAATATTACCCACATTTTAAAATACTTTCCTACACTTAATAAGTATTATCACAACATTGCTTCATACAAAACTGTTAATATAATAAAAACATACAAAAGATACATTATCTATCATAACAATGACTTCGTTTGTGACCTGACCAAGGAAAAACAATTGTCAGAAAGTAACAAACTGAATTCTCTATTGATGATCTCTATAGTAGTTAGCTTAGAAGCTGGGTAGGGAGGAGGGGAAAAAAAAAAAACTAACTGACCATTCATTCAAACCCACACTGTTAACATTTAATACACCCACTGTTAGTGATATCACCTGCCACCACCTTTGTCTCCTGATGGCTTAGCTAGTCTTTAACAACACACAACTTATTCTCCGCCAGATGATGGCCAACTTCAACGTAACCTTTTAAAAATAAACTGCTGTTTTTACAACTAAAGAACTTGAAGACCATCAGTATAGCAATGGCTGCTTGGTCTGCATGTTGAACCCAACATACTGCAAACACAGTATCTTACTTGGACACACTGGGTTTCTACTCTGGATTCATTTGGTGTTAGAACAGTAAAAAAAAACACCCTACCTTGTCTGACGGTTAAGGGTAAGTGTCCAAACAAGATTAAATCACCACAGAAATAAAATTATGGTATTCTTTAATAGAATCCAACACTGGAGCATTAAAACATCAGGAAGTGGATGTCTCATACTGTTGTCACAAAAACCTACAACAGCCCAGCTTCCTTAACGTTTTCTACCTAAAAATAGAAGGAATCCACCCCGTGATAGCTCAGTGAGGTGATTATGACTGATAGATGGAAACTACACCACATCGGATCTCAGAGTGGTCCTGATATTCTTACCATTATCAAACATTTCAATTTGATGCTGGTAAAAACCATGATATGTGTACAAAAATATCTCAATCAAGAAGTGATTTGATATCAATGCATAATTTCACATTCACCATTCTGTGCATTACAGTTCAATATTACAATTTGAACCAACAAGTGCACCACTTGCAGAAAACATAACGCATCTCTTTTGTAAAATTGTGCGCTCCCTGATGATGGGCCAGTGAGGCCAGAAACGTATACAAGCTGTTGTGTTGTAATGGTGTTACTTGAATGGAATTGTGTGCATTCATTAGTTTGAATCATATCAATTCATAAACCTCAGAATGAGAGTTTGGCATCATACTACTAAGAAAATCACATTACAGACCACATTCATGTTTGAGCATTTCATCATTTGGTGATAAACTACACTCTCCTCTTTAGCCTCCTATGTGTACATACTCTGAGGACATATTACAGCAACAAATAACATCATGAGACACTGGTGTCACCACAGTGTTTGTAAATAATAAGAAATAACACACAAAAATGTAACATTTATAAATGAGTATATATAGACATACATACAAAACATACATGTAAAGTACATAAATATAATGCAAACAATTATATGAAGAACACTGTAATATGTAATAAAAGGCACCATCTTCGTTTTCTTGTCTGAAATTGATATTCTCAATTTAGCAAGGTACCAGAAAGCAGGCTTCCTAATTTACTCCAACAGAACAATTTTTAAAAACATACAGTGAAACCTCAAGAGGTGAAATCAGGCACAGACAAAAGGAAAATATTAGATTTGCTCTCAAAAGAATATGGTACAATGATGTGGGCTGCATTAAAATGGCTTAGGATTGTGGTCCAATGGTGGGCTCTTGTAAACATGGTATGAGAATCTCTGGGTTCAATAAAAGAAGGAAATTTCTTAACTGGCTGAAACATTCAGCGTTTCATGGAAGACCCTGCACCAAGAAGTCAGTAGTATATTTTCCAGCATCTCCAGTACCTTCACAGGCCACAACAGTTTCCTCCTTTATCTCACTGCTAAAGCAGA
>Ga0131853_10020874_pt1 | contig 11891 bp, 4 predicted proteins | sample TergutLab28metaG_FD_92764 | JGI IMG/M metagenome (GOLD analysis project Ga0131853, IMG submission 92764) | Labiotermes labralis P1 segment gut microbial communities from Petit-Saut dam, French Guiana - Lab288 P1 (version 2) (version 2) | ecosystem: Host-associated > Arthropoda: Insects >...
GTAATGAACCTTCGGATTCCGTGAAATGCGGGGAATTTCTTGACTAGCTGCAAACCAGTTAGCTTCTCAAGAAGGACTCTGCACCATGGAGTAAGTAATGATCATGATATATAAATGTACCTAATTCGTCATATAAAGTGCGTGTTATTTTTATCTCATTTTCACCAAAATTGGGATGTGTCAAAGAGTTTTCCTACATACCACATATATGTTATTTTGTGAAACTCTGTCTGGTAGGGGATCTTGCTGTTTCATGCAGACAGACTGATTGACAGACATGACCTGACGTGACTAACAGATGCTTTTCGCAGCTGGATGGTGAAGATGCCTAAAACTAGACCATAAAAAATTTCACATAACCTTGTTTCAAAAATGATGGAAATCAGGGCATAAAGGCCTCGTCCTAATCTGTCCCAAGAAGATGAAGCCCACAGCGTCTACATTGCTGACTGTCCTGTTTTAGGGCAGAGCCTTGTGTTGTTGCAGCTGTTCAGCCAGGAAGAAATGAAGGACTACCAAGTCTGGATGGTTAAGCTGTAATATGAAACTGCCATCCAAAGGTGAACTTTTAAATCAGAGATCTTTCATGGGGTGGGAAGCAAAAAATCTCCACATATGTTGCTACACATTTGGATTATATACATATTTTATTGCAGGGTCTGTAAATATAACTGGAAAGAATTTTGACAGGGGTGGGGGCAGATCTATTTAATTTAATACACTATTTTCCTTGCAATTATTTTACACCTAACACCTTATCAGGTGTAGTTCCAAAGGTACAGTAACTTCATAAGTAGTAATGCCATTACCAATTACCATCTGGCCACACAAAATTTCTAATCCTGTATGATAAATATTAATAAAGTGTAACATCGGTAAAAATGTAATGACACAGCCTAAATGTATACATGAGAGCTTAGAATATTTTTGGGCATACTATTGACAAACACTGACTTAATTAAAGAGGTTCAAGACAAAAGTTACATGCCTGCTTGTGGTAAACTGCATTTTGCCAGTCATATTGTGCAGGCAGACAGACATGCAAGTATCCACCATTGTGTAAGTGCTGTTCATGGATATGAAGAGGCAAATTACTAATTAAATATAAGCCAGGATCCTTAAAGTGATTTAGAGCAGGGAACGTATAGTGAAGTACTCAGCTATGGAGAATATATATATGACAAAAGTCCCCTTAATCGTGGGCCCCAGGCGCAGACAATACATACACAGGCTGACAAATACATAATGTACAATTACAACACAGGTCCAGAAGTTGGATGTCTGCGACTTTAGGTGTGGGGAAGTTTTACCATGCGTGCTGTTCAGAAATGTTCACAAAATTTCAGCAGTACGCAAGTTTTACTGGTAAAACTTGCATACTGCTGCACTTGTGGCTGTGTTGAATTCCACTACACTGCCATAGGAAAACAATGTATTGACTATACTGGACTTCATCCAGGACAACCCCTCCTCTATCCATATCGTCACTAAATACAGGATTTCATTGTACCTTGATAAATAAAATACATTCTTTGGTCAAATAAATAACACATGAGACCATGTAGCTGCCATTTGTTCAGGACAGCATGAGGTACAAGTACAGTCACAACTTGGGAAGAGCATAGGTAGACAGTGGGTTAAAAATTGGCATGCCTCTAGTTCAAATGTGATAACTAGGATCAGACATGTCATATGAACCTTTTTACAACAGAACTACATAAAGCAGTATGGAATACATTTCATGTTCATGGCACTACAGTATTAAGTGCAAACCTCTTTCTGTGATGATTAAATGGAATCAATATATTACTTCATATTTGACGTTCAGGTGACTATGCATTGTGATAAATTCTTATAATAAAACCAACCAGATGCACTAATTTCTCAAATTTATTTTTGGAATAAAACTACATGATCCAGACAGTTCCTTTGTCCATTGTCAGGAGTTTTTCACTGTACACACAGCAATGGTATATGTCATACAGGTTTGCTGACAGCTTGTGAGCAGGATCGGGACGGAGTTCCGTCCTGATCCTGCTCGCAAGCTGTCAGCTCCTGACGATGGACAGGGGAACTGTCCGAAACATGTAGTTTTATTCCAAAAATAAATTTGAGAAATTAGTGCATCTAGTTGGTTTTATTATAAGAATTACTTCATATATGGACAAAGTGTTGTATTAACACCTGCTGGTCACAGAAATTAATAATAAATGTGACTGATACAGCTGTACAGTAATTAACTTCAACATGAGTTTAATCTTAAAATTTGGTACTGTTACATTATCTTGCACCTCTCATTTCTTATGTTCTAAATTTTTTTTCTTACATAAATCATTCCAAGCTCTGTACAAGTTTAAATACCACAGATCAATAAATATTATGTCCTATAAATTCACTAATTCAAACAATGCTGTTTCTTGCATGCTATGTTATGTTTCCTGCAGCTCAATTATGTCTGCTAATTAAGGAAGTACTAGCCAACCACACATGAACACTCTTTAACATAAGATTTGCACACCCACAACAATTCTATGCCATTAGAACATCCCAGTTCAAAATTGTCATTGTCCACAAATGACATATTCCTACATGCCAGTCCTGCATCTTGGCAGCATGCTGGAAAATAATATGCATTTATGGAAAAAAAGATGTTCATTTTACCACAAGCCTGGAATGCCATCTACAGCTTGATTCTGAAATAAATATTACTTAATACTTGGAGCGGGAAGAAACAAACTTTTGCTACTGCTTGTCCTACTTGCATTCAGATCAACATCTTATACAAATCTAATAATGCATCACATGCCTCACTCCATTAATTATCATCCAGATAGTCTTGGGAGTTAATTATCCACACTAAGCAATTCTAAGTGCAGGGTATGGTACGTGACATCAAGAAATCTTTGGAAAACATCTAGCACTGTTCATGTTACATCAAAAATTGCAGGTTCCACAAATGAAGACACACGAGAAGGCAATGATGGACTGATGCATAAATCTGTTGATGGATTCCAAAGCATGGAATTTCCAATGAACATGAAGGTACTGTACTGTGTCGTAGGAAAAGTATGCGCCACTTCAATGTGAAAATGTGTTTGTATATGGTTTGGCAGTAGTTTTTAAGCATCGAGTTGATCAGAGTAATGTGAATGAAAATATGTTTGCTGAGTTTTTTAAATTTTTTGCAAATGGTATCGGTAGGGAGGACTAATCCTTCTTATCTTTCTTGTCAATTTCATGAACTGTAGACTTTATTTCATGATAGCTACTAGAACTTGAATCTGGTCTGCCGATGTTCTGAGATGCAAAGGAAACCAAATCTCTCTTCATAGCGTAGGCATCCTCTCCATCAGCATAGTACTTTGGTTCAATTTCCGATATGCTGCAACACAGAATTACTCTGTATGGTTATTGAATCATACTTCTTACAACCAACTCTGTGGAGCACTGTTATGGTTCCTTAATCATACTTCTTACAACCAACTCTGTGGAGCACTTTTATGGTTACTTAATCATACTTCTTACAATCACTCTGTGGAACACTGTTATGGTTCCTTAATCATACTTCTTACAACCAACTCTGTGGAGCACTTTTATGGTTACTTAATCATACTTCTTACAACCACTCTGTGGAACAATGTTATGGTTACTTAATCATACTTCTTACAACCAACTCTGTGGAGCACTGTTATGGTTACTTAATCATACTTCTTACAACACTCTGTGGAACACTGTTATGGTTACTTAACCTTTTGGAGCCGGAATTATTTTTTTTAAATTTTAGCACACCTGTATATAAAATGTGAATAATACAGGAACCAAATATGTTAGAATTATGAAACAAACTGCATTTTGATGAGAAAAAAACGGAGAGTATATACCATGTTTAAAATATTCAGTAGCTATATTTGTTGAATAAATATATAAAATGCAACTTTAGAGGTTAGTGGCGCGGTACGACCACTATAGTTGACATTAGGCGTCAAAAGGTTAATCATACTTCTTACAACCAACTCTGTGGAGCACTCTTATGGTTAGTTTATTATACTTCTTACAACCAACTTCTTGGAGCAGAGTCCCTTTTGATAACTTTTATTCCATGCATGCTGTTCAGCTCTGAATGATGCCTTAATGATACATAACACTGTTACAACATATGCAATTTAACACTTATATCAGCATCATCATCAATGACAGCATGGGTTTATAATTTGCCGACAGTGTGCAGGATCTACTAAACAGGCCGAACCTTCTATTGTGCAGTTTCATCACTGCTTACAAACCTACGCCATCACTTAGGCAAACTGATCCTTTAGATTTTGTAATGAACTGCGACAATTACACTTGAAAGTCATTGTGGACAGTTAACTTTTTCTGAGAATATTTATTAAATAAGCTGCTTTTGCATACACAACACCTTCAGCAGAAGATAACCATGAGAACAAGTAAGATCTATTACGCTCGCACATTTCTTTAATACTTACGTGAATTTCAGCGTGTTTGTGTATAAATTCAGTGCCGCCCTGTTGCTCTTTCGTACGTGGAGAGATACATACTTTGCATTGAAGCATTCTACCATTGATCTGGATGCTTGATCCATCAATTTTTGAGCCAAACCCAATCTCCTGCAGAAATAAAATGCATCACCAACATATAATGGGTTCAATGCAATTCACATCATGGACAAGCATTTCCCATCAGGGGTGTAGACAGTGGGTTTAAGCACATCACAAAATTCTGACTGATGTGTTTTATACTTATGAAAATATTTTATGGAGTACACTAACAGCACTGAAATCATAGTCAGCCCCCATATGTCCTCTGATCAGCCGGTATGTCAACACTTTTCATATTTTCTTATATAAAGAATTTACAAAGTATTCATTACATTTTTTTATGCCATCAAATGGGAAAGGTTAAGGAACCCTGTCAGAGAGTAGGGGGTCAATTATATTCTGTTACAGATTTACTGCCACTGGTGGCAGCAGCAGTCATGTGTGTAAACACTCTCTCCAGACACCCATAATGGTTGAAAATGTTTAAAGTTCATTTATTCCTGCTCTCCAAACTGTTTTCCTCTGGAATGTTAAAAATATTCAGACAATGTGACATTTGACAATGAGCTGCAGTAGCAAACACTGATGTGAGTCCAAATTTCATAGGGTGCATTTGGTTTAAAGGAAGCTAGTGACAAGTTAACTAGAGACATTTTGTTCTTTACCTGTGCGAGCGTTTCACAGCAAGAGATGTAATGTGACCATGTGGGTCATCTTCACTGTCTTCTTCCATTTTGGCTAAAACATACCTGAAACAGTACGAGTCACCACATAAGATATAATGATGATGGAAGTGCTGAAGACCATTTATAAGTAGGGTACATTAACTAATAAAGAAATTTATGCAAGTGTTAAAAAACCTACTATAATAGAGACAATAAGGTTAAATAGATTGCATTGGTTTGGGCATGTACAGAGAATGGAAGAAAATAGAATTCCCAAACGGATATTATATATGAATTTGGAAATAACAAGATTGAGAGGTAGATCAAGAAATAGACGGCAAGATGAGGTGAGAGAGGATGGAAAATAGTTGGTGGAGAAGGGTGGCAGGAAGAAGCTCCTGAGAATGGCAAGGAATCGTCGCATTCTGCACATGCCAATGGAATGAATGAATGTACTACAATCCAGTGTTATTAACAACGGAGGTTCAGAATTCATCAGGACCATCAATTTACCATTTTTAATTTCTGAATACTGATCTATAGGTAATTTTCATCTTACACAAATTGTCTTGTCACTGTGTCACAGCTCATCCTGACAGTAACAAATGCAGACAACTTCCATGCATGGGAATATAGCTGCAAATACATGGGACACAGCAAGAGGTGGTCCTCCACCTTTGGAATCAAAAAGGATGTTAACAACATTTTGCCATAAAAAAATTAACCTGCTACTGTAATTATATAAGGCTATAAAGTTTGGAAAGTTTCTTTGACTGAGATGCTATCCTTTTCTCTTGTGAACACAGTAATGAACTTCCAGTTTCCACAAAAGCAGGGAAGTTCTTGGCTAACAGAGCAACTCTGAGCTTCTTAAGAAGGACTCGGCTTCATGGAGTTACTTGTACAAAGTAGCGCAGAAGTACTGGTACAACAGCGCAGCTATATTGAGGAACACAGTAACAGCATGGTGACCCAGTTATGACAGTACTGGTTTCTGTTAAGACAGCTCTCTTTGGTATGTGACACCATGCAATCCAGTATGAATCACATCCCAGAATCCACTTATTCTCATGGTCACTCCTGTGAGGACCTCAGAATCTTCCCAATGTCTATTCACACCAGCAAATAAGATTATCATCGAAAGCTGTAAGTGTGGAAGTCTTATGCATACATAGATATGAAGAATAACATGGAAGTAACATGAGTGAATCCTCCACTTATTTTAAATAATAATAATAATAATAAACCAGTCTCTAAAAATATTCTTTGTATGTCATGATGGTGACCAGAGCTTATATTATATTTAACAAATGTCACATGGAAATACTTTGCTTTAATATTCTGATAGGATTATACTTTAAGTCCAAATCTGGGACAGTTGGTTTTCATGAAAGACTTCATCAGATGCTGTGGCACTGCATATAAATCTCGGCTCCCAGAAATTATGATTATTGTTGTTTGTGTTGTTATGATCGCTGTCACTGTCACTGGCAACTTAGTACAGCTAGGTTGTTGTGGCCTGTTCCTTTGAATACCACAGCTGTCTTCACCTCTCCATTGTCATTTTGAACTTACCCGCAATAAGCAAAAAAATGCCATCTGTGGAAGATGGTCAGTCCCTTCCCATTCTTATAACCTTTTCCCGCTGAACATCAACTACATTCAACACACACACACACACACACTGTGCATTTAAAGGGCCCCAGAACATGCCATTTAAATTCTTGTTACTGCCACAACACCCTGAGCATTTGATTCTGGCTCAAAAGTGTTGAAGTCCTGTTTCCAGGTTTGTTGACAGCCTGATATCCAACTATATTTATAACTTTCAATTGTCTGATGTAGAACTTTCTCTGATGGTACAATGTAATGAAGGCTGGCAGTGGTGTGAAAAATATTACACCTCTCTCCTCTCTCTCTCTCACACACACACACACACATTTCAGAGGTGGGAAAATGCTTGTACTGGTTCTGGACGTGTTTTGCAAACCAAAATAACTTAGTAAAATAAATGGCTATGGGCAGTACGTCAGGGGTTCAAACGCCAGCAGAAGTATGACTTTCCATTTTACCACAACATTCACACTGGCTGGTGTACTAACACAGCATATTACCTGACGGACACTGGAAGCTCTGGGCTGGGGATAAAGTTACCACAGCAGGAAGCTGACCACTTTATCTCCAGCTGGTGCTGAGGTAAGAACAAAATGTAGCTTCACCTTCACATCCACACTTTACCTTTACACTGAGGTGCTTAGGCAAATATATGTGAAATGTATGAAATTACATACAGATTTTTTGATAGAATGACCACTGCAGTGTCCTTTCACAGAACATACCCGACTATATTACCCCTCTCATCTTCAGCCACATAACTCAACTGTGGCCATGAAAGACCATGATAGAAATAATATTTCATCTGGTAGTTTTCTGGTAAGCAGAGCAGATTGCAGTGCTGCATATTCATTAGATCTTCAGGCTACATGAAGAAAAAGAAGAAGGAAAAACATTATATATATATATACCATCAGCAGAACATGTGTATAAATTAATGTAGACATACATCACCAGTCACATGAAAATGTCATTCATCAGTTGCCTCAATACAAACAAACAGAAAAATAAAAAAGGAACACATTCAGCATATAAATTCTCCATACTCAAACATAATTTTTCACTTGTCGCACCTACATTGACATAGTTGCAAGTGCTGTGAATATTGGAAACATTCACACTACATGAACAAATAAGAAAAGCTGTTAAGAGACAAGCAGAGTCATATATAGGTAATATCTGATTGGTTAGTTGTAACCACCTAATATGCATACATACAACAAATGAATCATTAGATAAACATGATAAATAGCTCATTCCATATAAGCATGTATACAAAAGTAGACTCAGCAGCAAATCCCCTGACTCTATCACATTATGCTATTGGTATTTCTCGCAGCTTCGTTATTGAAAAGCGTTGGGTACTTTGACGTAATTTGTGTTCAACCTTACAATAACAATAAAAACATGAATCCCGTGAAGTTAGGGAAATTAAACGGTTAGGTCTTTCAACAGTAGTTACACTCCGCGAAGAACAGTTCGATTCCCCTGTAATGATATATTAAGTCAAACTTTAATCATACACACTACAGCAACACTCAATCCTACTAAGCATCACCTACGAGAAGAAAACGTTATTAAAACTTGTTACAAATTCGTCACATAGGCTCACTTAAGCATATATATCGATACAGAACTGATATAAGCTCAACTGCAGATTCCGCTACCGATTTCATGTTGCTCCACTGAAGGTACAAAGTTGAGGTTAGGGGTGTCTTATATAATGCAACGCCTTAGTCTCTTCACATTATACGAGTAGCACAATTTGTACTATTGAAGCCCCATAGTAATAACATTTCACATACCCTTGCACATCTAATATTCATTTTATATGGGAATGTACTAGATTACTTTGTTCCCCAAAATTTTTGCAGAACGTCAATAACCACAACGGCCGCGCCACCACAAACAAACGCTGAATCACGGATTGGAGTGTTGATTGGTGAACGCTGTTACTATGGCTGTCGCCATTGGCCAGTATAAAATTTCCCTCTCTACAGTTATACCAACAGTATTACACGCGGGATTTTACTACAAGAAATTTGGTGACTTTAGAGATCGTGGTATAATATAGACTGTTCTTACGGCGGCCAGTGTTAAGATTTCAGGCTGAAATCTTAATTTTCTTAATTTGTAGGTAAAGGGCAATCCCCATTCACACTATGAAGGCATATATGGGGAAGGGTTGTATAGCTCCACATATTAATATCCTCTGCGCTAGAAAACTTGAGTGGTTAGCTTCAAATCCTCGCCGCTTAACCTTCAAGAAAAGAGTCCTTGGTTGTGGATCAAAACTCCCGGTACCAGGAGCCTGGGTAGGGGAGGGTAGGCATTGTGTAGAAGAAATAAATTTCTTTACCCAGCTGGGATTCAAATCCCAGATTGTGCAGAACACAGCCTACTCACTACACTGACCCTGCTATCTTGGCTTTTTATATTATGATTACAGTCTACTGTTATTTAAGCTTCCTACCCAACTGCATGGTGTCATGTTTGAGAGTACTATAGTTGTGCAGTCAGATTTATCATATTATTCCTTAGTTATATATAACCGAATGTGCTCATTTTGACGTCCAAGTCTTCATTAACCTTTTAAAGCCCAGTGGTAACAACATGTATCACCTTTTTTAAGAACTGCATTTTCCCTCACAGTGCATTTATATATTTCATAAAGTCGTAATGCCTGTGTCCCCATAGTGATATTTGTAGCTTATGGATACTTGACACGTTGTGAAAACGGTGCTCATGCAAAATACTGGCTACTTCTTTGTTTCCAATCAGCTGTAAGTAAATGTGACACAAGTCAAAAGAATGACCAGTGTTTAGTCCAGATTTCAGGTTTAGACTTGTTACTTTCCTATGGGCCATTTATATAGGGTCCTTTTCTGGCAAGTGCCATTTGTCGCTTCCAGTTTGATAGCTTATTATATAGATCTTGGCTGTCTTACTGTTCTGTCAACAACCACACTTACTTGGAGAAGTTTTCAACAGGTTCCTTTTAAAGTGCTCAGTCATTGGCACATCTGTCAAACACACCAGACATGGGCATGATTATTTCTTGGAACTCTATGAACTGAGTGGTCTTTATGATGTAGATGCGGTTTGTTTTCTATGATCCATCAACTGATTTTTTAATGTATAATTTACATAAATTTTACTTTTTATTTATGCCATGTCATTATCTCAGTCAGATTTGCAGGACCTTCCAATTTTTCACACCTGAAGTGCAGTGTAGTAAGTTCATGTAACCCAAATGATATGAAATTTATGTTTCTACCCTTTTCAGTGAGGTGGAGACTACATAGTTTCAAAATCACCCACACAAGTGTGACTGTGAATCAGCAACTACCTACACTATGATGCATGAGTGTTTCCACAGTAATTCTTCCATCAATAAGAGAAACTGCACTACATAAATCTGCAGCTGGGGATGATCTGCTGTATTACCCATGCAGTACAGTATTCAGGTACATATATATTCATGTATTTTAATTGTTATTGTAATTGTTGCTATATGCAGATGTTCATGATGTATTTGAGCATGAGAGGAATGTTGAAGAATTGGTGATGAGATGATTAACTTGAGATATAAAATTTTTTGTTACACAATTGTACTGGAGCTACTGTTCTACTGTATTTCAATTAACCCTGTCTTGACAACATGATAGAACAGTCTGTGGTTTAGTTTTGCTTAGGAGAACACCACATTATTTGAAAATTTGCAAACTGAATACTGTACATTTTTTGTTTGTCCACTTAGCACCAGCTTCTTGTACTGAATTTGGAAGCATTCTGTTAAGTTAATTTCATATTACGGTGGTACAGGTTGCCTTGTCCATACAGTGAATCACTTGCATTGTGTTGGGTGGAAAAAATCTGGTTTCATTTTCTTCGGAGAAATCACATTGGCTCTGAGCGTTAATTCTTGATGAATTGCAACGAAATCTGGAATGTGGGTTTACATTACAAATATCAGAAAACATTATTGAAAGTTTATTGCGTTCCTTTTAATTATAACCTAGATTAAATCAAACGTTCATCCAGCTATCCTTTATTTTCTCAATGGAACTGATAAGTGTTGGGTTTAGAGTGGCTACGAAACCTTGGTAGCAACTTTGTTTTTATATTATAATGATACATCTTTACAGCTCTGAATTATATTTGGAGAAACGATGCACATACCTGGAACGGAAGGACTTATTTATTGGATCTACCAAACACATTGTAGGCCCTGAAGGTTGCTGCAGTACAAAATTCTTGTGTCTGGTGTTACAGATTATTCTGGAGTACCATGTTTCATTAGAGTTCTGGGTGTAATTATTAAGCTGGCTCGTGTTTCAGTTTAAAACATAAATGTAATTATTGTTGATTGCTTTATTGTGTTGTTTGTGTGTGTTTATATGTTTAATTTGCATTGTTATTATTAAGGGGCTACCTGTAAACCCCTGGTGTAGGTGGGAGGGATAATATTAAAGTGGGTTTTCAAGATATGTGATGGGTGCATGAACTGGATTTATCTGGTTCAGAATAGGTACGGGTGGTGAGCTCTTGTGAATGCGATAATGAACCTTAGGGTTCCATAAAATGCGAGAAATTTCTTGTCTAGCTGATAACCAGTTCGCTTCTCAAGAAGGACTCCGCTTCACAGAAAGAGAGAGAGAGAGCGTGAAGGAGAGAGAGTGTATTTTTTATTGTTTTTGCTAGTTTTATAGTTAGCCTTTGTGCCCTTCAGCTAGCACTTTAATAAATGGTATTATAATATAATATAATATAATATAATATAATATAATATAATATAATATAATATAATATGATATGATATGATGTGATGTGATGTGATGTGATGTGATGTGATGTGATGTGATGTGATGTGATGTGATGTGATGTGATGTGATGTGATACGATACGATACGATACGATACGATACGATACGATACAATACAATACAATACAATACAATACAATACAATACAATATAATATAATATAATATAATATAATATAATATAATATAATATAATATAATATAATATAATATAATATAATATAATATAATA
>Ga0131853_10020875_pt1 | contig 11891 bp, 11 predicted proteins | sample TergutLab28metaG_FD_92764 | JGI IMG/M metagenome (GOLD analysis project Ga0131853, IMG submission 92764) | Labiotermes labralis P1 segment gut microbial communities from Petit-Saut dam, French Guiana - Lab288 P1 (version 2) (version 2) | ecosystem: Host-associated > Arthropoda: Insects >...
CATACAACCGTCAACCGGAATGCCCAATCCTTTCATTCCGTCTGCCAGCAGCGCCGGGCTGAGTTTTTTTGCACGCTCAATAACGCTCGCCGGTAAAAGTTCAGGGGTAGTGTGAATAGCCATATGTTCAGTCCTCCAGTTTCATCTAAGTGATACAGGCGACTTCGCCTGTCGCTTCTCGATCTCTCTAGCTTTCTATCTCCAGTTCCATCAGCGGAGCATGGTACTGTGCCCCATACCCATCAGTATCGAAGGACGAACCTGAAGAAAAGACTCGATTAAAAGTAATTTTGACACCCATTGCCTTATCATAGTATGCCAACACTGTTACCTGCGAAGCGTTGATGCCATAAAGTGCGGCGATGCTCTTCTCCGTGATTGCGCCACTGTTTTTTACAACGAGATAACTCTTCTCGTCATCAAAAAGGACATCCAAAGTAATAGAGAAAGGGCCGCTGTTTTTTGAACGAAGAACACGCGCCATATCGTACAATCTCTTTTTCATGGATTCATCACCTGCCATTCTATTGGGAAATACTGCTCAGGCGTGGAAACATCCATTAAATGGTACACAGAGAATTCGTATACCGGCCCAAACGAGACATCACTTGGAGCAAATGGAAAGGCCAAATTGCCCGCCGTAGATTTTCTGCCCTGATATCCATAGTGCAACAAAGTTGAACGCAAGGTAGCGCAAACAGCCTTAGCTGTTTCCTGATCTGAAGCAAGCACGTCTAACACCACACCAATCTCATGCGGAATATTCTTGCTTGGTTCCTGCTTCCCCAGTACACCATTTTTGCCGTAATTAATAAAGCGAATACTTACGCCTTCTGGGTTGCCGTAGAAAGCCAGAGTCTGTTTTTTTGCGTCTTCCTGCACTTCTTCAAGGCACTCTATCAGCATCGGGTCTCTGATGCCCGCTAGTACAAAGCTGCGGTAGGTTTCGAGGCGCGCTCCTTCTAACTTGATTCTGTAAGGGTCTGTCATCTTTATCCGGCTTCCTCGGACAAAAACGCTTCTGTCGTCAATTTGTTTAAATTCACAGTTTTCCAGATCTAATACATGCCCTGGACCGTGCAAGGTGTAGGGATGGTCTTTTTCGTAAAATGTGTGTGCCGCAACGGAAAGAGGAGTGCATTTGCGTTTGCCGCCAAGCGGTGTAAGAATAAATCCGTCATCTTTAAATGTTCCAAGCATACAATCCTTTGCGCTGCCTGGGTCAGCACAAAGTGCTGCACATTCCAGTATCTTGCCCAAATGGTATCCAAGCGCCAAATCTATTCCATAAAAAGACGACACTGCCGCAAAAGGCGCGGGATCATATGCCCTGCCGCTGACGATTAACTGCACTCCTTCTTTCAGAGCTGCCAAGATGGGTTCGTAGCCCATCTGCGCTACTATAGCTGTCGTATCGGTCAATCTTTGCTCCGTCAGTTCAGGAATATTATTTCCTAACGGCTTGACTATCCCATTTTTTAACCCTGCCCGCACTGCTTCATGAGGGATATCTGCCCATATAATAGCAGTTTTTACATTTTTTATGTTTTCAGCAAGCAGAATTTCGTTAATTACATCCAGTGTCCATTGGACATGAACAGCCCCACCGGAACCTCCCGCCGAGCCAATAATCACCGGGATACCGGCTGCGAGTCCATGTTTGAGCAGCGGGATAAGGTCTTTTGCATAGGCACGCCTGGAAACGATAGCAACTCCTGCCCCAAGCTTATGAGGGCCGCCATCCGTGCTACCCGCGTCAACAACTATTGCATCAGGCTTATGCATCATTCCTTCTTCAAAAGAATCTAGGGAGTAGCCGTAACCTAGCATGGCGCAAGGCGCAAGAATTTTGACCTCTTTCAATAAACTCACCCTTTCTGAATAACCCTTTAAATGCCTCTAAATATCACGATCTGCATTGTCATTTCATTGAATCAAAATCTAAAATTACCTCGCGCCAGCTCTTGGGCCGATCGGTGCTGTATTTCGCTGCTAAATTATATTTTTCAACCCTTTCATGCCAGGCAATAGTTCCATCTGTAATGTTATGAGGCAATCCCACTTCCTGACACATTTCCACAGAGCCTTTCATCTCCGCGCCGCGACGCTTTGCATGGATTGTAGTTCCCACAATCATTCTGGTTAAATGCTCTTCAAAAGAAATTCCGTCCATAGACTTCCCAATTGAAGCAGCTACCTGCTCTGTAACATCACAGCGCATTGCAGCCTGAGCAGTTTCAATCATCAGCGATGCCATGCCTTTCATAAATATGCTGCGAATTAATTTTATGGCAGATGCATCTCCCGCGCGTTCGCCTGCTATTGTAATCTTCATGCCCAGCGGCGACAATGCGTCAAAAAATGCCTGCGCGCCATTCCCGCTTACTGTTATTGGAACCTTGTGCTTATCCTGAGGCAGCGAACCCAGCATTGCCGCATCTGCAAAAAGGACGCCAGTATTCTTTAAAATATCCCACGCCTTCTTTTTAGCAGCCGGCGTTGATGCTGACACGTCTGCATAGACCTTGCCTGGTTTTAAGTCGCTGACCACGCTTTTCGTGACCTCTAAGGAATAGTTTGACGGTACCGCTGAAATTACAAGATCCACCGATGAAACCAGCTCTTTAGCTGTGCCGAGTAGCTTAACTTCTGCTTCCTTGGCGCGGGAATTAATGATCTGCCCAAGTTCTCCGTTATTAGCCATATTGTCATACGCATAGATATCGCAGGGTGCTTTTTCTTGCCTTAGCCCTGCCGACATGCAGTACGCAGCTTCACCCAAACCTATAAAACCGATTTTCAATTTCATTACTCCTTACTATTTTTCAGTCAACGTCTCCAAAACCACGCCAAGCACAGGCTCTGGTCATTTGCACATGTGTTGCCGGACTTGGCGTATTCCGCAGTTGCTTTACTTACTTAGTAACTTGTGCAGCCTGAGCTTTACGCTTCTTTCTCATTTCGCGCAGGGGAGGGCCAATCAGCGATAAAAAAGTCATGCCCAGCAGCGCAATGCAGATAGGACGGGTAATAATATTCAATATTATAGATTCGCCTCGGGCCAAAGCTATAGTTTGCTGTAATCCCTGTTCTGCGATCGGGCCTAAAATCATACCCAAAACCAACGGTGCGGCTTCAAATCCAAATCGCTTCATAAAAAACCCTAAAATGCCAAAACCCAGCATGACATACACATCAACTAATGTTGTGTTGATTGCGTAAGCTCCTAAAATTGCCACAATGATGATTATGACCGCTAAAATATGAACAGGAACTTTAACAAGCCCGATAAAGTATCTAGCCGCAAATAAACCAATTATCAAAACAAAAAAATTAGCTGCAAACAACCCAATCATAAACGGGTATACAACATCCGCCCGATCTGTAAACAGAGCATGGCCGGGGAACAATCCCTGAATCATCAGCCCGCCAAGCATAACCGCTGTTACAGCATTACCTGGGATACCCAAAGTAAGCATTGGAATCATGTTCCCACCTGCAATAGCGCTATTGGCAACTTCCACGGAAGCAATTGCCTCACGCGATCCATTACCGAACAGTTCGGGATTTTTAGAAGCACTTTTAGCAAAATCATAGGATATAAATGATGCAATGCTGGCCCCAGGCCCTGGAATAGTGCCGATAATAATTCCTATAATGCTCCCCCGCAAGTACACAAGCGGATAACCAATTAATTCTTTAAACTTGAACTTCGCACGTTTGAGATTGAATGCCGCTTCGTCCAGTATTTGACTGCTTTCTCCGCCTAAAAACGCAAATACCTGAGAAATAGAGAAAATCCCAATTAATGCCGGCACCAGCGCAATGCCAGTAAAAAACTCAATCATCCCAAAAGTATACCGAGGCTGCCCCACAAACGGAGCCACTCCAACCGTTCCGATCATTAAACCAAAGAGGCCGCTAATTATACCTTTGAGCAGCGATTTGCCCACCAATGAAGCAATGATGCTCAACCCAAACACCGCAAGCATGAAATTCTCCTGCGGTCCAAATCTTAACGCAGCTCTCGCTAAAGGAGGAGCTATCAGTAATAGCGCCAAAGCCCCGGCCTGGCCGCCCCAGAAGGACGAAATAGCCGCTTCGTTAAGGGCCTCCATACCCTTTCCTTCTTTGGAAAGTGCATACCCGTCCTGCGCGGTCATAACCGATGCCGGCATACCAGGGGTGCGAAGCAGAATCGCAGGTATAGCGCCCCCATAATTTGCGCCAACGTAAAGCGCCGCCAATAACAGGAGGCCCTGCACAGGAGGCATCCCCCATGTAATGGGGATCAGCACCGCAATTCCCATCGAGGCTGTAAAGCCAGGCAAGGCACCAACCGCAACTCCCAGCACTACCCCCAGGAAAACAACCAGCATATTGATTGGCGTAAAAGTAAGCGCAAGAATGGCTAAAATGTCCAAACGAATCTCCCCCGTGTGTTAAATAAACATTCCTCTAGGCAAGAATATATTAAGCAACCCGCCAAATACAAAATGTATTACAAGACATAAGGCCAAAGTTAATGCCACATAGAGGATATATTTCTCTCTTTTCAGGATTATCAAAAACGACAGCATTACCAAAAACGTTGATGCGATATACCCAAGCCTCGGTATAAGAAACAAATATATCAACATCATGATTGTGGAAATAATGAAGCTTTTTATTTCCTTTTTTGTAAAAGATTTCTTGCGCTCCTCTTGCTCGAATTTTTGAAAAGCCTGCTCGTCTTTTTTGCGTTTAGCATAGTTCCAAAGCTCCTGCGCTATCAGCGCCAAGCACGTAACAACAGCCATCCCACTGACGATCATCGGATACTCTCTGGCACCAACACGAAAATTCATTGCAGCATAGATAAACGCCGACAAAAACATCATAGTGGTGACACAATATGCCAGCACATTTCTTTTAACCATACTTGCCTCCTAATTTCACCAATGCAAAAGCGCTGCCGGTAATAAGATTAAGGCAGCGCCCTGCATTGAAAACAACTTAGTCTTGCCTTAACCCAAGCACGTCGATAAGTTCGATCAACACATCCAGTTCCTCAAAAACAACTCTCTCAAATTCATCCCCTGACAAGAAATCAGGCGGGATTCCAGAGTTATTCATATCCCGGAGGTAATCAGGATCAGCGGCGACTTGTGCCATGGCGTCAGATAGTATCCTGATAATACGCGGGTCAACATTTCTGTGAGCAACCCATCCGCGCCTCGTATTAATTGTAAAGTCTATTCCTTCTTCTATAAATGTCGGTATATCCGGGAAATCTGGGTGGCGCTCTTCTGAAGTAAAACCGATTATTATGGCGTTGCCATCCATCAGCATCGTATTAGCCTCACCCAAACTGGCTGAAATCAAATCCACATGAGCACCAAGGAACAAAACCATGCCTTGGCCAAAGCCATCTGTGTGTATGGGAGTCAGATTCAAATTACCCCTGAGGGATAATCCCGCAGTAGCTAAATGAGCCGAGGTTCCTACGCCGGTATCAGCAACGGTGAGTCCAGGATTTGCTCTCGCATAGGCAAGGAATGTTTCCATATCATGAAAACGTGGATCATTTGGGCGAGCCACTATTACACGGGTGTCGTTTACTTGCTGAGCAATCCAAGCGAAATCTTCAAGATTGTACTGGGCATCTCTGAGAAAAGGGTTCAAAAATTGGGCAGGAACAATAGCTCCAATGGTATAGCCATTGGGAGCCGAAGAAAGCATTTGTACCAGCGCCGGCTCTCCGCCAGCGCCTGGGATATTAGTAACGACTACCCGCTGCCCCAAAGCTCTGCCCAAATGCTCCGCCAGAACACGCGCGCCAATGTCCGTGCCGCCGCCCGCAGCAAATCCTACAATCATAGATACCGGTCTTGTGGGCCAATTAATTTCTGCTTCTGCTGGCACAGGGGCGCCGGCGGCGAATACAAGCATTAATACAAGAAGTATGGAAATAACAGCAGTCATTTTCTTTGTGTTCATAAATAACTCTCCTTTCAAAATTTGCACTCTAAGCTTCCAATATTCATTAACAGGCGTTTAAACAGCTTGATAATCGCGGCTAATGACCCCACGGAACCTTGCGCCCGACCAATTCAGCAATTTCCTCAAATTGTTTGGCCAGGGTATCGTCAATCTCAATCCCGTCCTCAATTACTGCCTTAGCAGCTATTCGCTCCGCTTCGCCAGGCAGAATAACTTTCTCGAAGCCTTTTGCCGGTTTTATTGCGCGCAGCTCGGAGCAAAAACGCAGAATTCTGGCATTATAATCTTCTATCGGCATAAAACTTTCTGGCTTGAAAGTGATAAAAAAATGGCCTACATCTGCGGGGCGCGGATCATCTCCCCATTGCATAATTATGTCTTTGCCAAAAGCAGAACCTGACATTACGCCAGCAAAGCACTCTACCACCAAGGCTAGTGCTGATCCTTTGTGGGCAGCAAATGGCAACATCAGCCCATCTATAGCCGCTTGCGCGTCAGTAGTAGGATTGCCGTCTTTATCAATAGCCCACCCCTCTGGAATAGGCTCTCCCTTACGGGCAGCATTTCGCACCTTACCTTTCGCAGCCACGCTGGTGGCTATATCCACAATAATGTGCTGCCCATCTGGACATGGAATGCCAATTGATATAGGGTTCGTTCCAAAATATGTTTCCATTCCGCCATACGGGGGCATGTTGGCTGGAGCAACGGCGAACATTACCGTAACATACCCTTTCCTGGCTGCCATATCGCAATAATATCCTACCGCACCCACGTGATTGCCTGATTTTATGGCTGCAACTGATATTCCGTAAGTATCTGCCGCCTTCATTGATTCTTCCAAAGCCCTAAGCATTATTACTGACCCTAAACCATTATCACCATCTACGGAAATGGCAGCAGGGAAAGTGTGCTTAATTGTAATATTTGGTGTTCGGTTTACAGAATTTTTGTGCAACCGATTCATGTAAACCGGATAGCGGTTCACGCCATGCGAATCAATTCCCCAGAGGCTTGCCGTTATCAGATTATCCACCATAACTTGGGCATAACTGTGATCCATGGGCAGGGCCTCAGCGCTCTCTTGCATGAACGCACGAAGTTTTTCCACAGGCACGCGCATATCTGTTATCATTCCTCTCTGTTTACAAGCACTAAAAAGCATACACATGGTAGCGGATTGTTTTTTGCTCTTAATTTCACCTCAGCAATTAAATTTTAATATTTCCAGAGTACCTGCTGCCCTCACCTACTCCTTTGCTTGTTCAGCACCCCCCTTATTTCCTTATTTTTTCAATGAGAGTTTCCCTGCGCACTCAGCTTAAAGCCTGTATTTCTACAGCTTCATTCGGTTTTATAACCGCATAGCTCTTTATTTACAAGCTCAATAGCCTGCAATGGCTGGCCACGCGCCACTTTCAGCACGTTTTCACAAACGCGTCGTGCCATATAAAGATTCAGCTCTACTGCCGTTCCACCTACGTGAGGCGTAAGCAAAAGATTTGGCACACCCCGCAGGCAACCATCAATAGGATATGGCTCTTCTGATAAACAATCCAGCGCAGCACCAAAAATTTTCCCGTTTGTAAGCGCCTCCGCCAAAACTATTTCATCTATCAAGCCCCCACGCGCAGTGTTGATCAAGAGCGCTGTAGGTTTCATAAGGTTTATACGTGTTTTGTTCACTATATTTTTTGTCTGATCGGTCAGTGGCATATGCAAACTGATGATATCGCTTTGAGAGAAAATTTCATCCAATGGAAGATAGGTAAGCCCCATTTGTTTTTCCAGCACTTCGCTAAGACGACAAGAATCATAATATGATAGCTTTGCCCCAAGCGCCGACGACAGCTCCGCCACTTTCTTGCCAATAGCGCCACACCCTAGAAGGCCAATTTTTTTTTCCGACAGCATATAGGTTTTCTCTGCATAAGAAATACGATCCCAGGCACCAGCCATGGTAAAGACAGCCATGGGAACTATATTGCGCAAGCTGCTCAACATCAATGCAATAGTATGCTCTGCGACAGAATGAGAGTTTATGTTCGCTGCAATGGTTACTGGGATCCCGCGTTTTCCGGCAGCATCAATATCAACTGTATCGTACCCTACTCCCCACCTCTGAATAATGCACAAATTTGGGTTTGCGTTAATCAAGTCGGCGTTCATTTTATGCGTTCGCAAAATAACGTAGACAAGATCTCTGCACTCGTCAAGCTCCTGCTGCGTCTCAATACACGTTATATTCCAATCCATCGGAAGATTTCCGCGTATTTGTTCATACACCCCTTTTGGGTAGGGGCCAACTAAAGCGAGAGAATACAAATATTTCACCTCAAAATTTTGTTAAGAATGGTTGCACGTGATGGAATTTAACTCATGCCTTAAACTTTATTATTCCTTTTTCGCAGAACTACCGAAATACACCGGTCGTTTGCTCCTTCGGAGCGCTGGGAATTAAGTCGCTGGTTTTTCCGGCTTTCAATACCGTACTGTCGGCATGACCAAGAATTGACTGTACGAACTTTCCTGTTTGAATAGCCTTATCAAGGTCAATACCTGTTTCAATCCCCATTTCACACAACATATGAAGCAAGTCCTCACTGGCAACATTACCTGACGCACCAGGAGCAAAGGGACAGCCGCCCAAACCTGCAAACGCCGAGTCAAAACGGATGACTCCGGCCTGCATTCCTGCCAGCACATTTGCGAGGGCCATTCCTCGTGTATTGTGAAAATGCAGGTTCCAGGCTACGTTTGGATACTTCTTGCCGAAATGGGAGCAATAGTCGTAAACCTGAGAGGGGTGAGCCACGCCGGTTGTGTCTGAAAGAGACATCTCACTGATGCCCAGTTCAAGGAAAGAAGTCACTACAGAATCAACCTGCTCTATGGGAATCTTACCTTCAAAAGGACAGCCAAAACTGGTAGCTATAGCGGCTGACACTTCAATTCCATTTGTATCAGCAAGCTCTTTACACTCTTTAAAACCGGCGACTGTTTCTTTTGGAGTACAGTTGAAGTTGCTTAGATTATGACTATGGCTGGCAGACACTGTCAGCTTTACCTTCTTTATGCCACACTCAATAGCGCGCTGCACACCCTTCAGGTTTGTTACAAGCGCTCTATAGGATACTCCGGGGATATGCTCAACAAGAGCAATTGCCTCAGCGATGTTGCTCATTTGAGGGATTACTTTGGGAGATACGAAAGAGCCGACCTCAATCACCCTGAAGCCAGAGTCCACAGCCATATTGATTAGCTTTGCCTTTTCTTCCGCAGCAAGAAGTCGTTTTTCCATCTGAAGGCCATCTCTTGGCCCTACTTCGCACAAGATAATCTTTTTAGGCAAATTCAAAATAAGCTCCCCCTAAATCACTTTCTTCTCCACCAGCTCCGCATACTCCGTGTCATTCAATCCGAGAAGCTGCTGGTATATTTCCCGATTGTGCTGACCAAGCTCTGGCCCCACCCATTCAACCTTACCGGGGGTTTCGCTCATAACAGGAACGATTCCTGGCATTTTGACTGTACCAAAATCCTTGCTGGGCATTTCAATAATGCTGTTTCTAGCTGCATAATGCGGATCGTTAAAAATGTCTTCAATGCTGTAAACAAGATCCAACGGAACACCTTGCTTGTCCGCCAATTCTTTGATTTCCTTAAAGTCCATAGACGCAGCCCAATCTGCTGTCGTCTGCAGAATAAATTCATCATCCTTAAGCCTCGCAGCAACGCCTGCATATTTTTCAAGCAAATCCTCTCGATTCATTGCCTTAGTGAGGTAGGAAAATGTTCTGTCTGTGCTGCATACAATCACGACCCATTTACTGTCCTTTGTTTTAAATGTACCGGATGGGCTGGCCGAACCACTCATCTTCGGCGTGCGCCCTCGGATGTGATTATTTAAATGATAGTCGGCAACCAGTGATTCTTGCATACGGAACAATCCTTCATAGAGACTGACATCAATCTCCTGCCCTTTCCCATTTAGTGCGTCTCGGTGGTACAGAGCGATCATAGTACCCATTGCCGCATACACTCCAGCAACGTAGTCTGCCTTGGAGTAAAAAGGACTGACAGGAGGGCGATCAGGATATCCTGTGCAATATGTAACACCGGAAAACGCTGTACAGGGAGTACCGAAACCTGACAGATAGCGATTGGGGCCTGTCTGCCCATATCCGGTAACTCTTGAAACAATGATGCCAGGATTCGCTTTTCGCAAGGTATCAATATCAAGCCCCCATTTGTCAAGAGTGCCTGTTCGGAAGTTCTCAATAATGACATCACTCTCCTTGACGAGGTTCAACAATATTTTTTTCCCCTCTTCTACGCGCAAATCCAGAGTGATGCTTTTTTTGTTACGGGCCAGCGAAGCCCATCTCATATTTTTACCATCATGATATGGGCCTAATGCCCTAAAAGGGTCTCCAGTTTCAGGCATTTCCATCTTTATGACCTCTGCACCGAAATCTGCCAGAAGGTTTGCCGCGAAGGGACCTGCGATGACTGTTGACATGTCAATTACTCTTACACCAGTTAACGCTCCCATTCTTTACTTCCTTTCATGATTTTTAAATTTATATTTTCGATTTATCAGATCGCGTAGCCTTTTCCGTCAATAAGTATTTTTATTAGATGAAAAACGATTTCAGTTTTTATTGTATCATTTATTGCGGATCAAATTCAATGTCTTAATCTATGTTTCCACGGACAAAGCAGAGGAGGGTTTAGATCAAAGTGGACTAGCTATGCCATATATCAGGTAACATTCTCAAAAATATTTTGTAGTATCCCCTCTCTGAGGCAAGCTCAGAAATAATAAATGAAAATAAATTTCATCTACCGGAAAATATCAAGCTATGCTACAATAAACAATCCAAATGCTACACTGATCGTAGGAGACGCAAGAATTATGACTCACGACTATAATGTTCGAGCTGTAGAACGGGCTATTCAAATACTCAACTGTTTTGCCGTTGATGCAAAAGAAGCTTTTTCCTTAAAGGAAATCTCAACACGCATCAGCCTCCCCCCTAGCACAACGTTAAGGCTGCTGGCTACATTGGAGCGTGCCAACTATGTTTTTCGAGATCCAGACAACCAAAGGTACTACCTTGGCTTTAAGCTCGCGCAAATCAGCAATTTGGCTTTTTCCAACTTGGACATATGCCGTGTAGCTCATCCGTTTTTGGAAAAACTTCACGCCTCTTTTAATGAAAGCACTGGGCTGTTTTTGCTTAAACATGATCAGAGAGTTTGCATTGCACGGCTGGAAGGCACCAAATCTCTTCGCAGCGTAGTTACCATCGGAACCAGCCTGCCGCTTACAAGAGGCGCTTCAGGACGTGTCCTGCTCGCTTACCTGCCGGATGACAGAATTAAATTCCTGCTGGAAAATGATCCATATACAAACATGGACGAACTTATGCTTCTGCGCCAGAAAGGTTATGCCGTCAGCAACGGAGAGCGCGAAGCGGGGGTAACTTCCATCGCCGCACCGATTTTTGACTGCTACGGAAAAGCTTTTTCATCACTGTACATTACCGGACCGGCACCACGATTTGACGAGCATTTAACTGCCAGAATGGTTGAAGAGATTATTGATTACGCAAAGAAAATTTCACTTGGTATGGGTTATCGTCCAGAAAACAAATCAACACCTGAAGATTGACTATAGCGATTTGCAAATTTACGAGCAGCATACGGCCTACGCAGTTCAGCTACTACAATAATCAACTTTGTTTATCATCTTGCAAAACGCTATAAATATCCTCCTCTCAAGCCTTCGCCGCACGATTGCCTCCACATTTTTTGGCTACAATCATGGCGTCGTAAGCTGCGCCTACGAAAGAAGAAATATCCATAGATTTATGGAACGCGGCAACACCCGCGCTGAACATCAA
>Ga0131853_10020877_pt1 | contig 11891 bp, 4 predicted proteins | sample TergutLab28metaG_FD_92764 | JGI IMG/M metagenome (GOLD analysis project Ga0131853, IMG submission 92764) | Labiotermes labralis P1 segment gut microbial communities from Petit-Saut dam, French Guiana - Lab288 P1 (version 2) (version 2) | ecosystem: Host-associated > Arthropoda: Insects >...
CTGATCGGTTAAAGTACTCGATTATTAAACCATTGTATAAAAAGGGAGAAAGAACAGACCCATCAAATTATAGACTGATATCGATGTTAACTTCATTCTCAAAGGTATTAGAAAAAGCTTTGTGTAATAGATTAATTGAATATTTGAATGACAATAACATATTGAATCCACAACAATTTGGCTTTAGAAAAAGATTATCAACTGAGAATGCCAATACTTAAATTGACACATGAAATTTTGAATGCCTTAAATAATAAGGCAATGGTTGGTAGTATTTTTTTTGACTTAGCAAAGGCCTTTGATTCAGTAAATCATTTATTACTAATAAAAAAAACTACCTTACTCTGGTATAATGGGTAAAGCTAAGTTGTTGATAGAATCCTATTTACTAAACAGATTTCAAAGAGTTCAGCTTGACAGCTCTTTTTTTAATTCAAAAACTGTTTCAACATGGTCCAAAGTAAAGCATGGAGTTCCTCAAGGATCGATATTAGGGCCCCTGCTGTTTCTGTTATATATCAATGACTTACCTAAAGTCATTTCAAGTAATGCCACTCCCATATTATATGCTGATGATACAAGCATATTAATTACTGGTCAGGATAAACACAGATTTCAAGATTATCTTAATGTAACATTCGATCACATATCAAACTGGTTTCAAGTTAACTCACTCTCCTTAAACATCAGCAAAACTTGTTATATACAATTTTCTGGTAAAAACATAAATTATTCGGATATAAATATTACATATGGAACATATCCCACGTTAAGGAAATTAAATTTTTGGGACTACATATTAATAATACTTTATCCTGGAAAACACACATAGATAAAATTTTACCCAAGTTGTGTTCAGCATGTTTTGCCATGAAGTCAGTTAAACCATTTGTGTCTCAACAGATGTTGAAAGTAATCTATTACTCCCACTTCCACTCTCTAATGACATATGGGTTAATGTTCTGGGGTCATCCACCATACAGTATAAGAGTCTTTAGATTGCAGAAGAGAATAATGAGAATTATGATGGGGCTCAAAAGTAGAGACTCATGTAGAAAAGTATTTATTAAGCTAAAAATTCTTCCATTTCCTTCCCTTTATATCTTCGTTCTTCTTCAGTTTGTTAAAAAAAAAGAGGGAATTGTTTACAACAAATAGTGAAATTCATAAGTTTGGTACTTGACAACATCATAACTTTCACTATCCTTCTGCTACATTAACTAAGTTTCAAGAAGGAGTGTTATTTATGGGAATAAACATTTATAATAGTTTACCTACATATATAAAAAAGGAGTTAACTGATATGAAAAAATTTGTATCTCTCACAAGAAATTTTCTATCTGAGAATTCATTTTATTCACTGGAAGAATTTTACAATTTTTGTAAGATGGAGGCATATTACTCCTCTAATATAGGGTTACTGTCCTTAATTATTATTGAAGTCCTACAATGCATTAAAAATTGCAGATTTAACTGTACATATTCTGGAATTTTAAATACTTTTAAAGGTATATATATCATAATGCATCATTTTTATTAACACTCACATTGTATACTTGTATTATATTCTGAAATTTTAAATACTTTAAAAGTTATATACATTATAATGCATCATTTTTTATTAACTTTCACATTGTATACTTGTATTATAAAATACTGTAATCCTAACAGTTTGTAATGTTAACAACGATATGACTTAATAGTTATATATGTGCTTTTCTGACTATTTCTATATCCATCTTGGTTTATAAACATGTAACGGATTTCTGGAAAGTGAAATAAATTTAATTGAATTGAATGGAGTAAAAAAGGTAAAGCTAACCCTAGAACAGGCTATAAAGGCCCAGAGGGGAAGTAGAGGTATAGCTCTGCTCTTTCTTTAACATTGGCTCTGAATGGGGATAGATGATAAGTGCCATGCCATGGTACCCATGGTACAGGAGGCTGGGTATGCTCCAGGGCTGGTTTGGACAGGTGTGGAAAGTCTTGTTCCCATTAGGATTCAATCCCCGGACTGTCCAGCCCGTAGCAAGTCACTATAAGGCTACACGATCCCAGTCCATTAAAAAATTATTGGGGACATGAAGAATGTAAATCCTGCTGAACTATGAATGAGACGAGAGGGAATAACACGGTTTAGATTGTAAGTTGGGAAACTGAGGGAACTGAGAAGTAAACCAGAGAGGAGAAGGCATCCTTTGTGCAGTGAGGATGAAAGAATTGGAGGTGGTTACACATAAATGAGATGGTATATAAGAAATTATTATTCTTAATAACACTAAATATCTGTGAAACCTATGTAAATTTTTATGGAAGATAAAATGTACATGCGAGAAAATTAAATGAAGAAAAGGACACTGAGGGGTGGTGAAGAGAATAAATGATTATTATAATAGGAATAGGGAGATTACACATTATGTGATAAAAGATATAGATCATATGGTTTAGTGCTGGGATGTGTACTGCAAAAAACCTAATGTTAGCAATCACAGCACTAACTAATGTGTGCTAGAGACCCTGTGGTTGTGTATAGAGATGTGACGTTTGTCCAACAAGTGTAGAAATGGTCAAGTGTCATGTATGAGGACAAAAGTGGCCATCAGATGCATTTGTCATTCACGCTGACAGAGTTGTGCAGTCAAAATATACCCTGTATCACTGAAGCAACTAGAGCAGTGGCTGTGTTTGGAACATTGTCTACGAGTGTCTAGACTGTCACAGTGTGTGGGGAAGATGGGTACTATCTGATCTCAAGAAGCCTGAATGGCCACCTCATTGATCAACCTCAAACATTACAGAACTGAAGACAAAGTCTTTGTTATTTATCATCACAAGCAGTGAGACATGGGTGCACCACTACAGTCTGGAGATGTAGGTGGAGTCCATGGTATGGAAGCATAACACATCATATGCAAAAAATTTGACAACTGTGAGCAAGGAAAGGTGATGGGAGCAATCTTTGGGATATTCACTGGATTATTTTTGTTGATTTCAAGACCACTTGGTGGAACGGGAACCACAGTCGCCTATGAGGTGACGTTAGGAAGCCTTAATTGATGATGGAGGCCTGAATTTCTCACTCAAGATAAGCTGCTACTGCATGATAATGCTATGCCAAAGAACTGCACACACCACCACTGCCCGGCTGAACACTTGACACTGGAAACACGTACAACACCTAACACACATCCCCGACTTGATTAAACCAGTTCTGATCATTTACTCTGGAAGTGTACCAGCTGACAAGCAAAGCTCATTTGAGATCAATTTTCTGCAGCTTTTCATCAAATTTATAGTGTCAAACATCTCTTTCAATCCATAGTATGCGAATATGAAAATGCGCCAACTAAACCTCTGCCATATGAAATGAGGCACGAACTGTGCTTCAATTAGTCAACAAATTTCGGGAACGAATTAATTAAATCACAGACGTATAAATCCAGTGATTATATAGGGGGCTTTTTGAGCAGTTCTTAGCATTAATTTCGTAAGGTAGCTGCCGTGTTTTCTGATAATATGGAAGCTTGCAGAAATGTTCGTTCAACAGTTCACGCTTCCTAGTCAGAGTCCACAGTAGATCCTCCTGGTGTCTGAGTGGTAGAACGACTTGCTAGGTGTGCTGTGTCCAAGGTCTCTTGAATTTCGGCTCGTCTTTCGGGTTGGGTACGTTAGTTCTGCGCGCCTGCCGTATGTGGCGCTCCTATATCTTGTTATTAACGCAGGTCTTCCGCTTGTGGCGCTACTGTTCCTCATCCTTATAAAGTGCGGTCCTGCTGTTCCCAACTACACAACAACATTCGCAAGGAGTTCCTAGACATTGCAGAGAGAAAGTTATGTCTTCCAAGCCATCCTAAGTCATCAAACTTGTTTGGAACTTGTATCCAATGTCAAGGTTAGTAGCCACTGTTTGGCGTTTGGTTCGGTTCGAAATGGACGGTCCAGCGTTCGTTCTTCATGCGAGGGAAACAAATATGGAAAAAACAGGACATAGATGTGTGGCATGCGTTCCTTCTTTCCGTCGATAGAATTGTTTGAAGTGTGCGAATAACATTTAATTACGTGACAGTATAACACGAATACCAAACAAGACTTACAATAGAATGATACCACTTCAATGCCCTTTCACCTGGGTTTGCGTACTGTATGTAAATTTGACTGTTGTTTACGTGGGATGTGTGGATGAAGTTGCACAGCTGTTCTCCAAGCACTTTGGTTTTGCCCCTATTATTTCATCAATGCTTCATATTCGTCTTTCATTCATCTAAACCGACATTATGAAATCTTAACAATTGAAAGTGTAGTTAAATCAGGGTCGGATCGAAGTACGTGAGCACGCCGGGCAAGCTAGTAATTTGGCAACACTAACAACCGATATTCTTTAAACATTTTCGTCCTAGGACAGGACTGGCGAACTTTTTTGAGGGGGCTGGGTCAAATTGCGGATTCGATACTTTCTTTTTCGCGCGAGGAAACTTGAATTTACTAGCATGATCTGTGCTAGCACAATAATTACGATTATTACAGTGACATTTTAGTGTGCCATGTAGATTGGCTCCCCCGGGTACCTTCCAGGGTGGGGCGCTCGTTAATTTGGCCTTGCTTCAGACACTTCCCGCATCATACAAAACATCATGCACGTTTTTGTGACCTACCGCGTTTCGTGCTGTTCAGTTTCACACGTGTTTTACACTGTTCCGAAACACAGTAGCGGTAATAGTATTGTTTTGTCCGACGTGAATTATTTCTGCTAGCTCAGATAACGGCTTATAAAATACAACGGGAGATCGCAAATAAATTATGATATTAATTCTTCAGTTCATATAAAAGTGTTATTCTTTACTGCTGCAAATATTCCGATATTTTTATACGTATATGATTTTTACGTCCCGACCAAGATGGAATGCACAGATCATCTATGCGTGGAATGTACATTCGGTGTAAATGATCCATGTCATGCGCTCAACAGCTATTGGAAGCCATACGGCTGAAATCACCGTGCTTTAAAACGACTGTACATATTTTTAAAGAAATCCTTTCGGGTGTGGTATTGTAGTTCGTAATTTTAGCGGCGTGTGGTGCGCACATCACCGTATACGAAAATGCCATGTCTTCCGTGGTGATGTGCACGCCACTTGCAGACGTGTTGTGGGCGGTGATTGAGCTGAAGTGTTGTATGGGGCGAAGGCGAGCGACGTAGCGATATGACCGCGATGATGGGTAGGTGTGGTGCTATGGTCAATGGTTAGAACGCTGCCGATGAAGTTGGTGAACTGGGCTTCGTTGTCGGGTCGGCACTACTTGATAGACGTAATCCCCTTATCCGGCTGTTGGTACTGAGTAAGGCCTTAATATGCCACCACGTGCTCTCGATCATGTTCGTATGAGCGAACGCTGTACTTCAAGAACAAAACCTGTATGAAATTGAGTGTACTCTGCTGAAACCACGGAGCGGGCCTGATTGACGTGGAAGCAGAGCACGCGGAAGGAGATGTGATCTTCCTACATCGCCATCAGTAACTGCCTTTACGATTAATGTCGACGCACCAGGACATTTGGGATCCGCAATTACAGCATACCATATTGCTTCGAATTAGCCCCAGATCCTTCAAGAACTAGACGCGGACCTTGAATGGGAATACGAGAAACAACTTATTAACAACACCGTTGGCGCCCAGTGTCGCGCGTCCGAACGCCTTGGAAAGAAGGTACGGCTTGTAATTGAGGCACTGTTGGTATGTTTAAATTTCATAAGTAACACGTATGTCCGTTATAGGTGTTATAAATGTACAATTTTCGTAAGAACGCGAAAAAAATTCGAGTCACAATACAGCACAACACTCAGAGCAATTATCGAAGCGCAACTGGCATCCGGCGCGAAGATGACGAAATGTAGCGTAGAGCCCAGATGGATGAAGGAAACGCCACGAATATTTCAAACGGCTAGCCGCTGTCCATTTCGTTAGGGGAATATCAGGGAACGTAGGAGGATGAAACGGAAAGGTAATGAAGCGCCACATACGTTGGAGGGAAAAGAAAAAGATACAGATAGGAATAACCCGAACGACTTATAGAAGTTAGTATGGACAATGTCCGAAGGAAGCAACAGACGAACACTATGAATACGCGAACGATTAACCTTAGTCTCAGTAATGATGTATTTGGTGGTGGAGACTGACATTCGGTGGGTGTGTTGGAGGATGAATACCAGCGCCACATGCGGCAGAACTGCGTGAATAATTACGAGGGATAGGATCGCCACGTACGGCAGACGCACAGTACTAACCTATCAAACAAGAAAGGAGAGCCGATCGTGACAACCTTCACATGGAAATTGCATTTTGGGTATATTGTCTTTTAGGTTATGGTGTCACGAAGTCTGTGGTTGGATATTACGATCTCGTCAGAGCTTGCTGTCTACGTCTTCTGGGAGAAAGTGAGCTAAGGTCTGAAGAGCTCCATGAAACTTTCGGGGGCGGAGGGCGGTTGTTGCTGACCCTGAGTTATATATAATTTATGTTCGATCGTAAAAGTTGTTATAAAATAATGCAAGTATAACTGTAACATAACATTGCTGCAACTGCTTTTACGTACATATAGATATAATTATATCCTCCATGTCTCACTGACCTAATTTAAAAAACAAGGTCTAATAATCATCTTAGTTTATTTAATTACATTTAAGAAATCCTAAGCATTTTATATTATTTTTCAATTTCTAACATCCTAGTCATTAATCGATTTCAGTGGCACATTTCGGTTGAAGAGTGAATCACTTAATACGTTTCATATCATCGTATGTACCATATCTGTTTTAAATTTCAATTTGGAAGGAAGGAGGGGGGAAGCATCCTGGCAGTTCTCTCCTTTAGGTGTGCCCCTCGCAAACGTAGGGAAAGTATGTTGTGAAAATAGTGGAGCCAACAATATTCTTTATTGTATTGTATATTTAAGGACATCACGGTGGTGAAGATTCACGTTGTGTTCCCTATGCTGTGATACGCAGTTGTAGTCACTTGGCGCAATCCAGTGAACAACATTGAAACATGTACTGCCAATTAGCGATAACGTCGTGGTATTAAAGATGATATATCGGACACTAGTAGCCAATACATTTGCTGTTGTAATTGAGTCCAAGCGAATAAATTTCATAATTTTTATATCTCTGTTCCACTGACTTTGATAAATTCGAGGGTTGGGGCAATAGCTTCGCTGTATTCACATATGAATCTATATTTTGCACAGTTGTGTCGGTCATCCGTCTTTTACAGGAAAAATTACCACGTGTCTTGGGCTGTGTTATGCCAAAAATCTTATTAGATATCACAGTAGGAGGTAAAACTTTGCAGCATATGACGTTCGCACAGCGGTGTTGTAGAAAATTTAGGTCATCTGGGATGTTACGCCGTGTCGACTGCTAAATGGTTATCGACGTTTCGGAGGTGGGGAATACCTATATCGCCACTGTCAAGCAGCACCGACGTTTCAGAGAAGTATAATGCCTGCGAAGTGTGGATAATTGTTAATCCGTTCGACTCTGCTTAATATTCTAGGTGACGCTTTGTGAATTTAGAAGTGTTGAATTTTCAGGCCAAATTATCTTGCACAAATCTGGTATCTGTACTCAGTGACAGAGCTCTTGTCAAATGTATTCTTAATATCATATTTTGAATTGTGATCGTGTGGGTACTAGTTACGAATTTGTAATAGACATACCACAAAATGCTTCAACTCAGCACCTGCTGTTACGTGATAAATGTAAAGTTCACCCAAGAACAAGCCATGTAGTTCCAGAAGGGGAGTAGAAATATAGTTCTACTTTATCTTTAACTTCGGCGTTATTTGTGGGTCGTGGTCAATGACAAGCCCCTGCCGCTTTAGCCCTTTTTTCGCCATTGCTATTCAACTTTGCTTCAGAGTGAGCCATTAGGAGGGTTCATGTTAACCAGGATGGCTTGGAATTAAATGGTATTCATCAGCTTCCAGTTTGTGCTGATGATATTAATATATTGGGCAGAAGCGTAGTACTATAAATAAAAATACAGAGGCTTTCGTAGTTGCTAGTAAGTAGACTGTTCCAGGAGTAAATGTTGGGAGATAATATGCACAATGCAGCACAAAGTCGCGATATACAGAATGGTAATAGTTCCCAAAGGAAGGCAGAACAGATCAAATATTTTGGAACAACCCTAATCATTCAAAATTCTTTTCAGGAAGAAATTAAGGGCAAATTGGAATCTGGAAATGCTTGCTATCATTCGGCGCAGAATCTATTGTATTCCAGTTTGCTACCTAAAAATATAAAGATTAAGATATACAGAACTTTAATTTTGCCTGTTGTTTTGTATGGGTGTGAAACATGGTCGCTCACATTGAAGGAGGAACGTAGGCTGAGGGTGTTTGAGAATATAGTTCTGACGAGAATATTTGGGCTTAGGATGGGTGAGGTAACAGGGGAGTGGAGACGACTGTATAATGTGGAACTAAATGATCTGTACTCCTCAACAAATATTATGCAGGTGACTGAATCAAGAAGTATGATATGGGCGGGGCATGTAGAACATGAGGAAGAGAGGAGCATGCAGGGTTTTGTTGGGGAAACCCGAGGGAAAGAGACCACATGGTAGACACAGGCATAGATGGGAAGGTAATATCGAAATGGATCTTAAGGAAGTGGAATGCAAGAGGGGTGGGTGTTCATGGACTGTATTGATCTAGCATGGAAGAGGGACAGTCGGCGGGCTCTGGTGAATGCGGTAATGAACCTTCGGTTTTAATAAAATGCGGGGATTTTCTTGCTTAGCTGAGAACTTGTTGACCTCTGAAGAAGGTATCTGTTCTATGCAGATGATTATTTTCTGATCCATAGATCAGATTTTTAGTGGGCGTGAACATACCACTTCCTGTTCACGTGACTCCAATGTGGCGTAGTGTGCATGCAAATGGCATTTTTCTGCCATCTGTGTGGAATTATAGAACCAGAAACGCACGTAGTCTCCGCTTGGGTCGCCACAAGTCCATGTTGTCATGAATCCCATTTACCTTGCACCGTCTGAGCTATACTCGGTGTACATAAGTAGCCATCTTGAATTTCATATCGCTTGCTCAACTATGGTCAGTGAAAAATTGTACTGTTCGGTTGGAGTTATGTGGTTGTAATTTAATGGACTTGCCTCGTACAGTCGCCTATATAAAAGAGTAAGTATTTAGTAGTAGTTTTTGTAGGAAATATGTGACTCACTTCTTTATCTGACAGTGTAAGCTGTTAGCTACCTTGGTTACTGAATTCGTTTGGCGGGATACGAAAAATCGGATCTATTTATGTACAGTGACAAGCGTGAGCAGTGTGAAAGCTTACGATCTAAGGCACTCAGGGGGTAAGAAGTTTATGTTATACGGCCAAACACAATACCTGCCTTTTGATTAAAATAGATTATAAGGGTTGTCTTCATTATGTTTAACCTTGTTGATATTTCATTTCTGACAACCAGTTGATTACGTTGGGAAGTAGCTGAGTTGGGAAATGTTATTTAAGAACAGGTATTTTGCGTAGTTTCTTTGAAGTAAATGCGAGTCGATTGTAGGAGCAAGGGATGAGGTGGCTGGAGGTAGTGATGCATGTAAAAAAACACGGTAAGGCCATAATGTAACTACCATACAGCGGACTGGGTTTCGCGACTGGACTGGAACTTGATGTTAAGAAACAGCATGTAGACCGCTTCTTGCAATTTCTTTTTCTCGTATTTAGTTCCGGCTGCCCCATTAATCAACAGCAACAGTGGCAGTTGATACAGGTTTAACAAAATTGGTTAATTTCGCACCTATTTTGGGAAGGGTTTGCTTGGATTTTTGGGTTCTGGACATGTTTAGGAGTATCCAGATTATGTACAATTAGTAGATAAAATATAATGAAAATAGGTAAAATGTTATGTACTTTGAACACTGATTTAAGGAAATAATTCTAAATATACAGAGTGTGGTGTATAGCGCACATTCTGATGATGCGTGTATAAATACGAAAGCAAGCATTGTGTAAGGGGTTGCTCCCCCTCTGCAGTAGTCACTTCCAGCATTTGCTGAGTCATTAAGCACAAGTTCAATGGTCTTGATTTACTTTTGTTTGCTACCAGTTGCGCAGTAATTCTGTAATTCACAGCATTTTTTTATATAATGGATTTATATGTAGAACAGTTTGTTTTTTGTGGATGAAACATGTTTCTTCTTGAGGGGTACATTAATATTCAAAACAGAATATGGAGTGCAGAAAACTCATGTGCACTGCTTGGAGATACTCTGCATTCGTCAGAGATTGGTGTTTGGAGTGACATATTTTGGAAACTAGTTGTGGGACTCTTATTATTTGAAGAGACAATTACTGTGAAAAATGATTCAGTTCTTTTGTGTGAAGTGTGCTGGAAAAGAATAAATGGTACTGCTGTTTCAGCAAGATGGGGCGACTGCTCATACTGCAAAAATAACAGCCACTTTCTTGCAGGACTTATTTGGGAATCACATTGTTGAGCATGGCATTTGGCCTCTGTGATTCCCATACCTTAGACCTCATTACTTCTTTCTGTGGGGATTTGTTAAAGAGACTACAGCAGTAATCCTAGAAGTGTGGAGGACATTAAACATAATGTTGAACAGGCTGTTGCTTACAGTGACGAAGAAAACATCTGAAAAGTTGCAAAAGACACTGTGAAAGGGGTCAATACCTATCTTTAAGAAAGTGGGGGACATTTTCAGCACATGTAATTACATATTATTGCATTCTTGGTATCTTGGAAAAAGTAAAACGAATGGTTTACAGTATTGTGTTGCATCTTATGCAGTACTCTCCATATAAATATCACTTTAATTATCGCTGTAAGGAGGGACATAGTGATTTTTGAGAAATAATTAATGGGAAGGGTTATTTGTTTGAAGTATGGAACACAGCATCTTTCATGCTGCATCAGCTGAAGAATGTGGGGAGCAAAGCATTTGAAAATGTACTCTAATTTAACTGACTTTCTGAAATTTACACAAGGAAAGCTTAGTGAATTCTAATGTAACATATAATTAAGTTTATTTTACCAGAGCAAGTAATTTTTATAAACACTCCAACTTATAAAAGAACAAATACTTTGGAATGTGTGGCTTTATGGTACTTTTTCCCAGCAGTTTAGTATACTGTTGAAGTCTGCAGTGCTGGAACATTGTGAAGTTCAGAACACAGCAGTGACAAATTTCATGTGTGTGACACTTCATATATTTTACCTATGTGCCATTTCACCCATACCAACTTCATGTAAATTTGTTTGCCCATGCTAATTACATTAGATATGTGTTTGTAGTGGAGAATATTGATCCAACATGTTTGCTATATAGGAAGTACTAATGCTGCATTTAGATTATAGTGTTGTGGGTTATGACACTGTTTGATCTAGTAGGTGGTTAACTGACATTTCAAAGGAAAGCATTGTCTACATCATCTTTGGATACATTTATGCAGGTTAACCTGGAGTTGGAGTGAGCAAGCGCAGAGGACATCATTTTAAATCTTTTTATGAAAACTTGAAGTCTCATGTGATACACATCACGTGAGCATGTAAATTATGTCAAGCTAGCAGTCCTTATGTATAGATGTTGAAACTGCCTGTGTTCCAGACACTGAACATTTATGTTATCTTAAGCATTTTATATTAAGTATAAAATATATTACATAATGTGTCATATATAATATATACAGGGTGTCCCAGGAGGAATGTGCCAGACTTCGGGAGGGTGTGCCTTATGTTAAAGTATACCGATATAACCCAAAACACCTATATCCAAAGTTGAACGGTTATGGAGATAATGGCCAGAGAAAAGTGGGGGCTTCTTGCGGTTCCAAATACTGCAACCTGCACAGC
>Ga0131853_10020879_pt1 | contig 11890 bp, 10 predicted proteins | sample TergutLab28metaG_FD_92764 | JGI IMG/M metagenome (GOLD analysis project Ga0131853, IMG submission 92764) | Labiotermes labralis P1 segment gut microbial communities from Petit-Saut dam, French Guiana - Lab288 P1 (version 2) (version 2) | ecosystem: Host-associated > Arthropoda: Insects >...
CCTTCGAACACGGCGAGTTTCTCTTCGATGCAGAATTCGAGCGGCTGGTAGTACGCCGTTTCGAAATGCAGACACGGCACGTGTTCTAACGCGCCCCAGTAGCGGCCATAAAGCGTGCCGCCCTGGCCGTTTTCCCCGCGTTGATACACGACGAGCGAACTCGCGATCGGCTTGCCGGCGCGCTCGGCGATCACGAGCAGCAGGTTCTCCGGCATCGTCTCGCCGATCATGCGGAAGAAGTCGAGGTTCAGATACGGCGTCGAGAAGTGCTCGCGATAGGTCTGCCGGTAGCAGCGGCTGAAGAAGCGCCACTCGACGTCGGTGATGTCCTCGCCGCGCACGCGCCGCAGCGTCACGCCCGCGTCGTGCACCTTGCGTCGTTCGGCGCGGATGTTCTTGCGTTTTTTCTGTTCGAGCGTCGAGAGGAATGCGTCGAAGTCGCGGTAGCCGTCGTTCACCCAGTGAAACTGCACGCCCTCGCGCTGCATCATCCCCAGGTCGGTTAGCGCTTGCGCTTCCGCTTCGGTCGGGAAGAGTACGTGCAGCGACGACACGTTCGCCTGCTCGGCGAACGCCAGCAACGTCGCGGCTAGCTGGCGGCGCGCCGTTTCGTTCTCGGCCAGCAGACGCGTGCCCTGCACCGGCGTGAACGGCACTGCGCACAGCAGCTTCGGATAGTACTCGAGACCGTTGCGCTTGTACGCATCGGCCCAGGCCCAGTCGAACACGTATTCGCCGTACGAGTGGCCTTTCGCATAGACGGGCGCCGCTGCCGCGAGGCGGCCCGTGCGCGTGTCGGTCAGCGTGACGAACTGGGGCGCCCAGCCCGCCTCGGGCGTCGCGCAGTGCGTCGCGTGCAGCGCCGTGAGGAATTCGTGGCGCAAAAACGGTGTCGGCTGCGCCTCGCGAGCGAGCAGCGCGTTCCATTCGGCGGCGTCGACCTCGGCCGGTGAGCCGAGAATGCCCGTGCGATAATCGAAACGTTCCTTGTTCACGTTATTCAATCTGCGTGCCAGTCTGGTCAGGCATGAGCCGGCGCGATGCGCGCCGGCCGACAATGCGGCGAACGGTCATGGTAAAGCAAACGCCGCGGGCAGGTGCAAGCGGGTCAGCCCGGACGTCGTGCCTGCCGCGAGGATTATCGAAATGAAACAGCGCTTCTTCAATCTCTACACGCATGGCTTTGCACGGGTGGCCGTGGGCGTGCCGCGTTGCCGCGTCGCCGACCCCGCGTTCAACGCGAGCCAAACGCTGACGCTCGCGCGCGAAGCCGCCGCGAAGGGCGCCGTGCTCGTCGCGTTCCCCGAACTCGGTCTGTCGGCCTATACGTGTGACGACCTGTTCCATCAGCAGGCGCTGCTGCACGCCTGCGAGAGCGCGCTCGGGTCGATCGTCGAGGCGTCGTCGGCCTTGCCGCTCGCGATGGTCGTCGGCCTGCCGGTGCGTGTAGGCGGGGCGCTGTTCAATTGCGCGGCCGTGGTCGCGGGCGGGCGCATCGCGGGCGTCGTGCCGAAGAGCTATCTGCCGAACTACGGCGAGTTCTACGAAGCGCGCCAGTTCAGCCCCGCCGATTGCGCGCGCACCGACTCCGTGCGTCTGTGCGGCGCGGACGTGCCGTTCGGCGCGTCGCTGCTGTTCGATCTGCCGCAGGTCGAAGGCCTGCGTTTTCACGTGGAAATCTGCGAGGACGTGTGGGTGCCGATCCCGCCGTCGTCGTTCGCGGCGCTCGCGGGCGCCTCGGTGCTCGTCAATCTTTCGGCGTCGAACGTCGTGACGGGTAAGGCCGGCTACCGTCATCAACTGGTCGCGCAGCAGTCGGCGCGCTGCCTCGCGGCGTACCTGTACACCTCGGCGGGCCGCGGCGAATCGACCACCGACCTTGCCTGGGACGGCCAGTCGCTGATCTACGAGAACGGCGAAGCGCTCGCGAGTTCGGAGCGCTTCCTCGACGACTCGCATCTGATCTACGCCGATGTCGACCTCGAACGGCTCGCGCAGGAACGCATCCGCCAGACCACGTTCGGCGATTCGATCCGCCGCCATCACGACGAGATCGCGAAGTTCCGTGCGATCCGCTGCGAGCTGCCGCAGGCGGGCGCATGGGATACGGCCGTGCTGCCGCTTGCGCGTCGCGTCGAGCGCTTCCCGTATGTGCCGGCCGATACGGCGCGCCGCGACGAGCGCTGCAACGAGGTCTACAACATCCAGGTGCAGGGGCTCGTGCAGCGGCTCTCGCAGAGCGGGCTCAAGAAGGTCGTGATCGGCGTGTCGGGCGGGCTCGATTCCACGCATGCGCTGCTCGTCTGCGCGAAGGCGATGGACCGGCTCGGCCTGCCGCGCACGCACATCCTCGCGTACACGATGCCCGGTTTCGCGACGAGCGAACGCACGCTGCGCCAGGCGCGTCAGTTGATGGCGCTGGTGGGCTGCACGGCCTCCGAAATCGACATCCGGCCGAGCTGCACGCAGATGCTCGCCGACCTCGGCCATCCGTACGGCGAGGGTAAAGCGGTCTACGACGTCACCTTCGAGAACGTGCAGGCCGGCGAGCGCACGAACCATCTGTTCCGGCTCGCGAACTTCAATCACGCGATCGTGATCGGCACGGGCGATCTCTCGGAGCTGGCGCTCGGCTGGTGCACGTATGGCGTGGGCGATCACATGTCGCACTACAACGTGAACGCGAGCGTGCCGAAGACGCTGATCACGCACCTCGTGCGCTGGGTCGCGCATACGGGGCAGATCGGCGAGCACGGCTCGGAAGTGCTCGAAGCGATCCTCGATACCGACATCAGCCCCGAGCTGATTCCGGGCAAGGCGAGCGGCGCGCCGGAGCAGAAGACCGAAAGCGTGATCGGGCCGTACGAGCTGCAGGACTTCAACCTCTACTACACGCTGCGCTTCGGATTCGCGCCCACGAAGGTCGCGTTCCTCGCGCAGCACGCCTGGGGCGACCGCGAACGCGGCGCATGGCCGGAGCACGCGAAAGTCGCGCGCAATCAGTACGATCTCGTCGCGATCAAGCGCAATCTGGGCATTTTCCTCGACCGCTTCTTCCGCCAGAGCCAGTTCAAACGCTCCTGCATCCCGAACGCGCCGAAGGTCGGCACGGGCGGTTCGCTGTCGCCGCGTGGCGACTGGCGTGCGCCGAGCGATTCGGAATCGGTCGTGTGGCTCGCGGATCTCGCGCGCGTGCCGGACGAGGCGCCCACTGAATCAGCCTAGCCTCAGCGTAGAATTCCATTATCCATTCCGGTTTTTCGACAGACATCATTCGATAGAGACGAGGTCCGCCATGAAACGCATTACTGCCATCATCAAACCGTTCAAGCTCGATGAGGTGCGCGAGGCGCTCGCCGAAGTCGGCCTCACGGGCCTGACCGTCACCGAGGTCAAAGGCTTCGGCCGCCAGAAGGGTCACACGGAGCTGTATCGCGGCGCGGAATACGTCGTCGATTTCCTGCCGAAGGTGAAGATCGAGGTCGTGGTCGCGAGCGCGCAGTGCGATCAGGTGATCGACGCGATCATCGGCGCGGCGCGTACCGGCAAGATCGGCGACGGCAAGATCTTCGTGACCGACGTCGAGCGCGTGATCCGCATCCGCACGGGCGAGGAAAACGAAGCGGCCGTTTGACGTTCGCCGCCTTTCGCCGCTGGCAGCCACAAAAAAGAACACGGGCCGCCCATCTACATGGGCGGCCCGTGTCGCGAAGAAAAAGCGGTGCGGATACCTTGTTGGGGCACCGCACCGATACGCGCCTCTCGCAGCAGCGTGAAAACGTCGGGGTCCTGGTCCAGTCCTGCGGGACCCCGCTAAATCAGAAGTTGTGCCACATATCGACGTAGGCACCGGACTGGCTGCGGCCCGGCAGCGGGTTGCCGGTCGCCGGACTCGTGCCGAAGTTGTTCGCATTCAGGCCGAAGTTGGCGTTGCTGCTGTTGCGCACCGTCGCGAGCTGCATGCCGATCATCGTGCGCTTCGACAGGTTGTACGTGCCGCCGATCGTGTACAGCGTCGCGTTGCCGCTGCCGTTGTTCCCGTTCGAGTGGTACGCCGCGGCAATCAGTGCCGCCGCCGACGTCGCCTGCCACGTTATCCCGCCCCATTCCTGGTTGAGCGTGCTCGGCTGGTTCGGTCCGAGGCCGGTCAGGCCCGACGAGCGCAGCGCCTCGAAGCCGCCCTGAACCTTGATCGGTCCGAGGAACAGATTCAGCATCGCCATGTAATCGCGCGAATAGGCGAAGATGCCCTGGGCGTCGTTGTCGGCGTTGATCGGATCATAGGTGCCGCCGAGCATGCCGTTCGGATTGCGGATTTCGTCGTAGATGCCGCGCACCTGGAACACCGAGCTCGTGTAGGTCAGCTGGATACCGCCTTCACGATTCGCGTTGAAGTTCGTCGAGTTCGAGAACGAGTACTGGCCGTAGACGTCGAAGCCGGCAAAGTTCGGCGACTGATACGACACGTTGTTGCTCGACTGCGGCCAGTTGCGTCCGCGCACGAGCGACGCCGACGACCAGTTCGATTGACCGAACGGGTCGAAATCCCAAATGCCGTTGGCGATGAACAGTTCGCGGCCGAGCAGCAGCGTACCGAACTGATCGTTGGTAAAGCCGACGGTCGCCCAGCGATTCCAGAGTGAACCGTTGCCGGGGCCGCCGCCGTTGACCGTACTGAAGCTGCCTTCGAGGTGGAATACGGCCTTCGTGCCGCCGCCGAGGTCTTCGACACCCTTCAAGCCCCACAGGCTCGTGCCCATGTAGCCGCTTTCGAGCTGCACGAGCGAACTGCCGCGCGTGGCAGGCGCGGTGTCGCTCGGACCCGACCCGACACCGTTCATATAGGCGAAGCCCGCATCGAGACGACCATACAGCGTGACGCTGCTCTGCGCATGCGCAATTACGCCGGCTGACATGAGTGCCGCGGCGAGCAATGCTTTCTTCATTTCGTCTCCTCCATACCCTGTATCAAGAAATTCAACCTAAGGACTGCGAAAGGCATCCGCCAGCACACACGCGCTGCGGACGGGCGTCGCTGATATGAGAGGGATGGCCCCCAGAATCCGGTTCGGGCCGCGAGGCGGCCCGGCAATGTGGTTGATTCATCTCGCGGATCCTGTGCTTGACTTGGCGTCCCTCGTTCTTTTTGAAGTGAAACTACTTTTAATTCACTTCGTTTTGCTACTTTGGTTACCAATTTATCAAAAAAGGTACGGGCTGGCGAACGAAATCGATTGCGCGGCGGGGCGTGTCTCAAAATTGCACACGGCCGCTGTGGCGGGCCTTTCGCGCGGTCATGTGAAAATGCCGCCAAGCCTTGTCACACAAGGGACACACGGCTTTGTCCGAACAATGTTCAGGATTGCCAGTATTGACGGGGAATTTCGGCGGGAGTAGGGAAAAATCCCTGTTTGGACGTCGAAAAGCGGTGGATTTCGAGTGCGCTGAAGGCAAAAAGAAAAGGCGCCGAAGGCGCCTTGTCAGACTACATAAACTACATTTTCGCGGCTGCCGACTACTTGAGGCTGCCCGAGATGAACTGCCGCAGCCGGTCGCTCTTCGGATTGGCGAAGACCTCGGCGGGCACGCCTTCTTCTTCCACGCGGCCCTGATGCAGGAACATCACGTGGTTCGACACGTTGCGCGCGAAACCCATTTCGTGCGTCACGACGATCATCGTGCGGCCTTCCTCGGCGAGCTTTTGCATGACCTTCAGCACTTCGCCGACGAGTTCGGGGTCGAGCGCCGAGGTCGGTTCGTCGAACAGCATGACGTCGGGGTGCATGGCGAGCGCGCGGGCGATCGCCACACGCTGCTGCTGGCCGCCCGACAGGTGCGACGGATACTGCTTCTCGAGGCGCGGCGCGAGACCGACCTTTTCGAGGTATTCGCGCGCGCGTTCCTCGGCTTCCTTGCGCGTCAGGCCAAGCACGTGCACCGGCGCCTCGATGATGTTCTCGAGCACCGTCATGTGCGCCCACAGGTTGAAGTGCTGGAACACCATCGCGAGCTTCGTGCGCACGCGCTGGAGTTGCTTCGCATCGGCCACCTGCAGCGCGCCCGTGCGGGCGTCGGCACGCGTGCGCACTTCTTCGCCGTCGACGACGATGCGCCCGGCGTTCGGCTGCTCGAGGAAGTTGATGCAGCGAAGCATCGTGCTCTTGCCGGAGCCGGAAGAGCCGATCACGCTGATCACGTCGCCGGCATGCGCCTGCAGCGACACGCCTTTGAGCACTTCATGGTCGCCGTACCGCTTGTGCAGGTCATCGACGAAAAGTTTTTGGGTCGGGGAGTTCATCGTGGTCATGGTTGCGGCCTCACTTGCCGAGCGGTCGCAGATACGCGAGCCAGCGGCGCTCGGCGCGGCGGAACAGCCACACGAGCGTGAACGAAATAATCAGGTAGAGCAGGGCGGCGATACCGAACGCGGTGAACGTCTGGTAAGTCGCCGCGTTGACGTCGCGGGCGATCTTGAGGATGTCCGGCACGGTGGCCGTGAACGCGACGGTCGTCGCGTGCAGCATCAGGATCACCTCGTTGCTGTAGTACGGCAGCGCGCGGCGCAGCGCCGACGGCAGGATCACGCGGCGATAGAGCGTGAACCACGACATGCCGAACGCGCGCGCGGCTTCGATCTCGCCGTAGGGCGTGGCCTTGATGGCGCCCGCGAAGATCTCGGTCGTGTAGGCGCAGGTATTGAGCGCGAACGTGAGCAGCGTGCAGTACATGCCGCTGCGGAAGAACGCGGCCGTCAGTTCGTGATTACGGACGATGTCGAGGCTGTAGACGCCGGTGTAGACGAGCAGCAACTGCACGTAGAGCGGCGTGCCGCGAAAGATATACGTATAGAGCCACACGAGGCGCGAGAGCCACTTCTTCTTCGACACGCGCGCGACCGCGAGCGGCACCGACAGGCAAAAACCGATGCCGATCGAAATGGCGAGCAGCCACAGCGTGATGACGACGCCGGTGTAGTGATAGCCGTCGGTGAAGAGATAGTTGCGCCAGTATTGCTGGATCAGCTGGATCAGGTCTTGCATGGTTGTTGGCCTTGTCTGTGATCCGCTTTAGAGGTCCGCCTTGCGCACACCGGTGGAGTAGCGCTTTTCGAGGTACATCAGCACGAAATTCGAGATCGTCGTGATAGCGAGATAGATGGCGCCCGCGATCACCATGAAGAAGAAGAACCGCATCGTGCCCTTGCCGGCGTCCTGGCTGGCCTTGACGACGTCGGCCAGGCCGATGATCGACACGAGTGCCGTCGATTTCACGAGCACCTGCCAGTTATTGCCGATGCCGGGCAGCGCGAAGCGCATCATCTGCGGGAACATGATGCGGCGAAATACCTGCCAGCCCGTCATGCCGTAGGCCGCGCCCGCTTCGAGCTGGCCGCGCGGCACGGCGATGAAGGCGCCGCGGAAGGTTTCCGTGAAATACGCGCCGTAAATGAAGCCGAGCACGATCACGCCGGCGACGAACGGATCGATGTCGATCTCTTGCCAGCCGACCAGGTCGGTGAAGTCGTTCAGCCAGATCTGCAGGCTGTAGAACAGCAGCAGCATCAGCACGAGATCGGGGACGCCGCGGATCAGCGTCGTATAGACCGTGCCCGCGCTATTGGCGAAGCGGTTTTTCGACAGTTTCGCCGCCGCGCCGACGAGCCCGAGCACGAACGACAGCACGAGCGAAAGCACCGACAGCTTGACGGTCTGCCAGGTGCCCGCGAGGATGACCGGGCCGTAGCCTTGAAGAAACATAGATGAGTCCTGGACGAGATGCGTCGTGCGCACCGCGAAAGGCGCGGCGCGAGGCGCCGCGGGTCCAATCCGTTCATGGGCGTCGTCCACGGCGGGTTGCGCCGCGGCTTTCGCCGCAACCGGGCGCCCGCACCACGCGCGCGTCCCGAAAAGCGCGGTATTTTACCCGAAGGCGAAGGGCGCGCCGAATTCCCGCTCGTCACTCTTCGTCTGCAGGCCAACCGCGCAGATCGTTGATGTTACGGGCGAAACGTTGCGGAGCAAATAAAAAACGCCGCGGTTTGCACCGCGGCGTCGGGGTGGAGCGCGGCCGGGGGATGCGCTCCCGGGCCGGGTCTGCCAGTGACAGTCGTTGACTGTCACTCACGCTGTCTGGCTTATTGCTTGGCCGGTTGTGCCTGCGCAGCCGATGCCGCGTGGTGCTGCTCCCAGCGCTGGTGCATACGCTCGCGCATGTGCTCGCGGCGTTGCTCCATCTTCGCCATGCGCTCCTTGAACGCGGTGCTGACGGTGGTCTTTTGCTGGTCGTTCAGGCCGTTATAGAACGTGAGCCAGGCCTGGGCGGTCTGCTCGCGCAACTGGGCGTTCTGCTGCTCGATCTGCTGATGCGCCGTGTGCAGCGCGTTCATGTCGATGATCGGCTGGTTCTTGATCGAATCGAACTGCTGCTTCATTTGATGGAAATTCTTGCGAGCCTGCTCGCGGTTCTGCTTCGCCGTGTCGACCGCGGTCTGCCATTGCTTTTCCTGGTCGGCGTTCAGGTGCAGCTTGTCGTGCAGTTTCTTCATACCCATCATGAAGCCGCCGCGGTGCATGCCGCCGCCGCGATGCATCATGCGGTGCATGCCCTGGCCGCCGGCCGGGGCCGTAGTGGCAGCCGCGGCAGCCGCGGCGGTACCTGCGGCCGGCTGGGTCTGCGCGTGGGCGGCGCCCATCGACAGCGCGAACGTCGCGGCGGCGATGGCGAGAAGGCGCGAGGTCTGTTTATACATGGTGAAGCTCCTGACAAATCCGTGAAGGGTTTTATCCGGTGAGGCGCGGCGTCTCGTGATGCTGTTGCCGTATCCGGTGACCCTAGCGTATCGGTTGCCCAGGCCCCTAGTGTTACGCCGGACCCGCGCGCCATTACGCGACATTACGGCCGCCTTTCGTAGTAACACCTGGTAACCCAAACGGGGGGCGCGTAAGCAAACGGCCTGCGGGGCCGCGTTACACTTCGTATCATGGCTACTCAAATTCTTGTCGTCGACGACGACCTCGAACTGCGCGACCTGCTGCGCGACTACCTTGCACGTCAAGGGATGGAAGTGTCGGTGCTGCACGACGCGGGCTCGCTCGAGCGGCGGCTCGAACGCGAGCGTCCCGACCTGATCGTGCTCGACCTCATGATGCCGGGTGTCGATGGCCTCACGGCGCTGCGCAAGCTGCGCGCGTCGGGCGACGACATCCCCGTGATCATGCTCACCGCGCGCGCTGACGACGTGGACCGCATCGTCGGTCTCGAACTCGGCGCGGACGACTACCTCGGCAAGCCGTTCAACCCGCGCGAGCTGCTCGCGCGCGTGCAGGCCGTGCTGCGCCGCCGCCGCACGTTGCCGTCGGCCGCGGCGCCCGAGCAGCGCGAGCCGTTCTCGTTCGGCCGCTTCACGCTCGACTTCCAGTCGCGCACGCTGCACCAGGAAGGCAAGCCGCTGATGCTGTCGGGCAGCGAGTTCGCGCTCCTGAAGATTTTCGTCAATCATCCGATGCGCACGCTCACGCGCGAGCGCCTGCTCGAATTGCTGCATGGTCCCGAGTACGACGGCACCGACCGCGGCATCGACGTGCAGGTGTGGCGTCTGCGGCGCATCCTGGAATCCGACCCGTCCACGCCGCGCTTCATCCAGACCGTGCGCGGGCGCGGCTATGTGTTCGTGCCGGACGGCGAGCAGGGCAGTCATGCGCCGGCCGGTTGATTCGCTGTTCGGGCGGCTCGCGCTGCTCTTCATCGGCGTGCTGCTGGTTTCGCACGTCGCGTGGTTCGCACTCATGCGGCTCGAACGCAGCCAGATGCAGACGCGCTATGCCGTCGAGGAAGCCGCATTTCTCGTCGACGCCGTGCGTCAGCACGTTGCGCACACACCCGACCAGCCGTTGCCGTCGCGCGTGCAACTGGTCGATCCGGGCAGCGCCGCGGTGCCGCCCTACCGGGCCGACATCCCCAGGCCGCTGCAGCGTTTCACCGACGACGTGCGCGAGCGTATGCCGCCCGGCACCGACGTGCGCGTCGGGCCGCCCGGCCAGCCGCCCACGCTGTGGGTGCGCGCGCCGCACGATGCCCGCTGGATCGTGGTGCCGGTGCAGCCGATCCGGATCATCCGGCCCATCGACCGCCTGATTCCGTGGTTCATCATCATCTTTTCGGCGGCCGTGTTCGCGGCGCTCGTGGCCGCGTGGATGCTGCAGCAGCCGCTGCGCCTGCTCGCGCAGGCCGTGGCGCGCTTCGGGCGCGGCGAGCCTGGGCCGCCCGTGCCCGAGCGCGGGCCGCGCGAACTGCGTCTGCTCACGCGCGGCTTTAATCAGATGGTCAAGGAAGTCGAGCGCACCGACCACGATCGCGCGGTCATGCTCGCGGGCGTCGCGCACGATCTGAAGACGCCGCTCGCGCGGCTGCGGCTGCGCGCCGAAATGATGGACGAAGCGAAGGTGCGCGACGGCGTGGTGCGCGACGTGGAGTCGATGGCGCACATCGTCGACCAGTTCCTCGTGTTTGCGCACGACGGCGCGGACGGCAGCGAGCCCGTCGAGGTCGACGACCAGTGCGAGCGCATCGTGCGCAACTACCGGACGACGGCCTCTGTCGGCACACCGGGCGTACCAGGCACAAGCGGCGAGGCTGCAGCGATCGAGCTACGGCTCGCGGCCGGCCCCGATTTCCGGCTGCCCGCGGCGACGCTCGACCGGCTCGTGTCGAATCTGCTCGACAACGCGCATGCCTACGGCGCACCGCCGGTCGTCATCGAGACGGCGCGCAGTGCGCAAGGTTATGTGCTGGGCGTGAGCGATCATGGCCAGGGGATTGCGGCGCAGGACCGCTTGCGCGCGAGCCGGCCGTTCGTGCGGCTCGACCCGGCGCGCGGCGGCAACGGCCATAGCGGGCTGGGGCTTGCGATCGTCGAGCGGCTCGTGCGCCGCGCGGGTGGCGAATTGCAGATCGGTGAAGGCGAGGGCGGCGGGCTGGCGGTGCGCATGACCTTTCCATTCGAGGCCGTGCAACGCAGCGCCGATGAGGCGGTCCACGCGTGGTGAGGGTCCGGGTGCCGGTATCACGCCCGGATGGTTCGCGTGGCCTGAGTGGCCAGCGGGGTCTGCGGGCGGCGCTTACACCGTGAAGAGCGTATCGAGTGTCGAGGCGGCTTCGTTGTCGACGGTGTTGTAGGTCACGCTGTCGGCTTCGAAGATGTAGTGCGTCGTGTACCGGCCGATGCGCGCGAGGATCTCCTCCTGAATCAGCTCGGGGGCGACATCGAGTTTCAGGTACCACGAGGTCGAGGACAGACGCGTCTGAAACGCGCCGTATTCGACCATCAACTGGTCGAACGCGTCAGTGTCCTGATCGCGGCAGACAATGACCAGATTTCCCTTCATGCATGCCTCCAGATTGAATAAAACAATAGGGTGCTGAAACGGGGCGCAGTGGCTCGTGGCGAGTTAGGTGTTCGATGATACCGCGTTGTCCGGGCTCGTCCGACCCCGTGCCAAATTCTTCTTTGCGGAAGATCCCGCGAGCCTGGCGCCCACGCGCGTGCGTCACACATTGTTCAAGCGCGCGGGGTCGCGACCGTTATATCCTTATGCGGATGTCGGAATTCCGGCCGACCGATCAAGGACCGAAGGCAACCGTGATGCAAAACCCCAAGACGCTGGCTACCGCCCAGGGCGGTGCCCAGACGCCCGGCAATCCGCCGCGGCCCGGCGACGAAATCCTGCGCGTGCAGAACGTCTGCCGGGGCTTCAACAAGTCCCAGGGCGAGCTGCTTGTGCTCGACGACGTGAACCTGTCGCTGCGCGAAGGCGAGATCGTCGGGCTGCTCGGCCGTTCGGGTTCGGGCAAGTCCACGCTGCTGCGCATCATCTCGGGTCTTATCGAGCCG
>Ga0131853_10020880_pt1 | contig 11890 bp, 14 predicted proteins | sample TergutLab28metaG_FD_92764 | JGI IMG/M metagenome (GOLD analysis project Ga0131853, IMG submission 92764) | Labiotermes labralis P1 segment gut microbial communities from Petit-Saut dam, French Guiana - Lab288 P1 (version 2) (version 2) | ecosystem: Host-associated > Arthropoda: Insects >...
GAGACCACTGGGGAGACCTAGGCGTAGATGGGTGGATAATATTAGGATGGATCTCCAGGAGGTGGGATGTGGGTATGTGGACTGGATTGGGTTGGCCCAGGATAGGGATAGGTGGCGGACGCATGTGAGTACGGTAATGAACCTTCAGGTTCCATGAAATGCGGGGAATTTCTTGACTAGCTGCAAACCAGTCAGCTTCTCAAGAAGGACTCTGCACCATGGAGTAAGTAAGTAAGTAAGTTATATTTTGAAAACACTCTACATCACATTGTTTAGGATGCCAGCACTGCTTCTGTTTTTAGGTAAAGAAGCACCCAACCTAGTGAACCCCTTAGATCAAGCCATTCTCAGTCACTGGGCACCACACAAACACTTAGCTTGTTTAGAAAAAAAGCCTGAGAACAGCTTGAGCTGAGGGGTCCACCAGGTTCGATGTGTCTTTACCTGAAGATGGAAGCAGAACCAGCTCCCTAAACATTGTGTTTTAAAGTGTTTTAAAAATTTCAGACAACTGACAAAGTCTAAAAAGAGGAGAGAGTATCAGCATGTTACACACCAACATCAGAGCCTTACAGTGTCAAATTACTGCATCTGATTCTTCATGGTACACAAGTGCCACACCAAATTTTATGCAAATCAGTCAGGTAGTTTTAGAGCTTAAAAATTCAAACACACCAGCACACCAATGTCTTGCATATACAGCATGATACTCCACACTTTGTGAACTGAGATTCTGTGATAGCAAAAGTTATTTACCTTGTACTGCAGTAGAATAATGCCAAGCACAAGCCAGTAAAAGTCAGCAGTAAGTAGTGACAGGTGCAGTGCAGTTGCACCACTGTCACGAAGCACGACTGGTGATAACACAGAGAACACGAACTTGGCAACTCCAAATCCCACTAACAGTCCTACCACCTGCCAAGTACTCCACGGCACCAACAGGACAGTGTTTCTCTCCAGCACAGCCCTGTGCACCAACACAACATCTTCAAACACTCCAACTGCGCACTTATGTAACCACTCTGGTTTCTGCATCCAGAACATGCAGATGGGCGAGTCCTTCCACGTCTTAACAATCAATTCATTTTCATTAAAAAGGTAAAGGTACAGTTGCCCGCCACCACATCATGAAGGCATACAGAAGGAGTACAGTTATAGGAGTAAGAAATGAAAATCCCAGTCTGGAAATGTGCATTTCAGCTGTTAGCTCAATGGGCTATGTTAATACAATAATCAGGCCAACAGGTCATGGCAACTGATAGTTGGCAGATAAAATAATGACAGTATGCGGCCAGACTGTAAAGTTTGTGCATACTTAATTCGCTCACCAGGCCTCTCCTTTTGACCTAATACAGTAAGTTGTACCACTGTGACATTGTTTCTCACAGTCACATATTGGCACTACACAGCAGTGGTTGTGATAAATTCACGAAGTATCTGTACCATCACCATATTTTTGCTTTTTATCTTTCCCAAAGAAAAAACAGGTAAAAAAAAAAAAAAAGACAGAATGTAAATATAAATTTATAAATGACCGAGTAACATGGAAAGCAAACAGTCAAATAACAAATGAAGGCAGTACTCCAAATAATATTATGACTGTAAAACTAAAACCAAAATGAGCAAGATGAACTGTGGAACAACAAAGCAGGAAGAACACGGGAAAGTCATTAAATATGCTGATATTTGGAGAAACATATTGCATCCATCTTCAATGTGACTAAATCCAGTTAAGGTGGATGGTGAAGTAATTGGAAGGAAGGAATGTGTCAGTTACCCTGGAAGTTCTGATGGAATCTTACCAATCTTCCACACTGCCAATGACCAAATTCCCTCAGAATTTCCTACATAACAGACATATTTCCTCCCAACCCCATCACATCAGCTTTGAACCAATATAAAAGCCTACAAAATAAATACCAAGGTGGCAACTGAAGAGGTGCTTTAGATAAGAGGGCTGATTTACTAAGAGGGCACACATATCTGCCTTGCAGCAACAGCCCATTAGGCTGTCACATGCATTGCTAAAAAACTGTCATTTACTGTTAAGAACAGTGTTGACACTGACATGAATAGGGGTCTCTTGCCTTTGGGATGACCTTGTGCAGTAAACAAACACACAGGACCTGTTAATAATGTAAGTCCCCATGACTACAAAACACAGATTTTCAACACACCTGCACTTCAACCTAACACATTTTGGAAGAGAATACACTGGCTGCTGATCATAAACACTTAATGACCTGACCTCCACTTGTGAAACAACCAAGGTCATAACTGTTCTCATGTGTAAACAATTGTACATACGTCTGCACAATGCTGATAACACTGCCAAAGAGCCCCACCATGCCGAGATACTCCACCCAGTCAAGCGTCTTCACCACCAGCTCTTGTGTCACTGACACCACTGCAAACAGCACTGCCCCACCCAGGCACAGCAGGTCCCCCAGCAGCTGGTTCTTTCCTGCAAAAACAGCCCATGTCTGCATCCCGCAACTAACTAACATACAGCACAGTCTGAATGTCTGTGATTATGTGGCATCAACATAACTGGAAGTTAGAATGAACACCCACCAGGTGCCCAAGAACTTGTCAAATACCAAGAATAAAGTGATAAAACAATGTCAAAGAGCAAGAACCGCATTTTTTAATCATAAAGACATTAAATAAGTGAAGAAGTCTCATTCCATAAAGTATGAAAGCAACCAACCTCACTCAAAAAGGATAGGGCTGGACTGAACTGACAGTGAATCACACAACAGGACAATGGTGAGAACAAATTCACTGATCATGTGGTCCAATCCCTACTTGCCTAATCCAGTCATTCAAGGTCCAAACAATGCTATTAAATTAGGCAATCATAAAACATCAAAATCCCACATAAAGCTCCATGCACATCAAAACTCCTACTGTTTTTGCACACACATGTTCACATCTGTGGCCACTGCACCTCAATCACCGTCACCTTCTCATTATCAAGAGGACACATGACCCTACTGCAGTTTACCTCCACTGCTAGCGTTGTCGTAATGCATCACGCATTTCATGCTGGTGACCTGATGTCAAACATTACTGTGAAGAATACTGTAGGGAAAACATATCAGCATCTGACAGCTGTCTTTTGGCTTTTTTACAATGCGCAACATACTTCGCTGTTGTGACAGTTCAGAGGAAAGTACAGCCTCCATCTTTCCAGAGTGACTGAACAGGTTCAGAATAATGGAAGAATAAGTGTTGATTATAGTGGGTTTGACAGAATTTGGCTAATCACGATTATGGAAGGAAAAGAGAGGTCAGACCTCTTCCTTAGCACACAGGAGATAACAATTCCAAAAACAGACCATTGCAGGACCTCAACCAATGACAGATTTGAAAACAGCTGGACATCAGGGAGGTTGGCAGTGCTTAGCGATATGCTTTACTCATATGGGCATACGTAATGAAATGAGACACTTCTGCTCCAAATGGCAAGACTACCATGCTCTTGGAGAATGCCTGCGGCCTCTTGCTTTTGAGGAATGGATCTGGTACTTCCATAATCTACTCACAGAGAATTTGTCCTCCTGGCTACAGGTGTTAGTGTGCAACTAAATGTCTAACGCGTCTTCTATGGGCCAGTTCATGTGCCTTGATTTTCTGGCTACAATATGGCAATGTTGAGCACAGGTGACTGTTGTATTCTGCCATGGTCAATTTTGTGGTTGGTACATCAGAAGTGGCAAAGACAATCATTAATCCTGGTCCCAATGGTGTTACCAATATGTCCAACATGCATGTCACCACATTCATACATGATGATGTACGTAACCATTCTGTCAGCACAGCTACACCCTGTGTTACAACTGTAGTGAACATAACGCTTGTCTTCAGGTAAGCACCCTCAATGCACGTAAACTGTATGAATCATAAATAACGGTACTATACAGTACGCACAATTCAAACACTCCATGACACTTACCTGCAGATGACTGTTACAGTTGAAACACGTTGTGAGAATAAATACAACAAAGAGAACAGTAGTGCCAACAAAAAAGGGTACCATGCATGTTTGTATATTTGTGAATAAGCACAAAGGTATGTCACAATTAAAAATACAATGCTGCCAACTTTTGGCCTAGATCAGCTTCGATGAAATTGGTGCCAGTGAACCAAACCAGTCACCTATAAGATGCAAGCAGGATGTTCCTCCAATACATCATAGGAGCCGAATATCAATAAGCAGTGTAAAAACCCAAACAACAAGCATCATTTAAACATTAATAACTCCAAAAACTTAAAAACTTACATAAGAATCTGCGGACAGACTTCAAACTTGTAATTTAAAGTGTAGCCAAAATATGTCACAATGTACTGCTGCCAAAGGGAATGTTTTAATCTGACAACAGCTTGTTGGATCATGCCCAAGAACGAGGAAACATATCGTGACCATGAAAAGGTTAATTTAGTGACCTCACGATTTGTGTCATGGTAGACTTTCAAAATGCATGACCTGGATTAAATAAAAATATTCGCATGCAAGTGCATGGGAAACGGCAGTAAAAAGTTGCATGTTGATGGAACTTACCACCTGTCAGGCTGCGTCCATCATCAATGTCTGCCCACACCAGGCAGCCAACACCCATCAGACAGACACTGACCCCAACAATGTGCACAATCTTGTAGCGCACTTTGAGTAGCAGACAACTGAGCGCTAGAGCAGCTGTGACAGACACACAGTCCAACAGCTGAAAGAAAAGTTGCAATCTCCAGCTCACAGATGCAAACATAACACTAGAAGTGATCCTTAATTAGTTTGCTACTGGTCTCTTAACTGCACGGGTTACATAGCATCAATTGGACTGATGACTGCAGATGAAAGCAAGTGTGTTCAAAACCCTTCAGTGCTAATCTCTGTGCAGTGTACTGAGTGCATTTTAGAGTATTTTAAATGTAAAACCCCTCAATCCTGGGCAGTAGCTGGTGTTTAATCCCCAAAATCACTGGAGTATGATATTAACCATATCTGGATGCAGAGAAGACAATCATTGGTACATTTGATCTGTCAGTTAGGAATGTATCTGTTCCAGGATGGCTGCTGCACATTTATGGTGTAATGAAGGTGCTGTTCACAGATAGTGCCATACTGGTACAATTGCTGTTGCAACCGGTCTGACCAGCTGCACGGCATGTTAAAATACATACATTTATATGTTGCTTATTTGCGCAGTGACATACGTGAACATTACTTTCTCCACACATGAACTGCAAAATGTTGTGGTTTCCTACCTTGCAGGACATGTGCTGAACATTATATATGTTGTTGCATACATAACATAGTACAGGCATGACCTTGCACATTTTTACGTATTTCACACTTATTTTTCCTTAACAGGTTAAAACACAAAGACACTGTGGCGTCACCTGAATGCTTGTGAGGGTCGTAAACTGGTGGGCAGTGACTAACAGGTAGTTGGCCTCGATATCAACCAGGGCGAGCAGCAGGTAGCGCCAACCTCTGCGTCTCAGCACAGAGATGATGCCACGATCCCCCGAACGACAAGACAGCCAGGTTGTGAACAGCAGGCATTGCAGTACATAGTGCAGGGTGCTCTGCCCTGTCACATACAACACTTTCAGCACGCAGACAACCACGTTAGAATGTCAAGAACAGAAACCTGACGCAGGTAAGGATACTGCATATTTGAGGTTCTCAGAGAGGTGCTGATGAGAATTTGAATCTTCTGGGATGTGACATTACATTGTTAAGTGGCTTCCAACTGTTCAAAGAACCATTTTCCCTCCCTCATGAAGGTTCCATGAAGATTACCGATTACCGTTGAAGATGAAGGCACTGCAATCTTTTGAAGTGCTGGCAGCCACTTATCCAGTGACACAGCATCACATTCCAGAGAACTCCCAGCCTCAAGTCAACGTTAATCAGTCAATGCTCACCTGTTGGTAGGCCAACCTGGTACCATGTTGACAGACAGTAGTTACAGACTGCCATGAAGCACAGCACCAGTGACATTAGTTGTCCAATCACCAGCGCCCTCCATACAGGCCTGCCAACACACCACCATTGCGTTATCTCTCATATTATAGCTGGGGTACATTAGAATTGTTTGGCTCACTTCGTGCACCACACAGTCATCTGGAAATGGTACTGGCAGGAATAAACCCCATGATTGTGACAGGATATTTGACTACAGTGTGTGTGAGGACACTAACGAGAATGCAGGTGTGAATAAACACCTCCTTCACACTGGACTGATGTTATCTGTCTTGTTTTATCCAACAGAGGTTTCATCTATACAGAAATTTGTCATTTGGTCTCAAGATGTTTCATTTTTGGATAAGCTGCATCAATCCATGTTTCATCTAAACAGCAGCATCGACATGATGCATTAAACCATTCAGTGTCCCGATGGAACCTTCTGTCTCTCAGTGTAACATAATTCCTTGTTGAAGACAGCTACAACTCAGTAATTCACACAAAGTCAGACAGCAGAATATTCCCTGACAGCAGTCACAATGCTGTTAGTAGCTCAGAATATACAGTGTCAAACGGTAAGATGATAAGTTAATAATAAACTGGAATGGATGTGGAAGGAGACTGTTATGGCCTAATGGGAAGTGCTGTACTGGAATTTGTCTGGAGAGACTGAAGAAAAAAGAACAGAAAACCTCAGTCAGGACAGCCAGCCCTACACATGCAAAGTGCACAAGTGGCAGGAAGTGACAAATGATAGTTGTCAGATAAAATAATGAACTGTACAAGTACACACAACTTGAGAACTTTTAGGTATCCATTGTGAAGGTCTCATGGGTTTAACAGGTGACTGAATGGAAACAGACACCTCAATCCTTGGGGTACATGACAGACAGATCAGACAGTGGGCAAGCTGGCAAAGGCACACTTCAATTGGCAAAACACAAGATACCAGTGCAGTATCAGAAACCAATCACAGGACTGTATTGTGATAAAACCCAGAAGAACATATATATATGCAACATGCTTCATAGCATCCAATGTCAGAGTCAGGACCCTTCATGAAAGACATTTAAAATACAAACATTTATACCTGCACATTTATGCTTCCCTTGGAAACCTCTGTTCATGGAAAAACATCCTGATCGCTGGATTGAGGATTTTGCTCTATTTTTTAGCAGTACACTTTCCAATACTCATCATCAATCGCCAAGAAATTCAGCTCATACCTTACAGAAAGCACAGTAGATCTAAGTAATAAATAAAATTCCATTTTGTGCCCCACATAAAACACAGCCTAATATAAATCAGAAATAAAATTCCGTTCATACTGCACAGAGAACATGGTACAATATAACACACAAAAATTCAGTTTGTATCTCAAAGAAAATCCCATCCAGTCTAAATAAAAATTATAAATCCATTCCATAGCTCACAGAAAGAAAAAAAAAACTCCATCTCTTACATAATGACCAGCTCATTAAACTTGTTCATCCAAACAACCACCATTTACTGCGAAAATCATCCAAACACACACACACATACATACACTGTGTGGGTGAGATTTGGGGCTTTCAGAGGTAAAGTGGGTGGTATATATAGTTACCACCATACTCTAAAGGGTCAATGGAAACCTATTAAATTCTACTAATGTACATACACTGCAATGCATATGATTTGTGGAATGCCTCTTCAAACAAAAACTGTGTAAACTACAGGTGATGAGGGGTGAACCAACATCAAGTGCTTAGTGTTGTGTAGCTGAACGTAAATGTGAACACACTACAGGAAAACGCCGGAACCTAACCGACTCAAGTTCGACTGAAACCAAGGGTATGCTCACGCCCAGCTGGAGATAAATATATTGTCCAGGACTTGCATACAGTATTCACAGTGCTGGTTTTTGTGGCACTTGACAGTAACTCATTTTATTTTAAATATGTTCAAATATTCATTGGAAGAATGTCCCCTTCACTTGAGCACTCTGTGGCATGAATGTGGCCACTGGTCGCTATGTTCACATCTAAATACACACAAAGATTACCATAACCGTGAGCGTATCCATGGTATGAGTGAACCCTTAGGGATGTTAATATGTTGCTCAGTCCTGAACTGACAACTCATCGTAACACGACCTGTTGGTGGTGATGAGGGTAAGGAGCCCAGGGCTGTGTCTCGAGGCGGCGACCCTAGGAATTGGCTGGTAGGAGCCTGCATAGGAAGGGCCAGTTGCCGGTACGTCGTACGACAGGCTGGATGTGTCTATCTCAATGCTGGAATCCGAGTGATCGTTAGTCGTGGCAGAGCACTCCACCAGAGACAGCTTCCTGCTGGACCTAGGGACCGGAATATCCGCCAAGCTCAATCTGCGGAACGAGGTAGGGGCAGACGTAGATACGGGCGATGAACGTCGCACTGTAGTCGGGACAGGGGCAGACATGCGCCGGATAAAACGCTTGTCTGAAAGGGATGTCAGGGAGCTAGCACGCTGGTAAAACGCCATCGATGGCGTGAAACTTAAAACTGTTCCGCAATTAACTCGCAACTGGCCTGAAGTATGATACCATCAATTAGCCATGCAAATCCGCAGCACGTGTTTAGCGAGAAGGAGAGGGTAATTCATGAGTAATATTTTTGCGCGTAACACAAGAAGCGCAACCCTAAGCTTATACCTCAACAATACATACCATCTTCCCAACTCCGACAAGTATTTATTGGATTTCTCAAATATTCCGTCACCGGAAAACCCTCCCGCACCGTTCCCAACACACATATTAACTGTGCCTTCAGCCATTACAGCAAATATGTTTTTCCTATCGCCGTTTGAATTTCAGAATCCCGTTGGCTGAGTACATCACAATGCACCAATAAGAATCACTGTCTCAGTGCATTAAAACTAACATCCGACAGATACCATACCACTTCGAATATTCGCTTGTTATATGTGAGGGAACTTCCAATGGTATTGGCTACTCTGATAAAACTCAAAATTGTGCAACTTGTTGCATTAAAAATACCAGAACTGGCACTAAAAATACCACTTACCTGTGCCACCGTGAAATAAGAATTTTCTACATTAATAGTGTCACTGTCACTTATCATCCGTGCCTACCTCTGATACATAATCCGTGCTGCCCACCATTGGGATAGTAAGTGGGAAGTGAATGTTGCGTCACGGTCACCTGAAGAGATTGTAATTTACGTCTATTTACTAGGGCTGCAAACATGTACAGTGAAGATTGGCTGTAGTTGGTAAATTCAAAATAAGTCGAATATGGTTGAGCCAATTTTTGATTATCAGTTTCGGTTAATACTCATAGGCGATAGCACTGTCGGAAAAAGTTCTTTATTAAAGTATTTCACGGATGGGAAGTTTGCTGAGGTATGTGATGGTAATCAAGTGAGTCATTGTACAGTTTTAGCATACCAATTGACCATCTTTAAATCTGACTGTCCAGCTTTCAGATCCAACAGTTGGAGTCGATTTTTTTGCACGTCTGATTGAAGTGAAGGATGGAACTCGCATAAAGTTGCAGCTGTGGGACACGGCAGGACAGGAAAGATTTCGGTACGCAGTTTTGGTTTATTGTAATGTCGTAGGAGGCGCACAGTTTTTGTTTTCGTAGTGTATCAGAAATTGTGTAACATTGTACAATGATGTTCTACATCTTCTGTGCAAGTCTAATGTACACAAATTTTAACTCATTGCATAGTGCACCTAGTTGGTGGTAAATTTGTGTATATCGTACATGGCATTTATATTTTTTCTGGTAATAGTAATATTGAAGATGAAGATGGGTGGAGCATTAATGGAATGATATTGATGAGGCAATGAAAGTACTCATAGACAAACCTGCCCAAAAAGAGTCACTATGACCACAAAAACCATCAGTGAAATGAAACTGACGGGGGAAAGCTGAAGTACTTAGAGAAAAGCTTGTTCACTGTTGTCACAATGTAGGGTCATTATTTTGTATGTTACCACTACTTGTTGGTTCATTTATCACATTAATGTAGGTCACAGAATTGACTGCCCACACACACACACAGCAGAGCAGTGGCAAACAGTAGTTGTCATATTAAATAAATACCACATATTTTGGACTTGTGGTTGAAGAACATACGTGTCTTGAATCCGTAAACATCTGTATAAATTTGAGTCCTATGCTGTCCCACTGCAATGTATATACTTGCAGGTCCATAACCAAGTCATACTACCGCAACTCAGTTGGGGCCTTGCTGGTGTACGATATCACAAACCGCTCGAGCTTTGAACACATTCCACTGTGGATGATGGAAGCTCGCCGCCACATTGAACCCCACCGGCCTGTGTTCGCCCTGGTAGGCTGCAAGTTGGACTTGGTGTTATCAGGCGGACAGCGTGAGGTCACCAGGGAAGAGGCACGAGCATTTGCAGAGCAGAACGGCATGCATCATGTAGAGACATCAGCTAAGACCGGTGCAAATGTAGAGGAAGCGTTCCATGCGGTGACACAGGAGGTGTATACACGCATTCAGACGGGAGAGTATAAGGTTGAGGATGGGTGGGACGGTATAAAGACGGGCTTCCAGCGGCCTGGAGGGCTGGATTTTAACTTGGTTGAGGCAGAGCCTGCCAAAACCACATGCTGTTGAGATACATGATGGAATAGTCGAACAAGGTGCCTCAGCCTGTGTGTAAATAGTGATGTGTGATGAATATTAGACATCACCAAGTCTTGCCTCCCCATGGGAACTGCCCCTTGCCATATCAAGTATGATGTCATCAGATGCAGGTTTGTTTGTTCATTGGCCAACAGAACAGTTTGAGCATATCTTTGTATTTCATCCTTTTGCTACGAAATGATGGCCAAATTACAGTACACCCAGCTTCTACCTTACAATTGTGGCTGTACAAAGAATGAACATGAACTGACAGAACTAAAATTAAAATACTGCATAAAAAGTTTTGCATGTCCAAATTGCACAGTACAGGATTAAGCTGACAATTTGGTCTTCACTTCACTCATCCAAGACATTTCCTCAGTTTGTTTAGTCATTATTTTATGTGAGAACTGTCTGTTGCCACATAGTGTCAGCTTGTGTACCATATTAACATAGCCCAGACAACCATGCCTGCATGACAGCGTTACAGATGACAGTTGTCAAATAAAATAATGACTCCATACACATATACAAATTGTGTTCATACAGGACAGCCTGCTTGACATAACAGAGTTACAAAGTTTAAATTATACAAACAGAATGTAATTCAGATCAAATGCTATATCCATATAATGCCATGCCACTGCCTTGGGCATATCACATTCTGTAAATGTAAGAAAGTAAAACATACGGGGTTTTAAATACAGCAGGATCTCGATGTTCATAATTGATTGTGACGAATAAAACCATCATGAAGAACGGAATTGTTTTTCAGTGTTAAATGGCCATAGGACTCTAAGGTTTTTTGAAATACGAGTACTAAAAATTTAAAATAATTCCATAAAGTGTAAAGGAGCATGAAAGTTATTTTTTAATAAATACAAACACTGCCTGGAAGCATAAAATACATTCAACAACTGATGAGCAGTGTGTCATTCAACAAAACATGAAAGCAGCTGACCTTACTTAATGACAGACTGAGCTGCGTGACCTATACCATAGCAGAACAGTGGGGGAAGCTGACTGGCCAGCCACGTGGTCTTGTCCTGATGCTTCATAACCAACTGTATAAGTTGGTTATGAAGTATCAGGACACATTGTTAATATGGGAGACCACAGCAAGTCAAAATTGTGAACATCGAGATTTACAAACTCTGGGCCTGTACTGTATTGGTGTTAATATGGGAGACCACAGCAAGTCAAAATTGTGAACATCGAGATTTACAAACTTTGGGCCTGTACTGTATTGGTGTTAATATGGGAGATCACAGCAAGTCA
>Ga0131853_10020881_pt1 | contig 11890 bp, 12 predicted proteins | sample TergutLab28metaG_FD_92764 | JGI IMG/M metagenome (GOLD analysis project Ga0131853, IMG submission 92764) | Labiotermes labralis P1 segment gut microbial communities from Petit-Saut dam, French Guiana - Lab288 P1 (version 2) (version 2) | ecosystem: Host-associated > Arthropoda: Insects >...
CTGAAGATGACTAACATCTAGTCGAAACATGTAGCCTTACTCTAGAATAAATAGATTGTGCTGACATACGTTTGTGTAATACTAATTGATTTTCAAGCACATCGTGATGCCTTCATTCAGAATGGTTCAAATTAATTTTGCTCCTAGAAGAGCAGATCTTATTTGTGTGCTTTTTGAGTTTTCATGAACATCCAGTCTCTGTCCAGTGGGCACAAGATAGCAGCAGGCCACTTCATCATCATTGTACTGTCTGTTGTATTGTGCCACTTTCTTTATCATCCAGTAACATGGAATTTTAAAAATCACTCTGTTTTTACACAATTGGCAGCCAGGTTTTAGGTTGGGAGTGATATTACTGGTATTGAAAAAATGCAGTGATTGGTCAAATGGAGCCAACAAATGTGCTATTATAATAATGCAGGTCAGGGTTAATAATTGTTGATGGAGACATACCTGTTGCAAAATAAGGAATTAAGAAGGTAGATGAAAATTAGTAAATTTAATTTTTGTTACTTAGTTACGTGACTAGTATTTAATGTAAGGTGAAGAATGTAAATATGGTATTTGAGGCAGCAACGGTTTCTCCTGACCCACAGTTCTTCAGTTCATATTTCAGGAATCACTATTTGGCCTAGAGGCTGGCTACTGTGATATGCTTTTCCTCAGTCCCTCTAGGTAGTTTTGTGTGTGTGTGTGTATACATACAGTAAAAGTTACGGTATCAGACACTTCCATAACCACAGTGTGGCCAGATATCATAATTTCCCAGATATTAGATTGTCACTTGATATCCTGTCCTGTTTTCCCTGTTGCAATTTATGTTCCCTTTTCATCAATACTTACTTTACACAATGTACTTATTTGCTTACTCCATGGAGCAGAGTGCTTATTGGGAAGCTAACCACTTCTCAGCTAGTCAAGAAATTCCCCACATTTTATGGAACCCGAAGGTTCATTACTGCATTTACAAGTGCCCGCCACCTGTCCCTTTCCTGAGCCAGATCAATCCAGTCCATGCCCCCCACCCCACTTTCTGAAGATCCATTTTAATATTGTCCTCCCATCTGTGGTTGGGTCTTCCATATTACATGGTGTACATGTAATCTAAAAAAAAGACCCAACAAGACAAGAGTATTTCACTCTTTTCTGCAGCATTTTCTTGACATTACTGCCAGTTGACAGTATAGTGAAGTTCACTGAGCCTCTTTTCAAGTTAACAGAACTTTCCACATCATCATTTGCTAGGTATAATTGGCTTTTACTTTAGATAGCTGTGCTTCATCAAAAGTTAAATTTGTCCCTCTGCTTAATTAAGCAGCAAGCTATGAAGGCAGGGAGACATACAGGTGTAGCCCCATGCAGTTTTAGTCATGGAACTACATGAATGTAATTGGTCATCTTCATGTCCCAGCTGCTCTACTCCAGGGAAAGAGCCCCTTGTTGTTGTGGTATAGAGGGCTGGGTGATCCACAGAGCCAGTCTGAATGCTGTGACAAAGAGAAGTCAGAGTTATTAATATTTACAAGTGGTATCACATCCTCATTGCAGTACACCTATGCTGCAGGCACTACTACATCCTGGACCTGTGCTGAGAAAGGTTGAATGGCATTAATGTCCAGTTATGTGGATGGATTAATGAAGGGTTTTCTGTGTAAACTGTAGGTAGAGAGTGGATGTGTTACATATTTGTACCGAAATTCTAGATGTAAATGTTTTAAACCAGTTGTTTCCATCAGTTCTTTTGATAATTCAGTCTTGTCAAAGTTCAGGCATCAGCACGGGTAATGTTAGTGTCAATGCTAATGATGAATGATGTGCCAGTTCTAATGTCAGAACGAATAAATATCTGATTTTCCCAGAACTACAAAACACCATGCAAATAGATTTCTTGTGTTATGATGACACAGAATGGCCATAGGGCCATACACAGTGTGCTTCAATGAGAATCTGCCATACTTTGGGAGTGTGTTCCTTAAGTTAGTTTACATCGATATAGCTAAGAACACCATTATCCAAATATGAACAGTTAAGGGGATAATGGAACTAGAAAAAGTGATCATCTTGCAGTTCCATATACTGCACCTGTTTAGCATGGTGTGTTATGCATACACTGTGCAGGTCCCCTCTTGAGCCGATAAAAGGGGCAAACCCAAGTGGAGGCAAATTTGCTACATGAAGTACTTGGAGCCTTAAGGATGATATTTATGTAACCATCACAAGTTTTGCTTGTTGAATTAAAGTCCTTTTGTCACTCAGATGTTAATTGGATATTAAGTACAGGTGTTCAACACTACAGGAGCTAGAAATTCCTCTTAGTTTTATAATTATTTTGTAATCATTAAATGCACAATAATTCACATTCTTTAACACTTCTTTCTTTTATCTCCATAAGTGTTCAGCTTTGGATGTAGGTATTTCTTGTTTCTGGTTATGTTAGTGTGATTTAGCTAAGGAACATTCTCCCAGTGTATGGAAGATTTCTGCTGAAACACTAATACATACACACAAACATATAAATATATATATGTATTAAATCCAGAATACTAAATAATGCAGTAATGTATACCAAGGAAATTTTATTTTTCCTGCAACATTGCACTGGTATAGCTGAGGCTTCCATTCGTCTGCGAAGTGATGCTGGATCAGTGGGTAAACACAGCCTGATGTTTCAGGACATTTTGGTATTTGAAGATAAGGGTTATTGTGTTGACTGAAAACACCAGACTGTTATTAAACCCTGGAGCTGTGTAAGATCCAAGAATAACAGAATCCTCTTCTTTGTACCTTTTCAGTCACACATCACTGCACATCACAGAATGTCAGCCATGGAATTTATTGTATGTTCCTTCATGTTCAGTCATTGTGATATTGTTGGTTTAGGAAACACCATCAACAGAATGTTCACCTGATTCTGATGGCTCACTGCTGGACTCCTCTGACACGTTGGAAATGAAAGGAAAAGAAGTTCTTCAGTCCCCATTGTATGAAGATAGTGAGTATTTGTTTCTATTAATACTGTTTTTTAAATGTTATTTAGTACTTGCTAACATCCAGCTGCCATACACTTCTGGTACTGTACATGAAACCAGTTCCCATAAAGGAACATAATGAAGCCACACCTCTAACTCACGGGTGCTGGAAACCATAATGTTACAATCACTGTAAACCTGCCAGCTGTCCAGAAATGTAATATTGTGTTCTGAAGTGTCATACATTTTAGTTCTTTCCTGCTTCAGTACATGTCAGATGGTAGGTCAGTGGCTTCTCATTACATAAGCCTGGGTTTGACCTCAGAGCAGTCCAGTGGAATTTTTGGTGGAGGTACTGGCATATGAGCAAGTGTTTCTGTCAGTATTTCAGTTTTCCCTTGTCAGTTATCATTTCACCAATGCTAGTTTAGATCAGGGGTCTCAAACGTATGGCCCACCGGTTTATTTTATGCAGTCCTTGCATTGATCTTATTATAATTATAGAATGTGGCTGGCCTGAGTGTTGAATAATTTATTTTATTTTAGGATTTTTTTAATTCACTGGCCAAAGAGTTAAAGAAGGTTTAAAACCCTTCATCTAGGTTAGTCATAAGTTTTTGTGAGTGCAGGACAGAACATCTGGAACTCCCTGCTGTGTGGATGGTAATTGCTGCCAAGGACTTGGGCATTTCCCTGTGTTTTCCTCAAGCAGGGCAATGTGCTAAAGTGGTGCTTAAGGAGTCATTGTTCAGTGACAGAAGTAGCGCCAAGACAATGTTGCATACAAGTGAAAAACAGTATTGAAAAGCCTAGGGTTTTGTGTTAATGCACTGCAGTATCATCTGGTTGCTCTTGACCATAAATTGAAATAATAAATAATTGTCCTGTTGCAAATTTTGAGTCAAAACAATTTGTATTATACCTAAAATGCAACAAAGTACACACCATATGAAGTTACCTTTACAAAGGCATGTTCACATGTTTGCCTGTATTCTTTTGGACTGGATGGTTTTTTGGTGATGGTAACAATTGCAAATAGTTTTTTTGGATCCCATATCCTCTGTGAAACAAGAGAGAGCCAATTAGAAGACAAGTGTCATATATTGCATGGAAAATATATTTCTTAGAGTAATGTGTGACAAAATTGTTTCTCTTGCTTGCAATAAGGGGATCTTTGTGCCTAAGAAATAGAGGCCATGCCATCATTACAAAACTTATGGAAGGATAATTTCAATGTTCCTGAAGATAAGAATCATTAAAGAATCTTAAATGTGAACTGTAGTGGCAGCAGAACATATTTACTGTTCTTACCAAATCAAATGTTGCAGCATTTCATGCAAGTTTTCCTATTTCACAAATTATTGGCAAGGAATCACTACCATTTATGGATGGTGAATGTGTAAAGGAGTGTTTAATGAAGGTACTGGAAGTACTTTGATGTGGAAAATAATAACTTTTTAAACTGTCAGTCTTCAAGCATAATATCTGATCATGCATTGCAGATTTTGTGGCATATTTAGTTGCAGTTTGCAGTATAACATACAAGTATATTTTACATCTTGGTGATTTTATTTGAGGCATATCTGCTCCATTTTCCACAATGCAAGAGTTTTAGGTAAAAAATTGCCGTTACTTATGGAGTGACCCTCGTGTAAAGGAGTAGTCTTAATATGTTTTGTGTTTAATTAAAAAAAAAAAAAAAACTTACCCGCGTGTGTGTGTGTGTGTTTTATATATATATATATATATATATATATGTGTGTGTGTGTGTGTGTGTGTGGTACAATGATGGTGTAATTTTTGTAATGAGTGTGCTTCAGGTTAGATGATCGGGGTTTGATTTGTGGAAGGGATAAGACAATTTTTTGCCCTCCAAAATATTCAGACTAGCTCTGGGGTGCTGACACAACCCTCTAGTCATTGGGTACCAATGTTCTTTCCCTGGAGGTAAAGGGACTAGGGCGTGAAGTTGATCACTTACTTACCTGTGTCTAGTACAAAGATTAGAATGAATGGAGTTGTTCCTTTGCTCCACTATATAACTTCAAGGCATGGAAAGGAACAACTTGAACTTTGCGTAGCCCTATATTGCTGAGAATGATATGCAGACCAGCATAGATTTCAGAACCATCTGGTAGGTGCACATACATCTCCAGTTTGCCCTCAGCCAGGGTAGTGACTGGTTCTGACTGTATTTTAGGTGTGTTCACAAAAATGTGTCATGTCTGTCTGTCCATCTGTCAGTCCAACTGTCTGCAAGGAACAACTTTGCTCCCACTGGATGGATTTTCCTGAAATTTTTTATTTGTGTATTTTTCAAAAACTGCGAAGAAAAGTGAAGTTTTATGAAAATGTGACAAGAATAACAGGTACTTTGCATGAAGGCCAATATACATTTTTGATCATATATTGCTCATTTCCTCTTAAAATGAGAAGCATTTCAGGTTAAAGTTGTAGAGAAAGCCAAAACATGCATTTCATGTTTAGTAACTATTTTTTTTTTAAAATCATTCCATTTACGAGAATAATGTGGAAGAGTACTGTAGAGCCGGACAGGCCATGGATAATAATAATATTGGCGCATACACATTGCATGCCGGATTCCTAATACTACAAATACACACCAGAATATGTAATACTTATTGGTTTTCCATTGCAACAGTGGTTGGATGAAGGCACCTCATTGTTACTTTATACATACTTTGCCTGTATTCCTTCATTTTCTGAATACAACCAGCAAACTTTACCAGCAGAGTACCTTAAATCCATTGTGACTTCTGTCACATTTTACCCAAAATCATTTTTGTAATTATTATTTCACTCCCCATGGCACATCTTATAGCTTGTTGCAGGTTGCACAGCATTATCAAGTAAACTAAAATACTTTCTGTCCCATTATTTTTTTCAGAATTAAAAACGTTGAGTCTCTCACAACTGAATGAACTTTACCTGGAACTTGAAGTGTTGATCCGAGAGTTTTCAGAGACACTTATTGCTGAACTTGCATTACGCGATGAGCTGGAATATGAGAAGGAGCTAAAAAACACTTTCATCTCATTACTGCTGGCAGTTCAGAACAAGCGGCGACAATATCACGTTGAACGCAAACGAACAGGACGAAATAACACTGCACCTCGTGCACCGAATGGTCTTGACCCAAAGGTAAGAAAATGGGTAATCTGATTTCATGGATGCTTCCTGCATTTGGATAAACCAGTACTTTTTTTGGTACTACTTACAGTGTACTGTGGCTGGTAGCTAAATTTAAGCACATTCTGTGTACCCATTCTGTTAACTTAAAGTATATAGTACAATGTCAGCATTTGCAAAATTACTCTTTCAGAGTAATTACACATTCTGCAAGTCTGATCACAAGGGAATTGATTTTGTACAACATCAGAGCAATTTTAATTTTTACAAGAATGATTGTACACCTCAGTTGATGCAACTGTTCGCTAATGATTTAAATTTCCAAAAAGTGCTTACAGAATTTTAGACTGTCAGGTAATTTATTAGGTACTGTTCATCACTCAGGAGTATGACCTTGCTAGTGGTTGCACAGGAGGAAGTCAGACAATTAGATGCCTATGACCAATAACCCATTGTATTTCTGTAAACAATACTTTCAGCTGAAGTGTGACAATGCCTTGTGAGGGTAAGTTAATTCTCTTGTGTGAGAGTTTTCTGTTACACCCTGCCTGCTTCTTCTTCTATGCCTTCTTTTACTTCTCCTCCCCTGCCTCCCCCCTTCCTCAAGAGCTACACTCTGTTGTGGAGCTTGGCTTCTGATAGTCTTCCTCCATTCCAATTGCAACACACCATCTAACTGCTGTTGATGTGTTGCAAGGCCTGCTGCTATTATTTGCCATGCATACTTTGGATGTATTATCATCTAATATCATTTTTAATGCTATTTGTATCATGCATTGTGATATAATCATGTAATGTAGGCCAACAAAGTGCACCACTGTTAAATTTAATCCTTCACAATATCTTCTACATGTATGTGTTTCAAACCCGAGGGCTCATCTAAGAAGGTAGACAGTGGTAACAAGCACAGGTAAGGTATAATATATGTCTATATGTATGGCACACCGTGGTACACCATGAAGATGAGCCCTTGGGGTCGAAACAAGTACATGTAGAAGACATTGTGAAAAATTAAATTAAATTTAACAGAGGTGCATGTTGTTGGTTCACATTATATAATCTAATATCATCTTTATTGGCTTTATTATTTCTCCTGGTATTCCTTAAAATTCCAAGGCTATAAATAGTTGATTTCTATCTGTGCTGTTGAAAACTTGTCTAAAATCAATAAATGTCATGCCAAAATCTGTGTTTTACTTGTAACATTTTTCCATGATTTGCCTCATAACAAATATTTAGGCCAATTTTACTTCTATTTGATCTCAATCCACATTGATATTTTTCTGTTTTCACTTTAGTGTATGCATTCAGCCTTTTTACAGTTGTACTGGACACACTTTTATATGTCATGTTTAGCAGGTTAATCCCTGAATGGTAGGTGCATTGTAATTTGTTTTCTTTCTTAGGAATTGGGTAATCAGACACTCCCTCATTCAGTTGGTATTCTTTCTTGTTTCCATATCAAGCCTTAACTAATGTATTATTCTTAATAAGGTTATATCTCTGTGTTTTATTCGTTCAGTGCCTGTGGTATCTTCACCAGGGGCCTTGTGATTTTTAGTTTCACTATTACATCTTCTGCTTCTTCCATAGAAAGGCGTTCAGTCCATGGCTGTACAGTTAGGTGTCTGTTACTTCTGCTTGGTTTTGGATACTTTTTTCTCTGCAGTTTCTTTTAATAGTTCTTCAGAGTGTTCCATCCTTCTGCTGGTGACCTCTTCTTCATTTGTATTACTTTGCATGCTTTTAGTTTTGTTTAATACTGGTATTTTTTTTTTTTTGTTCTGCCTGGTTAGGTCTTTTCATGAATGTGATTTAATGCTTGTTACAAACTTAACACCTATCAAATAGTGACCAGTGGATAGTACCCAGAGATAAGGGACTGCCACCCATGCTGTTGAGGGCAAATCTGTACTCCTGAGTAACGATCAGTACACTTAATTTACAGTGGAGTTGGTATGTTAATTAAACATAGAATATAAATACATTGGTAGAATTTTAATGAGCATAGTGTTATTTTCCAGTGTGTTTGTGTTTTCAGTACCTGACAACAGTAATACCTTATCACTTGGGGAGTGGCCCACCAGATAACCAAGCTCTTCAGGTGCTCATCAAAAGTAAGTGTTACAAGTGAGACCACAGGCTTTTATGGTGTTAATTATGAAGATTACTCTCTGTAGAATGTGATAGTGTGTAATTCGGTTTAGGTGCCAACATTCAGAGGAACCTGCTGCCTCTGTTTGCAGGTAAGACAGCCTCTACTTCTGTATCTACCAAACTATATGGTGTCGTATCCCAGGAGGTGTGGATCTTCTGGAGTTATGGGTATTTTGGATTCATGGATTAGAAAAGTGCAAATTCAGTGTAATAATTGAAACTTATGAGCTATGGAACTGTGAATTATGAAATCAAATCTTGTGTAATGAAAGAATTTTTCATTTTGAATTTATTCATATTCGTATCTTCATGAATCATGAAAATATTTTCAACTGACTGCTTTAAAAGTAAAAAATTTGTTCATGTGCTTTTAATTGTTTTGTGTACAAATATGGGGAGAATGAAGGAATTGTTACATGCTTTCCTATCCCCAATATGCAGTTCCTTGCCACAGTGAACAGTTATAATTCTGTTTTGTGATATTTGAGATTCTTTTGCTTGTGACTGTAAAAACTACTGCCTTCTGCAATGTGATGATGCAGAAACTAAAAGAAATTTTTTCACTTATAGGAATGTGTTGTCTCCATGTTTAATACAGAAGAATATCATTAAGATGTTCCCCAAAATTTTAAGTTTTTACCAGACTACACTGTGTCACAAACCAGAAGTCAGTATTCTTCAGTTTTTTATATTCCTGTCAGTATTTTGTCCTAGGTTCATTAGAATTTGTAATGAGAATTGAAACTTTCACTGCATGTAAATGTGGCTGATTGCCAGGGGAGACTTCATTGTTGTTTGTAATAAAGTTATGGTTTTGTGATTGTTGTGTTGTCATTGTTGTAGTCTATTGTTGACGTCATTATCATCATCATCATCATTGCTGTCATTGTTTTTGTTGTTACGAAAAGTAAAATGTTGTGTTTTCTTTGGGCTTGAGCATTATACCATTAAGTGGGATTGGAAGTTCATATATTCTTTATTTTGCACTATATGAAGTGGTTTGCATCATGAGTCATACACTTTGTTGCTGGCAGCTTCTCTTGGCTGGGAGGCCACATGGGCTCCAGAGTGAGTTTAGAAATACCTTGCCAGAAATTGAGCCCTGGTCATCCGGCAAATAACCAGTCAAGTTTACTGGCTTAGCCGTTGTTAATGAATATTATTTCTTTTCATGCTAACTACTGCTTTGTAAGCAGAAATTTTTGTGACATTTTATCAGGTGCTTAATTTTACTTTTTTTTTATTGCAGTACTGAAAGCTATCAATGAAGACAGTCCAACTGTTCCTACGCTACTTACAGACTACATACTGAAAGGTGAGTAAGTGGAGGAAACATTCTGCATGCTTCAAGATGTAGATCAATAGATATGCTTGAGAAGCTTTATAAAATAAAATTTCAGATTGGTCAGAATGAAAATAGCTGTCTGAATGTGTTTACAGTAAATATGCTCAAGTGACATTTGAATCCTTTAGACGCATCATCCTTCTTGTGTTTTATGCAAATTAGGAGGAGGTAGGTACGTCAAAACACAACTGTCTTTGTATCTGTTTTATTAGGCTGATGACATGTTTCGGCCACTGTGGGCCATCCTCAGGTCACAAAAATGTATAATGAGGAAAAACTATGCAGTATAAGATCATTAGTTGTGGTACGTATTCTGAACTTTCAATGAGATCTCGTCATGCAGTTTATCGGTATTGAACCAACAATGTGTTCGACTGGCAAAGTGGATAGAGTTAAAGTACATATACATGTTGTACGTGATGTCCTATAAGCAAAGTGCCTCGAGTTTAAAGTACATGTATATGGTTGTACACTTCATGTGAGGTGGAAAAACCAAGTGGGGTTAGTAGTGCTAAGTGGAAAGCTTGGGGTATCCCGAGGGTGTCCGTAGCATCGTCATCAGTCTAATAAAAACAGATACAAAGACAGTTGTGTTTTGACATACCTACCCCCTCCTAACTTGCAAATACTGTATTAGTTATTGTGCTATTATTCTAAAGGCCTTTGTGACATGTTTGACATTGTGTGCTCCTGCGCAGAAGTGAGTTGGTCAGTTTCCCCTTTCCCTACTTTGGAAGGGCCTCTATGAAGCAGTGTTAGTGAACTAGTTTCCAGCTACTGCCTTGACATTGCTCAAAGTCTTTCCCAGTATTTAAACTTTCTCCTCTGTTGTTCTCCACCATCTACTTCTGTCTTCCTTTTTGTTGTTGTTGTTGTTGTTGTCATCCTGGGCATTCCAACCCTATGTAGAACACCCAATTATAGTTCTCCTGCAAACCTACATGTGCATCTTTAATATTTAACATTTTTTTCCAATTTTATTGTTATATATTACATAATTCCTCTGAATTGCCAGTCAGAAGTGTTGTTTCATTATTGCATCATTATCATTTTAAGCAATTTCTGCCAATCTTATCATGAAGACATGTATCATACACGTATATGTACCCAGTGGCTTCCAGAGCAATGTCATCCCAATTACTCATCTGAATATCTGATTTTACTGAGCTTTTGGAAACTTTGTGTGTCTCCCTTTCACCCAAAGGTCAGTAAACAACATGTTGAACACCAACTGAAGAGAAGTGATAGAAGTCGTTAGGATGAAGAAAGCTAGTTAACTTGGCTTCACAAACATTGCTTACCTGTTACTTTGTCCACTCCTAAATTTTTGTTTCAAACTAAATTCTTTAAATAATTTGTCTTTTTTGCATTCCAGTTTTCCCAAACCAACTTAATACTTATTTCGAGCAATACTCACATGTACCTTTGAATTATTATTGTTATCATCATCATCATCATCATCGTTGTTGTTATCATCATCATGTTACTAAAACAGCTAAAAATAAAACAGTGATTTCTATGTTGTCTGTTCCAACAAATCGTGTTATCGCATATGTTTGGCAGTGCCAATCATTTCATGAATTGAACAGGTTCTAATCTAAGATTGTTGATTGTTAGCCTTGTTTTGGCCATATGGTGCACTGTTGTCACATTGCAGGCATATGCAGCTGGTCTTGCCATTGTTCTTTTTACTGCACATATATCATTAGTCATATGTTAAAATACAGATGGCATTCACCATAGTCATCAAGGATTGGCTGCATATACTTGAATATAAGGTGACTCCTCGCCTCCCCTTCACAGTGCTCGTTTTTGCTCAAAAATATCTGTGCAGACCATGTAAATGTTTTGTTCAGTTATAAGATAACCCCCTGTTTTTCAGTTACTGAATTAGTAAAAATTCTCATCTTTCACAGGGTGTTGCAGGGAGAATCTGCCGTACTTAGGAAAAATGTTCTTTTAGTTGAATTACTTACTACATGGAGCAGACTCCTTCTTGAGAAGCTAACTGGTGCCCAGCTACTCAAGAAATTCTCTGCATTTTAGGGAACCCAAAGGTTCATTACTACATTTACAAGTGCCTAACACCTGTCCCTATCCTGAGCCAGATCAATCCAGTCCATGCCCCTCCCATCTCACTTCCTGAAGATCCATCTTAATATTATCTCCTCACCTATGCCTGGGTGTTCCAAGTGGTCTCTTTTCCTCAGGTTTCCCCACCAAATCCCTGTATACACCTCTCCTATCCCCCCCCCCCCCCCCCCCCCCC
>Ga0131853_10020883_pt1 | contig 11889 bp, 9 predicted proteins | sample TergutLab28metaG_FD_92764 | JGI IMG/M metagenome (GOLD analysis project Ga0131853, IMG submission 92764) | Labiotermes labralis P1 segment gut microbial communities from Petit-Saut dam, French Guiana - Lab288 P1 (version 2) (version 2) | ecosystem: Host-associated > Arthropoda: Insects >...
AACATCCCGACTTCGATCTTGCCCGACTAGAACTTTTTCTTGTGAATGATCCGCACCGAAACATCCGCACAGAACATGCCGCCGCAATGCGATTGGAGCAAACGATGAGGCAATTCGGTCCCTACTGGGGGCGACGTGCCGGTATGACAATGCGAGCAATGACACGCGGCAACACCGATTTAGCCTCTGCAACGATGTTGGCAACGGTTGCCGACACTCGATTTAGGGAAGGACAATTTGCAGAGGCGGCGGAATACTACGAACAGGCGGCGGCAAGAGCCGATGTCAATCGGCAAGCGGAAGATATGTATCGGTTCAATCGGCTTGCCATCACTGCTTGGATACAAGCACTGGCACACTTGCCTCCTGATGTGCCGAAGACCGAGTATCAGAATCGGTTGATCACATTGTTACGACAACTGTCGGTACAGCATCCGCACCATCCTGAATCATTGAACTTACATTTGGTAGCGATTGATTATCAAGGGCAACTTGTTTCTGCACAGCCGGAATTGATGGATGACTATTTAGCATTGATTCGAGAACACATGGACACTTGGACACAGTCGCCGCAGTTGCAATCTCTTCGTCGCGTGTCGGTCATTCTGTTGGAGCGGCGGGGACGCACCAGCGAAGCGACAACACTGTTGCCATTGCTTGATTTGGAGCAATTAGGGGCATTGCCGCCGGAAATACAGCGGCTCCGTGTTCGGCAACTTGATGCCGAAGGGAACACGCAAGAGGCAGTTGCTATTTTAACAGCATTGTTAGAGCAGAGACGCGAATCGGCAACGGTGCAACTCTTGGCAGAAATTCTCTCCCGGCAGACCGATGTGCAAAGTTTGGAAAGTGCGCTCGATTACTGGATGGAACTGGAACGCAGTGCAACAAGAAACAGCGAAGCATGGTGGTCGGCGCGGGAAGGGATCATTGAGGTTCTCTTCAAGTTGAATCGGCAAGATGCGGCACGAGAGTCATTTAGGATGCTTCCCATTTTGTACCCCGAATTGGGCGGAGCGGAACGGAGAGAACGGTTGTTGAGGTGGTTTGAAGGGCACTACTTCTAGCAGATGATAACGGATGCGAAATAACCTCACTCGCCCCCGTTTCGGATGACAATTTCGATTCGGTTATTCCTTGCTCGTCCTTCCGGCGTGCCATTGTCGGCGATGGGTCGGCTACGACCGAAACTGCTTGTTCCAATTCGAGCGGCATCCCAGCGGAGCGAATTCACGAAAAAATCCATCACGACCTTTGTCTTGATCGACGAAATCTCATGTTTTTGCATCGGGTTGTTCGGATCGCCCATCAAACTGTCAGTATGCCCCTCGATGTCTAAAACCGATGTGGAATCGAAAGCCCGAAGTTCGGCGACAACCACTCGGAGCGTTTCTTCCCCCTCCGCCGTCAACTGCCAAGCGTTCGGCATAAAGAGAAACCTGTCCGCAATTTCGATACGTGCATACTGCGACTCATCCGTATAGACATTGACCCCCTCTCTGTTGATGATCGGAAGACTTCGCATTGTCCTGATCGGTGTTGGTTCTACCGGCGGCACATCAAGCAACGACGATTCAATCAAATTGGTGGGCGGCGGTGCTTGTCGTGCTTCTTCCAACTGCGTTTCCAACTCCTCAATTCTTTGGTTTAATTCGTCAATTTTTGATTGTTCAGTCGATTGAACGACAATGATTTCCGGCTGTAATTCGATCCTAGGGGGTTCGATGCTCGGCGGTTCTTGCACGATCATCGGCGGAGTAAATATTTCTGGCACAATGGGACGAAATGCCGCGTAGGGATTCGACTCATCTATGTTCGGCAGATGAACCACTGGCGGCTGGACCGGCGGTATTGGCGAAGGTCTCGGCGACAAGACTCGGCAACCGGAAAACGCAACAAGACCGATCACCAGCAACAGGGCGGCGAACTGCGCAACAAAGGACTGCAAAGGGCGAATGACAGGAAATATGCCAAACATAACCGAGGGGAGTGTGGAGGGGAATCTACGCAAGACCCCTCGGCTAATTGTACCCGATAGAGCAGAGAATTTTAGAAAATCGGAGGCAAAATTGCGATTCTTTTGCCCAACCCGTGTCGATTGTATGGGTTGAGCAAGGTATAATTGATTTTCCCGGTTGTGTACCGCTCGGAATCCATTACAATGAGGTCTTATGTTCCCTAAACCCTTTCTCTATCGGTTTCGTTTTTCTTGCGAATATCTAGCCGATGTCGCCGCCCTCGACGAAACTTATCAACTGCCAAATGCCAATCGACTGGAAGATGCCGATCTTCGAGACAAGTTGCCCTACGATTTTCGTATCGGTTGGAATGAGACTGGCTTGTTTTTTTCGCTCACCGTTTCTGGGAAAAAGCAATCGCTCTGGTGCCGGAGCACACAGCCGGATGAAAGCGACGGCATCCAGATTTGTCTCGACACGAGGGACATCAAGGACATCCATCGGGCATCTCGATTTTGCCATCGTCTTTTGTTTATGCCGGTCGGCGGCGGGCGCGATCAAACGCATCCCATGTCGTTTTGGTTGCCGATCCACCGCGCCAAGGAGCATCCGAATTCGATTGATTTGTCGCAAATTAAAATGCAGAGCCAAGTTTCGGCTGACGGATACCAGTTGGTTGTTTTTCTGCCCGGCAAGATATTGACAGGATTTGATCCGGCGGAGTACCCGAATCTCGGATTTCATTTCGTAGTGATGGATCGGGAATACGGCAACAGTTATTTTCTTGTGTCTCCGCCGTTTCCGCACGATCAAGACCCCAGCCTTTGGGGAACGCTCACAATGGTGAGAAATCACCCGGAGTCCGCCGCGTAAGCAACCCAATCGCCGCAACTCTTTGCTCGTATAGAGGACTGCCCGGCGGTTCGGCGGCTCCCCTTTCGCTTTCACCGTCTTGATTTTTTGCCGATTCGTGCTAGAATTCCCGCTACTTGGAGAAATGCCATGATTAAAAAAGCATCTAAAACTTCGGGGGCACGGGGGCAAGGCGACAAAAAGTCAAGCGACAAAAAACTGTCGGCAACCGAACTGGAAACATACAAAAACCGCTTGATCGCACTCCACGCCCGGATTCGAGGGGACGTTGCCACAATGGCAGAGGGGACGTTGAGTCAGAGCCGATCAGAAGCCGCCGGAGACCTTTCCGCAATGCCGTTGCACATGGCGGACATCGGCACCGACAATTTCGAGCGGGAGCACACACTCTCTTTCATTCAGTCGGATAGCAAGACATTAAAACTCATCGAAGAGGCACTGGCGCGGATCAAGGATGGCACCTACGGAATTTGCGAAGATTGCGGCTGTGCGATTCCGAAGGTTCGATTGAACTTTTTGCCCTATACCGCAAGTTGCGTCCGTTGTGTGGAACTTGCACAGCAAGAATAGGTCTGTTGCCGTAAAACGAATCGCGGACATCGTCAAAATTGACGGCAACTCACGAAATCCCAAAATCCCGAACGGTAAAGAGGGAATGAAAGGCGTAACCCTTCGACTCAAATGCCTCCCTTCCGCCTTCAAGCCGGTCGATGATCGTAATGACACCCTCCACCGTAACGCCGAGGGCTTCGACCTTTTCAATCGCATCAAGCGAAGAACCGCCGGTGGTTACGACATCCTCGACGATGACAACACGGTCGCCTGCCGTGATGGGACCTTCGACGAATTGGTTCGTGCCGTGTCCCTTGCTCTGTTTGCGTACCATAAAACCTTTGAGCGGAATGTTTTGATAGGCGGCAACGGTAATGACAGCGGCGGTAATCGGGTCGGCACCGATAGCCATTCCGCCGACCGCCTGCGGCATCTGGTTTTGCTGTAAAAATTCCAGTATTCCTTCGCCGATCAGTTTTGCTCCGACGGAATCGAGCGTAATCTGTCGGCAATCGAGGTAAAACGATGCTTTTTTGCCGGAAGCAAGCGTGAAGTCGCCAAATTTCAGCGACTTTTCCATAATCAATGATCGCAAAAGTTCTTTATCGTACATGGCATCCATTTTAGCCGTAACGGTTAAAAAAGCAAGATGCCGCTCTTGAGCGAAGTTAAGAGTGGTGTTGCAACGAAACACCGTTCACGGTACAATTTCTCCACTCACTTGACCCTTTTATTCGCTCACCTTTTCAGAAAAAATAGCATGACACGATCAACTTTATGCTGGTGCGTTTTGATTCTGTTTGTAACCAGTAGCGGCGTTGCCGTTGCCCAAGAAAACCGATTTCGAGACCGACTTCGGGCAAACTTCGGAAATTCCGTTGCCTCCGTTGCACAGAACAGAATGAACGATGAAGCCCGCGAACTCATCCAAATGTTGGATACCTATCAAACCGACCTCGCTGAACTTCACACAGCCATCACCTTTGCCTTTTGGGATGCCCGAACGACCGGTGATGCCGAAGCCTTTGAACGCACCTCCGTAGCACGGTTGGCGTTCGGAAGGTATCACAGCAACACAGAAACCTACGAGAGAATCAAAGAACTGCGTCAAACAGCAGTCGATCTTGATCCGATCACTGCCCGCGCTGCCGAACGGATGGAACGAGCATTCGCTATGAACCAACTGCCGGAAGACCTACAGCGGCAAATGGTCGAACTCTCCTCCGAAATCGAAAAGATTTTCCAAACTTATCGCCCGGTACTCAATGACGTGACGTACACGAACAACGATCTCCTCGAAATGATTGCCGCCGAAACTGATTCCGAAAAACGGAAACAAATTTGGGAAGCCCTGAAACAAGTCGGCGACCTCGTGAACGAAAAAATTATCGCCCTTGCCAAAGTGCGGAACGAAGCCGCCCGAAAACTCGGCTTCAATAATTACTGGGAAATGTCCGTTACGTTCCAAGATTTCGACCCGGCGGAATTGATACGGATTTTCGATGAACTCGAAGAATTGACTCGTCCGCTGTTTGCGAACATGAAAGCGGAACTCGATGCCGAACTTTCCGAGCGATTTAATGTGCCTGTCGATCAGTTGATGCCCTGGCACTATGACAATCCCTTCTTCCAGGCGGCACCGCCGTCGTCGGCAGTCGATCCAGACGATTTTTACCGACACATGGAAAAGGAAGAGATCGTTGAGATTGCCCTTCGATATTTCCGGCACCTCGGTTTGCCTTTTGACCGAGTGGCGCAGAAAAGCGATATGTTTGAACGCGAAGGCAAATGTCAGCATGCTTTCAGCATCGACATGGACAGGATGGGCGATGTCCGAAACCTGAACAACGTTAAGCCGACGGCATTTTGGATGGACGTAGTTCTCCACGAGGCGGGACACGGCGTTTATTCGCTGGGACATGATCCGAATTTGCCGTTCAATCTTCGGGTGCCTGCACACATTGTAACGACCGAGGGAGTAGCGATGCTCTTCGGAGCGTTAGCCCGTGATCCGCAGTGGTTGGTCGCATTTGCCGGTGCCGATCCGAGTGAAGTACATCCTGTGGCAGATGCGTTGCGACAACAGAGGGTCAGGGAACAGTTGATCTTCTGTCGCTGGTCAATCGTGATGTTGAAATTCGAGAAGGCACTGTATGAGATGGCATCGAACGAGAGTCCTGATGCCAACCTTGTTGCTAATTTGAAAGCACTTTGGTGGGATATGGTCGGAGAGTATCAGTTGTTGCGACGACCGACGGAGCGGGGGAGCGAGTTGGGTGATTGGGCATCGAAGCCGCACTTTGTGATTGCGCCGGTCTATTACCACAATTACATTTTGGGGGAACTCTATGCGTCTCAACTTCGGGCGGTGTTTGCGAGGGAACTTCGGGCGACGTATGGTAATTTGACTCCTCGTGCTTTTGGCAGGCAGTTGCAAAACAGGGTTTTTGCACCGGGAGCACGTTATGACTGGCAGGAATTTGTCCGTCGATCAACCGGCAGACCGCTCTCGCCGACATACTTTGCAAGGGAAGTGCAATAAACGAGTGCGGTGTCGTTACCGAATTTCAATTTTCGTTTCAATTTTCGAGCAAGAGCGATCGTATCGCGCGCCTTATTGAGCAACTTGCTGTCCGCCGTTTCAAGAAGCCTCAATCATCCACCACGGAGAACATTGAGGCTTCTTCTCGTGCGAGACCAGCAGCACCGATCATACTGGCAAACGCTCCGAGTGCCGCAAAATCCAATTTGAGGTTCTGTCCCAATCCCTGAATTGCCCGGCTTTCAACCTCTTCACGAATTCTGGCAAGGAACATGTCTCCGACTTTGGAACCTTTTCCACCGAACATCATTTCGCCGCCGATCAACACGCATTCCGGGTCAACCGTATGGAGTAGCGTAACGATGCCCAGTCCTAGAAATCGGGCGGTATCAAGGATGATATGGTTTGCCAGTTCGTCTCCCTTATCCGCTTCCTCATAGACTTTTCGGGCAATGTCGTAGAGGCTGTCTTGAGGTTTTATTCGGTCGATCAGAGTCGTCGGATGCCCGACTTCGAGCAAATCCTTGGTGCGTCGAGCAACCGCCAGCGAACTGCAATAGGCTTCCAAATGCCCCTGCTGAAGACAACCGCACCACCTTGCGCCGGGAGAAGGATCGACAATCATGTGTCCGAATTCACCGCCGAATCCGTTTGCCCCTTTGATGTCACGTCCTTCGACGATGATGCCGCAACCGATACCATTGCCGAGCAACAACAGACAACTACTTTGCGTTCCTTTGGCGGCTCCCACCCAGTATTCGGCGTAAGCCGCCGCGTTGGCATCATTGCAGAATGTTACCGATTTCAAACCGGTGTATTCTGTTAACTTAGCGACAATTGGATATCCGCACCAATCAGGAAAATTCGGCGGTCGGTACATCTGTTCCGTCTTCGGGTTGAGTGCGCCAGGAAAGCCGTATCCGGCAGCGGCGATGGACGACAATTTTGTACCGGTCTTTTCGAGCACTTCTTTCAAGGCTAGTGCGGCGTGTTTTGTTGCCTCATCTGGTCCCCGTTCGCCGTGGTGCGGCGTTGCAAAAAAAGAAACGGTGCGTCCTTCGTTGTCGATAACTCCGATTTTTAGGTACGACGCGCCGAAATTCATACCGACGAAGAGCGGTTTCGCCGCCTCGCTGACAGGAAAGAAAATCTTCTCTTCTACCATGATGCCCATTATGTGTATCCCTCTGTTAAATGGTGTAGTTTCAGGAAAATCCCACCGGACATTCTACCAGAAAACGTAACGGAAAGGAAGGACGGCGACGTACCGACCACGAGGATGGCAAAGTGGCAATTAACTGTTCCCCTTTCTACGGACTTCTTGGCGCAACATCCAATACCTCCAGAAGGCGAGTTCGGATTCTCTCCAACAATTCCTCTTCCACCAAAGTACGATGGTTTCCGAGTGCATTAAGCGTTTCAAATCCGGATTGAAAAGCCTGTATTGCCTCGTCCTTTCGCTCTTGTTCCAATTTCCATACGCCGAGATTGTGCAGAATCTGGGCATGATTACGATAATACTCCGTAGCACCGCCGTGTTCGGCGACCAATCGATGGCTGATTGCCAATGCTTTTAGATAGACATCGAGAATCTGTTCGGGAGGAGATTGTACCTGATTGTACATCACGGCGAGGTTTTTGTAACATTTCGCCAAAATGTTGAGGTATCGGGCATTGTTCGGGTATTTTTCCACCAGTTTATTGCCGAGTTCAATCGCCATTAGGTAGTGTTCAATGGCATCATGATAATAACCGAATTGCGCCTCAATGCCTGCTCTATTAAACAAAGATTTCACCTGATCGGCAATTACATCGGGATCATCCGATTTGTGTGCCACGAAATCGTCGTGATATTGCCGCGCCAAATCAAGCAAAGCGTAGCGAAACCGTGTCAAACCAGCATACCTAATGTCGGGAATATCAGCAACGTTCGCAAAAAAATTGTTGACGACACTTCGGGTTTTCTGGAGATCCTCTTCGGCAAGATGATGCTCCAATGCCCTACTCTTGTATTGTTCGCTAATCAGATAGCCATACAGCGTCGAAGTTGCGAGGAAAATTCCAAGCAAACCGACGGCAAGCCACTTCATCATTATCGCCCGATTCCGTGATGCCTTGAGAACTTGAACACGGTGTCGCTGGGCTCGTATCTTTTCAACGTCGTGGAGCGGATTGCGTTCGACCAGACCGATTTGGGCATCTGCCATGGTCAGGTCACCGGACTGGATCATCATGGCGATCAGTTCGGTTCGGGCTTCGACTTCTCCCCGTTGAGCAGAAAGGAACGTCGGATGCGCCGTTGCACCTGCTTTGGTGATGATTCCACTGGCAATCTGATGAGTTTGAAACTCGGAAGCGACATTACGGAAAATGTCCGACGTTTCAAGAAAGCGAAGCGTCAGCGAAAGCAAGGCTTCGGGTTGGTCAAGCGTCTTGTCGCGTTTTCGACGGAGAGCACTGAACCATCTCCAATTCTGGTCGCAACGGCTCGTGATGAGCGAAAAAAACTGATACCGCTTCACCGCCTCAATGAAATCACCAGCATCGGCGTAACGGTCTTCCGGCAACCGCGACAGAGACTTCATCGCGACGGCAAGGAGTTCCTCTGGGATATACCGCTCTGGGGCGAATAAATGGGGCGGAATGATGATTCCTCGAATGGCACGGAGCGTCGGACCCACTTCAAGAGAACGGATTTCCGCAATATCTTTCGGACTGAGTCCGTTTATCTTATTCGGATTGCAGAGTTTATAGGGAGCATGACCAGTTAGGATTTCGTAGAGCAGCGCACCGAGCAGAAATACGTCGGTGGCTGGACAGCATCGCGTTGGCGTGCCGTCCACCTGTTCCGGTGCCCAATACAGCGGCGTACCAGCAATGCTGTTGAGTTGACTGACGTGGGAAACCCGTTCGTCGGAATCCGATGGCTCGTCGCTGACATCGGCAGCAAGTCCCCAGTCGATCAAATAAACTTCGCCGTACTTATCGTTGATGATAACATTGTCCGGCTTCAGATCGCGGTGGATGACCTTATGTTGCTGGTGAGCGAATGCAACGGCATTGGCAACTTCCAACAAGATACGCAGATTGTCGTCAAGCGTTCTCGATTTGATCGAGTCGGACCAGCGACCGCCATCGACCAGTTTTTCGACGGCGATTGCCTGACCGTTGGGTAAGACATCCAACGCAAAAACCGGCGGAATGTTTTGGTGCGTTAACGCCGCCTGTGTTCGGACTTCACGAATCAGGGCTTTTCGTTCGGTTTCGTTTGCCTCGCGGAGATGTTTAAGAGCCACGAACTGCCGCGTGCTTTGCTGTTTCGCCTTGTAAACGTCCTTCCAGTGTCCGCTGCCGAGAATCTTTTCGACCATCAGTGAATCACTTATGGTAAGGGTTTTCGATTCGTCCAACTCGCCGGATTGCATCGCCATCGGCGGAGCAGGAGGGTGTGGCTGTTCCTGCGTCAACGAAAACACAGTTGTTGTGTCCACGCCCGGTTGCTCTGGTTGCCGAATTGCCCATTCGATGCTCTTTGCCTGTTCCGGTGTCCAGATACCGGTCGTGTCGGCGATGCGCAAGGGCGGGGGACTTACGCCGTCCAGTTGCATATCAAACAATTCTCTCGACGCATCACCGAGGGGTGCAAGCCCTTCGTTCTTGGGTGGAGAAAAAACGGTCGGTGCTTCTATTGCCGTTTGAATAGCAATCTCGGTTTTCTTAGACTTCCACTCTCGTCGTAGTTGGACGAGTTCGACGGTCTGGGTAAGCCTTTCAAGATCGACATGCGGAAAACGGGACTGGACGGTTTTTACGTCTGGATCGGCAGGAGCAATTTCGAGTTCGTGTTCAAGAAGTTGCAAAATGATATTTTCATTGTTCCGGTAAGCGTGGTGTGCGTTCAGAAAATCTTCGACGGAAAGTGCCGGTACTGTTTCGCATCGCAGGCGGAATTCGGTGTAGAGAATGTCTTGAACGACGGCTTCGGCGTGTTCTTGCCAAACTTCGCCGTAGCGTTCTGCTGGCGGTGCGTTTCGCGCCCTATACAAGCGAACGTAATCTGCGGAGACGCGGTCTAAAATGAAGCGAACAATCGGATCCATAGATACACGATTGTATCGTATTTTTTGGAGTTGGGAGTCAGAGGTAGTCAGTGGTGCGGTGGGCGTGTTCCGTTACGGCTCTCTGTCATTTCTAGCAATTACGCCCCACCAGTCGTGCAGCCTCGGTTTTTTACCCAAAAGGCAACACACGTACTGATTGGAAAGGCGACGAATCTCTCCCGATGTTTGCCGAGTAAGGGGCAGATGCTTCCACGTTTCCGACCGATCAAACGGACTCACGAGACTCTCCCACGCTTCCAACGCTTCTGCCGTTACCGCAACGGTTTGCTGATGTCCCGGCAAGCAATCGGAACAGAGAACACCGCCGTCAAACATTCCGAACGCGATTCGGCTGTTTGCCTCTCTCGGAATCGGCACACCGCACTGCACACAGTCCCGAAACGAAGGAGAATGTCCGAGAAGTTGCAAAAGCCGACCCTCGAATCGAGCCAGAGTTCGCATCACGAGCGTTCCTTCTTCGAGTTGCGGCAATACTTTCACCGTCAGGTCATACAGTGCCGGCATTGGATCGCCGAGAGCAGTGAAAGAATTGACGAGTTCCGCAACGTAATATCCGCCGAGCGTACCAGAAAAATTCGATGTTCGGACGCGAAATCGCCGGATTAGTTTCGACTCGGTAAGCAGATCGAGCACATCTCCCCGCTTTTGAATGAAGGTAACGGCATTTCGGGCAAGAATATCGAGGGACGATTCAAAGGGACCTTTGAGCCGTCGTCCTCCTTTGGCGAGGGCTTCGATTTTACCGAACTGCCGGGTGTAAAGTGTTACGATACGGCTTGTTTCGCTGAAATCAACAGTTCGCAAAACCAATGCATCGGCAGAAGGCATAACAAGGAGAACAAAGTTTCACCAATGCGGACATTTTACCCGATTTTCCCAAAAACGAAAACAACGAACCGTAATCTATTGTCTATTTATCCCGAACTTTCCGCAGATGGTCGATACTTCGGGCGGCTTCGTCAAGCGTTCCACATTCGACACTCAACACGACATCCTGTGGGATTGTCCGTAAAATTGCCATCACGGCTTCCCAATCGATCACACCATCGCCGCAGGCACAGCCGACTGCTGTGCCCATCACCTTGCCCCGCTCGGCATCGGACTGGGCAACCGAAATGTCCTTCGCATGCATGTGGACAAGTCGATGCTTGATCCTTTCCAACCACGCAATCGGGTCTTCACCGCCGAGATAAGCGTTGCCTGTATCGAAGTTTGCACCGACAAACGGCGAATCAACCAGATTGAGGATTTGGTCGTATTTTGCCGGGACAAGCGAATAGGTCTGGTGCATTTCGAGACCGATTTTGATGTCTCTTCTCGATGCAATTTTCAGTGCTTCGGTGAGCGAGTATTTGATAAGCACGAAGTCTTCTTCCTCGGTCGTCCACGTTTGCTTGTGTCCTTCGTGAGTATTGATGACCGGCGCACCACATTCTTTGGCGAATCGGGCTGCCTGTTTCAGATACTCGACGGCGATTTCCGGCTTCGACAACTGACTGTGCGACGAAAAGCCGGAAAGTTTGATGCCGTGCTTTTCGACACAATCGCGGATACGGAACGGATCATCCAGCATCGAAACGCTGTGAAAATAACGTGCTTCGCTCAAAAGTTCACGTCCCCAGTGTACCATAGGTTCGACGTACTCGTAACCGAGTTCTGCCGCAAACTGAATGCCCCACTCGAAGTTCTTGTGCGAAGTCCGTACCGCTTCCAAATTCAAGCCAATGCCAATGTTTCCCATACCTTTACTAGATTTATGTTTGTTGACGCAAGAGTCTGGACAGCACAGACTCGCATTGTTATTTCTTCGTGTCCATCACGTTTCTGCTGACATTTGCTATCG
>Ga0131853_10020885_pt1 | contig 11888 bp, 14 predicted proteins | sample TergutLab28metaG_FD_92764 | JGI IMG/M metagenome (GOLD analysis project Ga0131853, IMG submission 92764) | Labiotermes labralis P1 segment gut microbial communities from Petit-Saut dam, French Guiana - Lab288 P1 (version 2) (version 2) | ecosystem: Host-associated > Arthropoda: Insects >...
CGCCGAGGCGCTGCGCGCCTGGCTCCCTCGCTCGTGGCCAGCGCCTTCGAGCTCGTTCCTCGCTCGGTCGCTGTCCACTCGCTCGGTCGCCTCAGACGACGAACTCATCGTCGTTCCCACGCCGGACCATGATCTGGCCCTGCTCCTCGAGCTGGCGGATGGTGCGGATGACGGCCTGCTGGGCCTCCTCGACCTGGGCGAGGCGGACCGCGCCGAGCAGCTCGACCTCTTCGAGGAGGTTCTCCGCGGCACGCTGCGACAGGTTCGAGGTGATCTTGGTCTTGACCGCCTCGCTGACGCCCTTGAGGGCGAGGGCTAGGTCGCCGGCGTCGACCTGGCGCAGCACCTGCTGCACCGAGCGGTCGTCGAGGCCGATGATGTCGCCGAACATGAACATCCGGCTCTTGACCTCGTCGGCGAGGTCCGGGTCGAGACCCTCGAGGCCGTCGATGATGGAGCGCTCGGTCGGCCGGTCGGAGCGGTTGATGACGTTGACCAGGGACTCGATGCCGCCGACGCGGGACATCTCGGCCGGCTGCAGCATCGAGGAGAGCTTGCGCTCCAGGATCGACTCCACCGTACGGATGATGTCGGGGTTGGTCTGGTCCATCACCGCGATCCGGTGGGCCACGATCGCCTGCTGGTAGGACGGCAGGCCCGACATCAGCAGCGAGGCCTTGTCCGGGGTCATGTGGGCCAGCACCAGCGCGATCACCTGCGGGTGCTCGTCGGCGATGAAGCCGCGCAGCTGGGCCGGGTCGGCACGGTGCAGGAACTGGAACGGCATCTGGACCGCGGCCGCGTGCAGCCGCTCCATGATCTCCCGCGCCCGCTCCGGGCCGAGCGACTTCTCCAGCACCGACTGGGCGAACGCGAAGCCGCCCTGGGCGATGTGGGCGTGCGCCGTCATCAGGTCGCGGAACTCGGTCAGGACGCTGTCGGTCTCCGTCGAGGAGATCCGGTCCAGCCGGGCGATCTCGGCCGAGATCGTCTCGACCTCGCCGTCGGTGAGGTGCTCCATCACCTGCGCGGCGCGTTCCTTGCCGAGCTGGATCAGCACGATGGCGGCCTTGCGGACGCCGATCTGCCCGATGGCGCCGCTGGCGCCACCCATGGTCATGACACTCATCGCGGCCTCTCCACAAGCCAGCCGCGCAGCATGGCGGCGACATCCTCAGGCTGGTCGTCCACGAGGTCGGCGAGCTCGGCTCGCAGCGACTTCGAGTGCTCCTCCTCGGCGGCCGCGGCGGCCTCCAGGGCGGCCATGGCCGGGTTCGGGTCGTCCATCTCCAGGGCGCGGGCGGCGGCGTCGGCGCGCAGCTGCTCCACGACGTAGGAGGTGGCGTCCTCGCGAGCCTTGGCCCGGCGGCGGCCGCGGATCCAGGCGAGCAGGATGATCAGGGCGATCACCGCGGCGATGCCACCGTCGCGGATCAGGCGCATCCGGGCCGCGTGGTTGGCCGCGGCCTGAGCGGCGGCGATCTCGTTGGCGGCCGCCTGCTCGGCGGCGCGGTTGAACGGCATCGTGGTGACGTCGATCGTGTCGCCGCGGGCGGTGTTGATGCCCACCGCCGAGGAGATCAGGGTCTTCACCTGGGCCGGCGAGATCGTGCCCAGTGCGGCGGTGTCGAGGACGACGCCGACGTGCTGGTTCTCGACCTTGCCCGGGCCGCTGACGGTGTGGTCGCGCTGCTGGTCGATCGCGTTGGTCGAGGACGAGTCGCTCTTGTTGTAGGTCGACTTGCCGTTGGAGGTCGAGCTGGAGTCCATCTGGCCGTCCGGGCCGACGACGCCACCGACCGAGGAGCTGACGCCGCTGGCCGGACCCTTGTAGTTCTCGGTGCTCTGGCTCTGGGAGAGGGCGGGGACCTTGAGGCTCTTCCCGTACGTCAGGGTGTCGGTGGTCTTCTGGTCGAAGTTCAGCACCGCGCTGACGCTCGCGGTCGCGTTGCCGGTGCCGACCACCTTGTCCAGGATCTGCTGGATCTGCTTCTGCATGTTGGTCTCGTACGCCGAGGTGGCGTCGGCCTGCGCGGAGGCCTGGCCCTGCGGCGTGTTGTCCGGAGCGCTGAGGACGTTGCCGTTCTGGTCGGTCACGGTGACGTCGTTCGGGTTGAGCCCGTCGATGCTGGCCGCGACCAGGTGGACGACCGCCTGGACCTGCTCCGAGGTGAGCGTGGTGCCCGGCTTGAGGCCGAGCAGCACCGACGCGGTGGTCGGGTTCTGGGTGTCGGAGAAGACCTGCTTCTGCGGGATCGCCAGGTGCACGACCGCGGTCTGCACGCCGGTCATCGCCTCGAGGGTGTTGTCGAGCTCGCCCTCCATGGCCCGCTTGAAGTCGGTCTGCTCCTTGAAGTCGGAGGTCGACAGGCCCTGCTTGTCCAGCAGGGTGTAGCCGCTGGCGCCGCTGTTGCCGGCCGGGAGGTTCTGGCCGGCCAGCGTGATCCGGGTGGAGTAGACGTCGTTCTGCGGAACCTCGACGGTCGCCCCGTTGTCGGCCAGCTGGTACTTGACGCCCTCCTTGTTGAGCTCGTCGATCACCGCGGAGGCGTCCGAGCTCGACAGGTTGGTGTAGAGCGGCGCGTACGACGGCGCCGACACCCACCGGAAGACGAGGAAGGCGGCCAGCAGCAGGGCGCCGGAGCCCACGATGGCGACGGCCTTCTGGCCATTGCTGAACTCGCTGAAGGCACGCCGGTAGCGGCCCAGCAACTGGGTCAGGTTCTCACGCATGACGGTGGCCTCAGGCCTGCATGTTCATGATCGAGTTGAACGACTGCAGCGCGGTGTTGCGCAGCGAGACGGTCAGCTGGGTGGCGGTGGAGGCCTCGGCCGCCGCGATCGTGTAGTCGTGGATCGCGTTGAGGTCGCCGGTGGCGGCCTGGACCGAGAGGTTGGAGCTGGTGTTCTGCAGGTTCTGCAGCCGGTCCAGGCCCTGCGAGAGCAGGTTGCCGAACTCGGCGCCGCTGCCGCTGGCGACGTTGCCGACCGCGGTCGTGCTGCCCAGGGAGCTGGCCGCGCTCGCCGCGATGGCGGCGGCGCCGTCGGTCCCGGCCGCGCCGGTCGCCGCCCCGCCGGCGCCGGCGGCGTTGAGGGCGTCGGTGAAGTAGTCGGTGGAGGGGGTGCTGGGCATCGCCGCCAGGGCGCTGCCGATCGCCTCGATCCCGGAGACGCTCATATCACTTCTGTCCGATCGAGATAGCGGCCTGGTAGACGTTCTGAGCGCTCTTGGTCACCGAGACCGACGCCTGGTAGCCGCGCTGGGCCATGATCAGGCTGCTCATCTGCGCGGCGATGTCCTCGTCGGGCGCACGGACGTAGCCGTTCGCGTCGGCGAGCGGGTTGTCCGGCATGGAGACGAGCCGGCCCTGCGGGTCGCTCTGCGCGATGCCGGCGATCCGTACGCCGCCGGCGGGGTCGCTCTGGAAGATCGGGTACTGCGCCTGGAACGCGTTCTGGCTGGTGGGCTTGTACGTGTTGATGTTGGCGAGGTTGTTGCCGATCGCGTCCATCCAGGTCTGGTGCGCGCCCAGGCCCTCGTCGGCGATCCGGAGAGTGTCGAAGGCGCTCATCACATCGCCGCCGCGGTACGGGTGAGCTCGTAGTGGGCGGCGATCGCCTGGCCGAGCACCTGGTACTGGTACTGCGTCTGGATCATCGCCACCTCCTCCTTGCGGAGGTCCACGTTGTTCCCGTTGGCCCCGACCGGGGTGTCGGTGGGCATGCTCTGCACGGCTACCGAGGGCAGCGTGTTGTCCTGGACCTGTCCGGTGGCGATCGCCTGGCGCAGCGAGGTCTCGAAGTCGACGCTGCTCGCGCGGAAGTCGGCGGTGTCGACGTTCGCGATGTTGTTGGACGTGACGTTCTGGCGCGTCGAGAGGCCGTTGAGGGCTGCATGCAGGACCTCACTGACGGCGTCGGAGACGGCGAAGGACACGGGAGCCTCCAGTCGGGGGAGTGCTGTGAAGGGGTTGCCGATCCGTCGGCAGGGGCTGAGCGGTCCTTGCTCGCCTTCTCCTTCGGCCGCTCGGCCAGGCACCTGAGAGCGTGTTCGCCCGAAATAGCGAAAAACTGGCAGGACCGGCCCGATGGCCAGGTACCTGCCAGTCTCGCGTCAGCGCGCCTGGGCCGATACGTCTCGCGTACGGCCCGCTGGATCGGTCAGGAGAGCAGGACGACCGACACGTGTCCGGCGCCGTAGCCGGCGATGTCGACGTGGAAGTCCTCGCGCCGGCCGAGGGTGAGCGCCATCGCCCGCGCCTGGGTGGAGAGGGTGCGGCCGGCGGGGTGCACCTCGTGCAGCCGCAGGTGGTCGGCGTTCGGCGCGTTGAACATCGACGAGGCGATGTTGAGCACCTCGAAGAGGTTGGCCTTCAGCACGTCGGTCAGCTCGCCGGCCTCGATCGCCTCGTCGGCACCGGCCGGCGGCACCAGGCCGATGGCGGCGCCGGCGTACGCGGAGAGGTCGAGGTCGAGCACCATCACGGCGCTGATCCGCAGGTAGTCGTCGACGTAGACCGCGACGGTCGTCGGCGTCCCCGGGCCGGGCGCCTGCGGCGCCGCCGGGGTCAGGGTCACGTCACGGTCGAGCAGGTCCGCGAAGAGGTCGCGGATCTGCTTCGGCACAGGCAGGTGGACCGGCATCAGAGCAGTCCGCCGAGGTGCTCCTGGAACGTCTCGGCCGTGAACGGCTTGGCGATCAGGAAGAGCGCGCCGGTGGACTTGGCGCGGTTGCGCATGTCCTCCGAGCCCTCCGAGGTGACGAAGCCGAACGGCGTCTTGTTGCCGCTGCCGCGCAGCGCGGCCAGGCAGTCGATGCCGTTCATCTCCGGCATGTTCCAGTCCGACAGGATCAGGTCGGGCGACTCCGCGAGCGCCTTCTCGAGGCAGTCGCGGCCGTTCTCGGCCTCGACGATCTCGTGGCCGCCGTAGCCGGCCTGGCGGAGGGTACGCACCACGATCTGGCGCATGACCTTGCTGTCGTCAGCGACGAGGATCTTCGACATGGGGTAGATCGACCTTCTTGTTGCTGTGGGGAGGGGCGGTGGCCCCGGTCAGGACGGGCTATGGACGCTGACGCGGATCGGCTCGCCCGTCCACAGGGCATCGAACCGGGCGACCTCGACCAGATCGGAGGAGTGCGCGGCCCGGCCGGCGGCGACCACCGGGAGGGTCAGCGCGGACGGACCCGGCATGAGGCTCTTGATGTTACCGCCGATCATGTTGACCAGCTCACCGACGGCGTCGGCGATCTCGGCGTCATCGATCTCGTCGGGCTCCATCATCAGCATCATGCTGGTCAGCGACTGGGCGACCTTGGCGGAGAGCTCGATGGTGACGGTGCCGGTCCAGCCGCCGTGGATGCTGACCGCGGAGGACCAGGACGCCTCCTCCGGCTCGAACGGGCCGGCGGGGATGTCGAAGCGGGGGAGCAGCGGCTCCTCCTCGCCGAGGAAGCTCGTCCAGACCTGATCGACGATCGCGTGGACGTCGGTCATCTCAGGGGCGATGCTCATGCGGGGATTCCCTTTCCGGAGAGGCCGAGCAGCTCGAGCTTCTCGACGATGGCGTCGGGCGTGAACGGCTTGATGACGTACTCGTGGGCGCCGGCGGCCAGTGCCCGGACGATCTGGCCCTGCTCGGACTCGGTGGTGACCATCATCAGCGTCACGTTGCGCCACTCGGGGCGCTTGCGGACCTCGGTGATGAACGTGTAGCCGTCCATCACCGGCATGTTCCAGTCGATCAGGCACAGGTCCGGGACGAACCCGGCCTCCATCAGGTCGAGTGCCTCCTGGCCGTGACCGGCCTCGGCGGTCTCGAAGGAGAGCCCGCCGATGATGCGCCGCAGGATGCTGCGCATCGCCTTCGAGTCATCGATGATCATGGCGCGCTGGGTCATGGACGTGCTCCTGTCAGGGCAGCCGAGACGGGGTGGAGGAGGGGCCGCGGCACGGCGATGCTGTTGGCAGGCCGATGAGCCTGAACCCGGCCGATCTGCTCTCGGTCCCACATGGCGTTGAGATCGGCGGGCAGGTCGAGGGTGGTCTCCGAGGAGCCCAGCAGCAGGTAGCCGTCCGAGGCGACGTGGGGGTGGATCCGTCGCAGCATGCCATGGCGGGTGGGCTGGTCGAAGTAGATCAGCACGTTGCGCAGCAGAACCAGGTCGAAGGTCCCGATCATCGGGAAGGGCTCGGCCAGGTTGAGGTGGCGCGTACGAACCAGCGAGCGCAGCGAGGGCACGATCTCGAACTCCGAGCCCACCCGGGTGAAGTAGCGGACCAGGCTGGCGGCCGGCAGGCCGCGGTTCATCTCGACCTGGCTGTAGCGGCCGGCGGTGACCCGGGTCAGCATCGCGGTCGAGACGTCGGTCGCCAGGATCTCGGCGGTCCAGCCGGCCGGCAGGTGCTGGTCGAGGAGCATCGCGATCGAGTACGCCTCCTGGCCGCTGGAGCAGGCCGCGGACCAGATCGAGAGGTGCCGGCGCTCGGTGCGGTTCGCCATCAGCGAGGGCAGCATGGTCTCGGTGAAGGCCTGGTACGGCGCGTTGTCGCGGAACCAGCTGGTCTCGTTGATGGTCAGCGCGTCGATCGCCTTCTGCCGCTCGACCGGGTTGCGGACGACGAGCTGGACGTACTCGTCCACGGAGGCGCACCCGGCGTGGGTGGCCAGCGGATGCAGCCGCGCCTCCACCAGGTACTCCTTGCGCGGCTCGTAGATGATCGACGTCTCCCGGAGCACCAGGGAGGCGATCAGCTCGAAGCTCGCGGGTGCCATGCTCACGCTCCCCTCGATCGGCAGGGGGCCGCGGAGCCTGAGCAATCGTCCAGAGCAGGGGCGTTTCCCCTTCGGCTCTCGCCAAACGGGTGCACACCCGTTACCAAAAGAGCGCTCGCTCGTTGCGATGTTAATCAGCGCTTCATGGGGAGCGCTCGCTAGCTCAGCAGCGGAAGGACACTCCGTGCAGACCATCCGTCTCGGTCACCGTGTCGGCGCCGTCATCGGCGTCGTGTCGATCGCGGCCCTCGCGGCCGCCCCCGCGCTCGCCGCGGATCCCGATTCGCAGGCGACCGCCCAGTCGCTCCAGCTGACCGTCGCCGGCAACTCCGGGGTCTCCCAGCTCGTCACCGCCAGCAACGACGGCACCTCGCAGACCAAGAACGACGCGAGCACGATCCCCACCATCGCCGGGGTGCTGCCCGGCAACAACGCGCTCGGCGCGGGCGTCGCCCCGCAGGACGCGGGCGCGAACGCCGACGGCACCTCGTACGCGTGCGCGGGCATCGCCGGCACCGGCGGCGGCATCGTCCACACCGGCAACACCGCCTGCAACATCAACGGCGCGCCGCTGACCCTCAGCCTCGGCAGCCTCGACCTCGGCACCGTCGCGCTCGACCCGGCCAGCGCGCTCGGCGCGGCGCTCTCCCAGTACGGCAGCCCGCTGCTCTCCGGGCTCAACACCCTGATCTCCACGGTGCAGAGCTCGCTGCTCGCGCCGGTCACCGGAGCGATCTCGAGCAGCCCGCTCAACATCTCCCTCGGCGGCACCCTGAGCGCGGTCGAGGCGACCTGCACCGCCACCCCGACCCGGGCCAGCGGCACCACCCACCTGGTCGACAGCCAGGGCGGCAGCGCGAACACCCCGATCACCGCGCAGATCGCCGGGCAGACCATCACCGTGCTCGACCTGCCGGCCAACCCGCCGGCCAACACCCACCTGCTGACCAACCTCAACACGGTCAGCCAGACCTTGATCAGCGCGCTCAAGACCGAACTCAACAACTCGGCCATCGGCTCGGTGCTGCAGCCGCTGGTGGCGCCGCTCGGAACCACCCTCGACACCCTGCAGAGCGCCGTGGTCGACCAGCTCGTGCAGCAGCTCCAGCCGGTGCTGCAGCCGCTGCAGCAGAACGTCCTGGACGTCACCCTCAACAAGCAGGTCGTCTCCGACGGCGGCCGCAAGATCGACGTCACCGCGCTCGACCTGCAGGTGCTCCCGGCCGCCTCGGCCTTCACCGGCAGCTCGCTGATCTCCGGCCAGATCGGCGAGGTCACCTGCGGTCCCAACGCCGGCCGTGCCGTCGTCACCCCGCAGGGCAGCGCCAAGCCGGTGCCGCAGCACCAGTCCACGCCGCCACACCACAACGTGCCGACCGCGGTCGACGCCGGCGTCAGCGGTGACACCGGCGGTCACAGCGACCTGCCGCTGCTGGCCGGCCTCGGCGGTCTCGGTGCCGTCTACGTCCTCGGTACGACGTACCTGTTCCGCCGCTTCTCGAAGTGACCGGATCGCCTGCCTCCGACCCGTCCGAGACCCCGGCCTCCGCTGACGCGGAGGGCTCCGGGGCTCGGACGCGGTGGGGGGCCGTCGGTGTCGCCACCGTCCTGGCCCTCCTGGCGGCGGCGCTGTTCTCGTTCCTCGTCATGCCGCACGACCCGGCCCCGCCACCGCTCGCGACGCCCGGCCACACCCGGCCGACCGGCTACCACCTGGTGGTGAGGTCGCTCCACATCGACGCCCCGATCGTCTCGATCGCGATGTCGCCGGCGCGGGTGCTGACCCCGCCGTCCAACCCGCGCGAGGTCGGCTGGTGGAACGCCTCGGCCCGGCCGGGCTCCACCGGCGGGCAGACGATCATCGCCGGGCACACGGTGCACACCGGCGGTGGCCAGTTCGACCATCTCGGCACGATCACGAAGGGCGCCCGGATCGAGATCATCCGGGACAGGAAGACCGAGCGCTACGTCGCCACCAAGGTCTTCACCCTCTCCAAGAAGGACGTCTCCGACCAGGCCCAGCAGCTCTTCGGACAGAAGCGCCCCGCCAACCGGCTGGTCCTGATCACGTGCGGCGACTGGACCGGCACCGAGTACCTCACCAACGTCTTCGTCTACGCCAAGCCGCTCGGTCCGCGGGGCTCGGCCGGCGCGGCTGTCTGATCGCGCCCGGCCCTTGCTGGCCCGGGTGGGCGGCCTGCGCCGCAGCGGCACCTCACTGCTAGCGCGTACGGCACCCGGCTGTGCTGCGGGCGCGCGCCCGGCCGCCAAAGTGTCACGGTGACAGTTCGGGGTGTGAGTGACAGATCCGAAGTGTCACTGCCGTCGCAAAGTGTCACCGTGACACTTTGGACGTGTCACGGTGACACTTTCGAGACCCGTCGTGGCGGCTACGAGTACGACCCCGAAGACCTCGCCTCCGAGGGGCCGTACGGCTTGGACGGGTGACCTCAGACGACTGGAGCGGGTGCCGATGGAGGACCTGTGATTCGCGTGCTGGTGGTCGACGACTCGGCGCTCGTCCGTCGGCTGATCACCACGGCGCTCGCCGAGGCGAGCGACATCGAGGTGGTGGGCACCGCCCGCGACGGGCTGGACGCCATCGAGAAGTGCGACCAGCTCACCCCCGACGTGGTGACCCTGGACGTCGAGATGCCGCGGATGGACGGTCTCGGCGCGCTCGCCGAGATCCGGCACCGGCACCCACGGATGCCGGTCATCATGTTCTCGACGCTGACCGAGCGCGGCGCGGCCGCGACCCTCGAGGCGCTCTCGCGGGGCGCCTCCGACTACGTCACCAAGCCGACCAACACCGGCTCGGTCCGCGAGGGCCTCGAGTCGGTCCGCGAGCAGCTGATCCCGCGGATCCGGGCGCTCGCCGGGATGCGCAAGCTGGCCCCGCTGCTGCGGCAGCCCCGGGTCGAGAGGCCGGCCCCGGTCCCCGTACCTGCGCGACGGCGACCGCTGGGCCCGGTCGAGGCGCTGCTGATCGGCTGCTCCACGGGCGGCCCGGACGCGCTGGCCAAGGTGCTGGCCGCGCTGCCCGCCACCCTCGACGTACCGGTGCTGGTGGTCCAGCACATGCCACCGGTCTTCACCGCGATGCTCGCCCAGCGGCTGGACAAGCTCTCCCCGCTCACGGTGCGCGAGGCCGCGGCCGGCGACGTGCCCCTGGCCGGCGAGGTGCTGATCGCGCCGGGGGACTGGCACATGCGGGTGGAGACCCGTACCGGCAAGGTGCAGATCTCGCTCGACCAGGGCCCGCAGGAGAACTTCTGCCGCCCGGCGGTCGACGTGCTCTTCCGCTCCGCCGCCGCGGTCTACGGCGGCCGGTGCGTCGCCACGGTCCTCACCGGCATGGGCCAGGACGGCCTGGAGGGCGTCCGCCTGCTGCACGAGTCCGGCGCCCCGGTCTACGTCCAGGACGAGGAGAGCTCGGTCGTCTGGGGCATGCCCGGCGCGGTCGCCCACGCCGGCCTCGCCACCGAGATCCTGCCGCTCGCCTCGATCCCGGCGCGGCTCAGCGCCACCCTCCGCCGCTGACCTCGCTCAGGCGAGGTAGGCGCGGAGGAGGGTGAGCTGGTCCTCGGGGTCGAAGCCGGTGCGGCGGAGAGCGGTCAGGTCGAGGGCGGAGTTGAGGGGGCGGGGGCTGACCGGCCGGCCGGCCGCGATCGCGGCGGCGAAGTACGCCTCGGTCGTGGTGGGGGAGACGTCCGTACGGTCGCGGCCGCACAGCGCGAAGACCTCGGCGGCGATCTCGTGCCAGGAGAGCACCGGCCCGGCGTTGGTCACGTTGTAGGTGCCGAAGGGCGCCGCGGAGTCGATCAGGTGCCGGATCGCGCGGGCGAGGGTCGAGGTGAAGGTGAGCCGGCCGACCTGGTCCGCGACCACCGTCGGCGAGACCCCCTCGCGGGCCAGCCGCGCCATCGTGCGGACGAAGTTGCCGCCCTCGCCGATCACCCAGGACGTACGGACGACGTAGTGCTGTGGCGCCATCGCCGCCGCGAGGTCGCCGGCGGCCTTGGTCTGGCCGTAGACGCCGAGCGGCGAGAACGGCTTCGTCTCGCTCGCCTCCCCCTCGTCGTCGCCGGCGAAGACGTAGTCGGAGGAGACCTGCACCAGGGTGATCCGGTGCTCGGCCGCGATCCGGGCGAGCGCTGCCGGAGCGGTCGCGTTCGCGGCCCAGGCCCGCACCCGGCCCTCGGGCGTCTCGGCGGCGTCGACCGCGGTCCAGGCGGCGGCGTTGACCACCACGCCGTACTCGTGCCAGGGCCAGGTCTCCAGTGCCGCCGGCGACGTCAGGTCGAGGTCGGCGCGGGTGACCGCGTCGGCCTCCGGGAAGGCGGCCACCAGGGCCTGCCCCAGCTGTCCGTTCGCGCCCAGGACGAGGGTCTTGCGCGGTCTCATCGGCGTCACGTCGGCCAGCACCGGGTTGGCCCGGTCCTTCTCCGAGATCCCGGCCTCGTCCGCGTCCAGCGGGATCGGCCACGGGATCGCCGCGGTGGGGTCGGCGAGATTGACCGCCGGGTACGCGACGCCGGGGCGCCAGTGGTCGTTGACCAGGTAGCTGTAGACGGTGTCGTCCGCGAGCGCCTGGTAGGCGTTGCCCACGCCGCGGGGCACGAAGACCGCCCGGTCGGGACCGATCTCGATCGAGAACGTCGTCCCGAACGACGGCCCCTCGCGCAGGTCGACCCAGGCCGCGAAGACCCGCCCGGCCGCCACCGAGACCAGCTTGTCCCACGGCTCGGCGTGGATGCCCCGGGTCGCGCCGCGGGCGGCGTTGAACGACATGTTGTTCTGCACCGGCCCGAAGTCCGGCAGGCCGAGCGCGACGTGCTTCTCGCGCTGCCAGTTCTCCTTGAACCAGCCCCGGGCGTCGCCGTACAGCGGGATCTCGAGCACGACCAGGCCGGGGATCGGCGTCGTGCCGAGCGTGGGCTGCGGCAGGCTCACGTCACTGGCCCTTCGCGGCGTACGCGGCCTCGATCGTGGCCTTCTTCGGCCGCCACCAGGCCTCGTTCGCGCGGTACCAGTCGACGGTCGCGGCCAGGCCGGCCTCGAAGTCGCCGAACCGCGGCGCCCAGCCGAGGTCGGTACGCAGCTTGGTC
>Ga0131853_10020886_pt1 | contig 11888 bp, 10 predicted proteins | sample TergutLab28metaG_FD_92764 | JGI IMG/M metagenome (GOLD analysis project Ga0131853, IMG submission 92764) | Labiotermes labralis P1 segment gut microbial communities from Petit-Saut dam, French Guiana - Lab288 P1 (version 2) (version 2) | ecosystem: Host-associated > Arthropoda: Insects >...
AATGTGGTAATCAACATCATAGTCGCGAGCTCCTGATGATGGGCATAGTAGTGCCCGAAACATGTTGAGCCTATAAGAAGTACAATAAAATAATAAGTGGCATCTAGTTGGTTTTTATTCTTCGATTATTTTATCTCCCAGAATGTTGCAATCTGTCCGAAGACATTCAGCAATTGTTTTCACAGTCATTATTAATGGCATGTAGGAAATACATCCAGCGATACATCTCCTGTTTTAAGCGCAGTCACAAGTGATTGGGTATGACGGTTTCTAGAGCACACACAACGACGCACCACAGTCGGTAGGACTCCTCTAGACGAGTGATCAGCTTGTCGCACAGACCTCTACCTGACAACACACAGCACTCACTACAGACAAACGTCCATGCCCCCGGTGAGATTTGAACCCACAATCCCAGCAGGCGAGCGGCCGCAGACCTAAGCCTTAGATCGCGTGACTACTGCGACCGACTGACCGATTTTTGCACAATTAAATTAAGATATGTGATGATGAAGCAAAATTTACTCCTAATTCACACTCTTCCGCTTTAATGTAGTAGCTCTGTCACTGTAGTGACAGTCGTGGTCCAGGATGGGAGGACATTTGTCGAGAGGATACGTATTTATTTATGATTTATGTAATTGTGTCGTCAGAAGTGTCGAAATGTAGAATAATAGTCAAAAAAGAATTCAAATGAATAATACCTGACATAATTTTAGGTATTATGCTGGTGACTGACCGAGGAAGCCGAGGAAAACCACGATAAATATCTGAGAGGATAACCGATATGTTAACAGATATTTGAACTCGGGACCTCCCGAATACGAATCAGGAGGGCCAATTCTCGACGGCGCGCTTTCGGTAACGCAGTTGGCGCGTGGGTCAGCACTGATCTAGGACAGACATTAACGCAATGGCGACCAAAACTACACAAGACGGAAGTCACAAGTCAGCGAATTCCTGTGTGAGACGGGAAGTCTGTGCAAGGAGCAGACACAGCGCAAGTTGCGCAACAATTGACACACTTACGTTCTACGTGGCGAATGTGAACTTCATGCTAATGTGTGGCAACCAGTGGTTCACGGTCCCATCCACTGCCGTAGCCATATATGGGCCGTCAAGTACACAACAACAGTACCTACAAGAGTTTCTAATTCTGACGCACGCCGAGTACATTCTATGTCAAATCTAGTTCCTATTGAAACGTTCGTTGACACTTTGACATTTAATAACAAAACCTGCCACTGGACACGAGCGAATTTGGACCGCCTTCTCAAAACAAGACTTATTGTCCCACTATTTATATTAATGTTATCCAACCACAATCCAACTATTGCAATAATGAAACCACTGACATTTTAAGAAGTTTCGTAGACAGGTTTGTAGATGCGTACAGACACAATAAGGCAGACAATCCAGGTATAAGGTAACACTGAGCCGCCTTCACGTAACCATTGTTGCCGTCCCCCCCCTCGAAAATTAATAAGTATTACGCATTCTGAGTGTGTGTCTGTATTCTTGTCTTAGTTATCCGGCATTTAAAGCGCTTCTTCTCTGCGCAGTCATTTACAGTCTCCGTGATTCTATCACATTTTGCCACGTTATCTCATAAATCGTCAGACATTCGGGAAAAAAATTTGTTGAACATCATCATCATCATCATCATTATCATGTTCCTGAAGAGTTAGGCGTGTTTCCTGTTCCTTGATACTCAAGATGAAGTTGGTCCCTCCACCTCTTCCTCGGTCGTCCTATGTTCCTTCATCCTTTTGGTTTACATTGTAGTGCTTGTTTTGGTAATCTGTTTGTGTCCATCCTCTGTACACGTTGTAGCCACTTTTTCTGGTACTTTTTTATTTCCTTTACTATGTTCTGTGCTCCAGTTTTTTGCCTAATACATTATTTTCTTTATCTAGTTTTGTTATTCCAAGTAAGTGTCTCAAAAATGTCATCTGTGCTGCTTCTAAACGTTGTTCCTCTCTTTTCTTCAGTACCCAAGCTTCACTTCCAAATTTCAATGCTGTTTTAGCTGTAATGTTGAAGTTGTTGAACATACGGTGCGTATTTTGATATTCTCTACCTATGCATTACCCACTGACTAGATTTTATAATCGAGATGCAGTGTGCTTACTGCTCGGTAAGAACTGAGGCTTTAAATAAAATCTGGTTTATCGTAGTATTTAAAGGGCTAATATTGGGTCACTGAATTTTGGAAATTTGTGCTCAGAATATGGGGTAGTAAACATGTTGCCAGTGTTTATCTAATTACGGATTTTGTTTAAAAATATTAGGGTTCCAACATGAAGGAATTAGTGGAGCTGGATATTACGATTCATGAGGAAGGATCATGTAGCTATCAAACTTCGTGGCATACTTGCAGAAAAAACTGTTATTCTGAACTGGAAGTGCTACATCAACTGTCGTAGGGGTTCGCGTGATTTGTAGGCTATATAATTAGCTAATTCGAAACGGTTCGACATTTGTTTCGTGACGCCAGACGACGGACAGGCTCCTTAAGAGCAGGAATACTTCTGCCTCACACATCCGCTGTGTTAAATCTTTTCTGCGAATACAGATAGGCCATTTATAAACGTTCGATCTGTAACACGTATTCGTCTTTGGCTATCTTCCTTTTTTTAATGGTTTAACTCTACTTTCTACAAAGGAGCCCCAGAAATAGCAGGAATAACTACAATTTTATCTGTACTTACAGACAGATATAACATGCTGTCTCTCATCCCAAGCAAAGAACAAACAGATTGTTTCAATAAAAAAATATGCGTAGAATATTTAGAATAAAAAAGAGGATGTACAGAAAGATGGATGCAATGAACAACACGCGTATTCTGTGGCATGCTGTGTTTGTGAAGCGGGTCGAATGTGTCAGGACAGAAGTCCGAGTTTAACTCTTTCTCTGCACAAGCTGGGAGAAAAGTAGGGGAAATGTAAGTTGGACAAGCCTGGTACTCGTTCCGTAAGATTGCAAAGCTGGGCTCCAAACTCTGTCTAACAAAGACATTACGCTGTTCGTACATTCCTTTCTGTTTCACGTCCGTGGCTCCTAAAAATAGCATCCAGTAGGGGTTTAAATCCACTTGTACAAACAACGGACATCTCAACAAACTAGAATGTAAGGGACGTGACACCGTGTATTTTGGTATATTCGCAGGGACTTGCTGTTGTCAGCATCAAAGTTAGCCACACGTGAGAAAACGGTTAATTATATACGGATGGGAGAATGAGGACTGGGCTTAAGTGCGCCACAGCTGAAGAGCCCCGAAACTGCAAGAAATAGGGTACCTCTATCCGTACAATATGAACCAACAATATGTACTAATTACTTTCAATTTATTTCAACAATTAACCTCTTAACTTCCGAACAGTGCAACATACGTGTACACACACCAAGGACCCACTAATACACACAGCCACATCACTACCGAATTAATCACACACCGATGTACCATAATTGGCTATTTTAACGAGTGTAACTTTGGCAAGCACGAATAACGCGCGCCCTGAAGATGGTGTGACTGCACCGAAACATGTCGGAGCTATTTTAATGTAAATTTTAATATTGTTTTAAGACAATCACTTGTGCATTTGTTGGTGAATACAAAAATTTTGATAACCTCTACGTGTTTCGAGCAGGCTTACTGCTCAACACCAGGAGGTGTTACTCTGTATATACCAAGTAGCAGTAAGCCTGCTCGAAACATGTAGAGGTTAATTACTGAAATAAATTGAAAGTAAATAGTACAGCCTGTTGGTTCATATTGCACAGATATATCACGTTGAACGGTCTACAAAACATTAAAGGTACCTCTAATTTTTTCTCTGAAATACTTATGGAAACGTCGTCGTCTTCGTCTTCTGCTCCTTCTTCTCCTTAACCTTCTCCTTCTCCTCCTTCTCCTCCTTCCCTTCTTCTTATCCTACTTATTCCCCTTCTCCTTCTTCTCCTCCTCCTCCTTCCCCTTCTTCTTCTTCTCCTACTTCTTCTCCTTCTCCTCCTTCCCTTCTTCTTCTCCTACTTTTTCCCCTTCTCCTTCTTCTCCTCCTCTTTCCCCTTCTTCTTCTTCTTCACCTACTTATTCTCCTTCTCCTCCTTCTTCTCCTCCTCCTCTTCCTTCTTCTTCTCCTCCTCCTCATTCTTCTCCTTCTTCTTCTTCTTCTTCTCGTTCTTCTTCTTAAATGGCGCGACAGCCCGCATCGGGCCCTGCCCTTTCAACAGTTCCTCTTCCGATATACATGTACCCTGCTCTTTACCTCAATCCTCTAATATTCAGCAACGAAGAAGTCCTCCTGTTGTTTTCCTACATTAGCCATGGTCTTGCCACACATTTTACGATGCGTAATAGGGAGAAGTATGACTTGTTTGCTGATAACATTCTCTTTTGTTTTTCTCGTTCCTTTTCACTTTTTCTCGTGAATCGTATTCCTAGATAAGTAAGTGTGTCAACTGCTTCAGTATCCTGTATTTCTGTTTGTTATTGGGGAAAAGTACTAAAAAAAAATTCTAACGTTTAAACTATATGTATTTACCAACTGAAGGAAAACTTGACAAAAATAAGCACCAATAACATGTAGTGAGACTGACAGGGAAATCTCCTGTCTGAACGAAGACATCGAAGTACTACTGCGTGTAAATCGGTATCTTTGCGTGAGAATTGTGCAGATCACCCTTCATATTTCCATGATATAGAAATGAAGAGAGCACCAAATATCTCCAAGAAAATATATTGAGTAGGGATTTTTATGGCTGATATTTTGAAACGAACAGATCCCTAACTGTCAAGTGATGGATACAAAACAGAGTTTCAATCTGCCGGAAAATAAGGGACACTCTAGGCGACCCAAAGCAGGATAAATATAAAGCACTACTGACGTAATTTATAGATATTCTGTCCCCACGTGTTTGCTCAAATTAATGATTCATAATTCGTAATTACATTACGGATTATTCAATGTCAAATACAGAGTGGCGCAAAGTCACTTGACCCTAGGGGCAATATATTTAAATATCAATTGTCAAGTGGCTTTTGCACCGCTCTGTATTTAGTATATGCGATATGCACAGAATTGTGGGTAATATTCGTGATTCATGTACATGATGTCTGAGTTTGATTCACGGTCCGGGCATCGACTACTGTTATCGATATTCCTTGTAATTTTTTCATTCCCAAGGAAAATATTTGGAAAGCAGATCTGTCATTAGTGGGACACAACACTTTCTTAAATATGTAGTTGGAGGGGCTTTGTTAAATAAGGATAAGAAGAGTGTGTTAAGAGTTGTTGTTAACGGTTCGTTGTACACAATAAAGGCAACCAATTGCGTTATGTTTGAAACTAAATTCCTTCTTAGTGAAAGTGAGATCAAGCAGTCTGCTGTTAGGTCACTGCTCAAAAGACTGAAAGCTTTCATACTTTCAAGCTCGAGTCTATTAAATGGATTGTAAACGAGATTGGAGAAAGTGTACAGTGATTTGCAGACTAAGGCAGAAATTAGTGGTAAAGTTCAGTTCGGGTTTGTAACTGTGCCCGACATATTTTCAAGCCACCTTGCCCTAACACAATTTTGAGGTGCGTCATCCCCGTTATATTGATTCAATAACAAAGAATTTTTGTGTATTACACATACAGTCGAACACAATTATATTTCACCTAGTAGTACAATATGTATACAACTACATGTTTCGGCCCTATATGTTGGCCATCTTCAGGTTGTGATTTAACTTAAAGAGCAGCTATATAAGATGTATGGGTTGTTATTTTAGGGTATTGGGGGTTGGGTGGGGGGAACCAATATTACTAATGATACTATTTATAACATATCCTTAACATAAGAATAGTAACCTACTTTGACATATGCACATAAACAACTAATGGTAATTCACTCGTAACAGCCCTATGTCATGGTACCCAGTATTGAAACAACGATATCTCTTTCCCTCCAGGTGAAATATTGTTGTGTTCGACTGTATGAGTAATAAACAACAATTCTTTGTTATTACCATAATACATTTCAGATTGTATTTTATGAAGCATTTATTTCATGTGATGTTAACTTGGGCGAAATCTGTGCATCTTATGTATGCTCCATTTTTTGTATCTCTTTACATATGTTATTTAACGATGACATCAGTTCCTACGATTGTATTTATAGTAGCGACGGTGACAGAAGAAGGAGTATGAAGTGGGGCTGGAATGAGACTGATTCAGCAAAATCTTATTACATGGTGAGAAACCTATCCCAGTGCCGCTCTGTTCGCCGCAAACTGCACACACACTGGCCTGTGATTAAACTCCAGCATTCGTGGTGACAGACACTCGACTAAAGGGCATCATACACTCTAACGTAAACTGTGCAGTTTAACTGTGTAAAAAAACTGCACGAAAAACTGAACTGAATGTTCTCTGGCACAGCACAGTTTTCGCATCAGGTTTGTCAGGTTTTTTGTCAGTTCTGTGTGTCTTCTTGTGCGTGTGACTGTAGTGGTTAAAAACAAGGCTGTCATTTGCTGTTTGCTAGCCACATCGGCCATAATGTTATCCGAAAATAAGAAAAGAAAGCGTAAAATGTGGAGTAAGAAGTGGTATTTGAAAAGGAATATATCATGCGACGCTCATCTGCTTAATGGATTGCTGGAAACGGATGTGTCTTGAGATGATGGCATCGTGGTGTAGGCAGGTAAACGGAGGAAAATGTGGGATTCCCTGAGTGAACTGCGCGGTTCTCTGTGTGAAATACGACTGGAAAGGGCAGTTCTGAGGCCTGCGCTACTGCCTGTCAAAACTGCGCAGTTTACTCAGTTTTCCCGTCAGGTATGATGTTACACAGTAAAATCGCCCAGTTTAACTGAAAGTGTATAAGGCGCTTAACAGCCCCAGCCCTGAAACGGCCCTGAGCACTTTTTCACGAGACGTTCTTAAGAAAACTGATAATTGCAAGATTTGAGGTTCTCACAGAGCTATTGACGACTATGATAGTCTGCTATAATATGACGTATCGATTCGTGAATATTTTCCGACGTTTCGGAGGAAAATGTTATTTATTTCTTCAACATAATCCAAGAAGAATCCGTAATATACCAACTGACATGACGTCATATCCGAAAAGATTTAAACCAAATTTAAAGAAGTTTGATTCAAATAAACTTTACAACTTAGCAATAGGAGAGGAAACACAGTCTTCTATACAATTTTCAGATGTGGTTATTCACTTATCGCTGAGGCGTATATTTTAAATGTGCAGTCGCCACCGTGCGACAGGTATTATAAATACATTGGATTTTCTATGGCATTCGACGTGTAACGACAGAAAGCAGCAAGTTTCACAGAAAGACTGGTTGAGTCTAACCGATCTGCACGGAGTCATGTGTCAGAAGACTGGGCTGTCCACGAGCAACGCTGTGACAACGTAGATTTCGGGTGAACCCAATTTTTGCAGGACGGCAGCTACAGCGACTGCTTATTGTGTAATAATTGGCCTCAACTGAATCCCGAACCAGGTATAACTCCATAAACTTTAAAGGAAACTCAATTTTGAAAATCGCCTAATTTTCACAAAATTTTGGAGACAAAACACGCAAACAAACACGCGCACAAATCAACATATCAACCAGCAAAATGACCGTAATAAAATACGATGTGTAACAAGGAGATGTTCTATCGCCATTGTTTTTCAACTTTGCTTTAGAGTACGCCATTAGGAGGATTCAGGTAAACCAGGATGGCTTAAAATTAAATGGTAAACATCAGGCTTCTGGTTTATGCTGATGATATTAGTATATTTGGAGGAAGCGTCCATACTATAAAGGAAAACGCACAGACTTTGATGTCTACTAAGGAGATTGGAATAGAAGTAAATGCTGATAAAACTAAGAATATGGTCATGTCTCGAGATCAGAATGCAGGACGAAGTCACAATATGAAAACTGATAATAGATCATTTGAAATGGAGGAACAGTTCAAATATTTGAGAACAACTTTAGCAAATCAAAATTCTATTCAGGAAGAAATTAATAGCAGGCGGAAGTCAGGGAATGCTTGCTATCATTCGGTGCAGAATCGTTTGTCTTCCAGGTCGCTATCCAAAAATTTAAAGATTAAGATATAAAGAATTATAATTTTGCCTGCTGTTTTGTATGGGTGTGAAACTTGGTCACTCACATTGAGGGAAGAACGTAGACCTGGGGTGTCTGAGAATAGTGTGCTGACTAGAATATTTGGGCCTAGGAGGACGAGGTAACAAGGAAGTGGAGAAAACTACATAATGAGGAGCTTAATGATCTGTACTCCTCACCCAATGTTGTTCGAGTGATAAAATTTAGCAGAATGGGACGGGCGGGGCATGTAACGCGTATAGGGGAGGGGAGAGGCGTATACAGGGTTTTGGTGGGGAAACCTGAGGGAAAGAGATCACTTAGGAGAAGCAGGCGTAGATGGATTATAGTAAGATGGACCTGCAGGATGTGGGAAGTGGCGGTATGGACTGGATCGAGCTGGCTCAGGATAGGGACAGGTGGAGGGCACTTGTGAATGCGGTAATGAACTTTAGGGTTCCATGAAACGCGGGGAATTTCTTGTCTAGCTTAAAACCAATTAGCTTCTCAAGAAGGACTCTGATCCATGGAGTAAGCTAGTAAGTAATAACTATTAAAAGTCCTATACTTTCCGGCACCGGGAAATTGTATTCATTTACGTGCATTTTATGTTGGATATATTGATTGTAAGAATATGCAATGTACGAATAATACATAAAAACTCGCACAATTAAAATCGTCACTTTCTAGGTGGTCTGTACCTCTTGCGAAGACCACATACTAGCCAACAACACAGTGATAACATTAATGTCTTAGCAGAAGGCATGTACGGAGTAAAGAAACAAGAAGCGTGTTCGTCACGAATGAAGTTGAGACTACACCTCGTATATCAGCGTATTAGGCTCACGTTTGTGTTCCGTACGTGCCTGTAAACGACCTTATGGTTTTTTTTTTTAAATTACCGGCGTTCAATTTTAATGTCACCTCTGGCACTTAGCAGTAAAAATAAAATTACAGGTTATGAAGTAATGTTCTTGAAGAATTGAAGTAAGTCACGACAGCACGAAGGCGAATTGTTATCTTCAGGACATAATGTGTTTGTATTTACAGCGTGAACAAAGACACTCTACAATATGCCCACAAAGCAAGAGAATATAATTCCTAAAATAACGCCCTGCTACTGCAACAAAAACAGCACTCTGAGGAATTATGTATTTGTATCCTATGGCACGTACTTACAGTCACAAATAGTCCAATAATTTAAGGAATTATCACTCACGAATAATTAACTACAGGGACATTATTTTATCTGACAAGTGCCGTTACTTATTTCGAGTCGGCTCTCATAGAATGTGAAACACAGCAGAACTTCGACATGCAATGAACAAAGTGTTTGCTAAATGTCACTCATGTTTACGAACCATAGGAGAAATTGTCCATCACCTTCTTCAAATATAATCAGTAAACGATCAGTTTCTAATCGCATTTTATTGTACTAAAGAGCGTGGACTCTTGACTTAAGGCAAATTGAAGCAGATGTTAGAGCTGCTCTTTCTACTGTCACAGAAAGTGGTCTGAGTGAAAAACGATGTAAGTTGTTCCGTTTAATAAATTTATGTATTTAGAGCACTAAAGAACAGTCTGTGTACCGAGTATGCTGGTAAAGTGGACAGCAATGAATTGTGGTTTTGAGGTTTCGCGTTCAAATCTCGGACCAGATATCGGCTCTCCTTAGAGTTTTTCCTTGATTTTCTTCAGTCCCTCCAGACAACTAGACTTGATGGTACCCGAAATTATACCATGATTGTTTCTTTCAACGTCAGCTCAAACGCTGTATTATTCATTAACCATTACAAATGGACGCTATATTTTACACTACTGAAAGTTTAGTTAAATAAATCGTTAAACACGTAAATAAAAATATTCCGTGAACTTATTTTGTGAACATACTATACATGCCGTAATAGTTACGTATATAGCCATGCTGAAGTGCATAGCCGACATTCGACCTCTGTTCGTCCTTGTAAACCAACAGGTGCTGACCCGTCTCCCTTCTCCTTAGACTCATCTCCATTCTCCCTCCCTCTTACCTCATTTCTTTCCGCCATATCTCCTGTTGCTCATATAATAAAGACTGAGTTCAACAGGGCATCGTGATTTACCACATTGATGATGTAACACGTAAACTTTAGCGGATAAACACGAAGAATCATGTCTGATCTATAATCAGAAGGCGCCACAGCGATAACCAGAGAAGATGAAGAATTACAAATAATTCCTACTGCTAGAGGAGAAAAGTGCAAATACTTGAGGTCTGTCCTGTACTTATGGCGCGCGTACAAAGCAGTTGTTACAGGCAAATACAGGACTCGTTGAACCTTTATATTCGCATGTATCAGGAGCGACTCCCACATTTTGATGAGAGTTCATGTTTAGGATAATGACTGAATTACTGAAGAATAAAAAACCAACTAGATGCCACTAATAATTTTATTGTACTTCTTATGCGCTCAACATGTTTCGGGCACTACTACGCCCATCATCAGGAACTTGCGACTATGATGTTGATTACCACATTGGTCGTTTCGTTCTTGGTTTGCTGTATGTTGGAGTTTAGGTGCGGTTAGCCTGGAGTATTAGCCTGCAGCAAACAAAGAACGAAACGACTAATGTGGTAATCAACATCATAGTCGCGAGCTTCTGAAGATGGGTGTCCGGACGAACGGAAAATCTCGTCCCCATCGGGATTCTATTCCGGACCGTCCGGCCCGTAGTCAGTCGCCATAACGACTGAGCTACCCGGCCCACGAGTGGCCCAGAGGGTTCCAGGAAGTTAAGGTTCCCAGATTACATGACAACGGCACAGGATGGTGGTAAGGTTGTCAGCCTTATGCACCGGCCGCCTTTCCCTGCAGGAAATGCTCCTGGTACTCATTTCTGTTAGAGGATTTGTTGGTCATGATACAAAATTAAAAAAAAAAAAAGTGGAAAGACGTATTTCAAGTTAATTCAACTTCAGTTCCTTTTTCTTTTTGTAGTCTGAAATTAGAAATCAAAGCCTAATAACACTGCTAACGCCCCAGAATTATTACGTTCTGCGTAATTTTCCCAAATTATTTAGACAATACCGTATCAAATAACTGTGAATTAGAATCACTTACACTAACAGAAGGCAGAAATTACATTTTTGTGCATTCTCTTTCAAATAAATCATATTATTATGATATGATATGACATGACATGATACGATACGATGAACTTGTATGATATGATATGATATGACATGACATGATACGATACGATGAACTTGTATGATATGATATGGCATGATACGATACGATGTGATATATGATACGATATGATATATGACATATGATATGATATATGATACGATATGATATGACATGATACGATACGATGCGATACGATATATGATATGATATATTTGTTAACTGCAGTTGGGTAGCCAGCCGGTGGCAGTAGTAGAGTACACATTTACACACAAAGAATACACAGAACGCCATAAAAGAAACAATACACAGAACAACACAATATTGCCGTGCCCAGTATTTTGAACGTTGCTTTAAGAACAAAGGACGAACGCTGCAAAGTCGGTTCTCTTTCACAACAGTGCTTCCTTTACTTTGCTTTCTTAAAATTATTCGTCAGTGCGCCGAAATTACAATTTCTGTGTATCATGCAAAGTCTCACGGTTTTCATTCCGATGGGGATTCGATACATAGGAGGAAGAGCCCCCCCCCCCCCCCCCCCCCCCCCGAGCTTTTTTATTTTTCTTCCCTCATTCATAATGTAGGGGGAGAGAAAGAATTTTAAAACCCATAA
>Ga0131853_10020887_pt1 | contig 11888 bp, 4 predicted proteins | sample TergutLab28metaG_FD_92764 | JGI IMG/M metagenome (GOLD analysis project Ga0131853, IMG submission 92764) | Labiotermes labralis P1 segment gut microbial communities from Petit-Saut dam, French Guiana - Lab288 P1 (version 2) (version 2) | ecosystem: Host-associated > Arthropoda: Insects >...
AACATATCAGGTATATCCGTACAAACAACCCTCAATCAGCATATGCGCTACATATCCTTGATAATAGACATGAATACGGCGAACAAGAACGTATTATGGAATTGGTAAAAGCATGTAGAAAGGATAAATTAATGAACTGTTGGGAGTCACTGTACGTACAAGAATACCACAGAAAAGGATACCTGATCACGGAACAGCTGAAACATGAACACAATATACTCTTTGACCACGTTAGCACCACACTTCCAACCAAGTACAGTGACACGGCACTCGCAACGGGGGATGAACACAGGCCGAACCAGACGGACATAACATAAACAAAACTGTAAGTACTGCAATAATACGATGCTGACTCACCTATTCCAGGTTACTTGATATCCACCAAAATTCTTGGGGAATAAAAATCAGCTTATACTTTTGTATATTTCACAGGCATGCTACCAGATAACCTCGTATACAGTCTGTCTTAGTAAATTCATTCCTACACTAATTTACGCTCCCTGAGGATGATCCCATAGAGGGATTGAAACATGTAAAGGAGAAATTTTAAATCCATTTTAATCAGATAATGTGGTTTTAATGGTCTGACAAATACGTGCAATTAGTTGGTTTTAATAAATATTGTTATCACATTGCACTGTAATAAAATGAAAAGAAAAAAACTGCATCTGTGTTTTATGCCTGTCATGTGAAACGTAATATAAAATCTTTTTTTTTTGTTTTGTTTTGCTGGAAGGTCAAAATCAACCAACATAGCAAGTTTTATGTATAGAATGGGCGTTGATGTATAATGACATTCATTCTCAACCTTCCACAAATTTAAACACAGAGAATACATATAAAAAATACACAAACCTATGCAAAGATGTATTGTTAATACAGCGCCTATGTTCGTTTAGAGTAGTGTGTGGTGATACATCGAAAGTGGCATTATATACAAAATCTTAAGGCGAAATTTGCTATACTTCAGAAGAATATTCGTTATGTTCGTTGACGTCGATATAACCAAGCATGCTTTTTTCCGAAGTTGAACTTTTAGCGGGATAATAGATTGCGGACACAGATGAAAGCATTGGTACTGATTCTGGTGAGCAAGAAGATGGTGCAGTGTTGCTGGACGTTGGTGATAACAGTGGTGTGGATGATACTGCGTTGTCAGTGTCAATAATATTCTATGGGAGGACGTGGACAATTACATCGGACAACGAGAATCTTTCAGTGTAGTTAGTGGACCTAAAGTCTATGCTAAAGGTCTGACTAACGCTGTAGATATATTTGAGGAATTTTTTGATAAGAACATTGTGGAGAGAATTGTGACTGAGACCAATCGCTATGCTGAGCAGTTCAAAAATGTATGGGACACTATTTTCTCCAAGTGGTCGACAGTAAGTAAGTGACAGCCCGTGAGAGCAGAAGAAATATGTGCTTTCCTGGACCTTTTCATGCTAAAGGGTATCGCACATAAGCCCAGTCTGAGATTGTAATTCTCACAAAATCAATTTGTTGATCGTCTAAAATTTAGGGTAGACTTGGTTGAGGGCTTGTTGTTGAAATATTCAGTGTTGCACAGAGTGTCAGGTCACAATGACGGTGAGATCATCGTCAAGAGGCTGAAGAAAAGCCACTTTCCACGAAGAATACATCCAACAGAAAGAAATGTCAACCAAAAAGAGAAGTGTGTTGTCAGCAGAAAGCATGACAAAAGAAGAGAGACTGTATGCTATTGTCAAGACTATAATGTTTCTGTGCGCGTCGATGGGTGTTTCGAGACTTACCATGCAAAGAACAAATACTGAGGTAATGTAAATTGCATGCAGCCGATCTACAGTATGTAGGAAGCTACCGTTCCAAGTTTCATTCACATGGAACAAAACATAAAGAAGTTATTTGAGATAAACATGCAGGCATTTTTGAAGAGTTTTGAGTGAAAGTTAAATACTATTAAATATGCTTCGGCACCGTGCTACGGACGGATTTAAATTCTGTCTGCGTTGAAGAGTTAATGACGATTTTTTGAAAATATTGCGAGTTTTTTGCTTATTCCACGTATTTATGTCCTTCAGATGCTAATTATTTATTTAGTAGAGGTGTTAACGTTACAATAACTACAAATTTCTTCTCGTTTTTATATGTATTTGGTAATTAATAAATGTTTGTCTAACAATTATCATTCTTTAAAACTTACCTCGCCATTTTTCTTCGTAACATTTGAACTTCGGATAAAAGGATTTCTCGTTATATCGATTTAATTTAACGCATGGAACATTCTGTCTAGTTATGGATAATTCCTTCTGAAACACCCTGTGTATACAGAGTGGCGGTAAAACGATACAAGCAAATAAAAATTACTTGGAAGTGGATCGAAAAGTGTTACTGACAGCACATGAATATATTAGCATAAAATTTACTGCGGCAGTAATAAGCGGAGATGAGCCCGGTGGCTTGCGCTCTGTAGGTTCTCGGTTGCTGGGATTGCGGGTTCGAATCCCGCCGGGTACATGGATGTCTGTCTCTAGGGAGTGTTGTGTGTTTTCAGGAAGGGTTCTCTGCGACAGCCCGTAAGTCGTCCGGAAGACTCCTACTGAATGTGGTGTGTCTGAGTAGGATTTCGGAACCTCAACAATGAGGAGGCCTAGGCCGAAAAGGTCTGTCGAACCGTGACCATATAAGTAATATACATTACCGCTTGCAAACCTTCTTCACCTCCCCTTTTTTAACCTAATTTTTCGGTGCACATTTTTAGAATTGAACTGCTCCATCACTTGTGGTGGTTCCTCCAGTGTTGCGCGTTTTGCACCTTTCACCTTTTTGTGTTAGCACTTGCTGGATTTTCCCACTTACTCTTTTCACTGAGTACGTAAACACTACAGCGTCAAACTGATGAGTGTGTCCCGTAATGAAGAAAAGTGGTTGGCTGTATTCTGTTGAGAAGCTACAGGAAATGGGTCTTTATAAGAACAGACTTTTTCCTTTTCATTAACGTTCAATAGAACCTCCATCCTTGCATTCTTAAGTAATAACAATGAAAACATACTGAAATTCTACTTTGGTCTGAACGATTTAGCAGTCTCATTATTACCCCGCTGCAAACCATGATATTGAAATTCTCTAGACTGTTTTCTGTACTTACTGGAACGACCAAAAAATATTTCGCGATAGAGAAGTGGGACAATGAGGAGGCAAAGAAATGGTGTTATAATGTGCCTGTTTCAATGTATAGCCAGTCATTGAAAGATAGCAGCCCAAAGTATACTGGCCGCTAGAAGATTTGAAAATGGGTCTTGTAGTTCGTAGCGACTCAATATTTTGGCACATGTAGCAGTTGTTGAGCCATCAGGTTCAAACCCCAACCCACACTACCCGCATTCCTTAAATACCTTCCAATATTGCACCACATTCGACACTGTTTAGTTCTTTTGGGACAATTTTTATCATCAGAGTCTTCGGCGGATAGCGACGAGCATGGATGGCGCTGTATCGAGTAATTGCAGTGTTAAAATATTTGGGTATTTTTGTTCACAGGCTTTAATGTGTACTAAGTGAGCGTGGCGCTATATCGGGATTCGACTCGCTCTCCTTCCGTCTCTCTCTCATATATATATATATACATATATAGGGTAAAGCAGTCCCGTTACAGGCCTCGAGTGGCCCAGAGGGTTCCAAGAAGTTAAGGTTCCCAGATTTCATGACAACGGCACAGGATGGTGGTAAGGTTGTCAGCCTTACGCACCGGACACCTTTACCCCCAGAAAATGCTCCTGGTACTCATTTCTGTTAGAGGCTCAGTCGACCCCAGGGCCATAGTGCGATCGGAAGGATTTTATGTCAATAAAAAATTCCAATGACACCAGCTGGGATCCAACCAGCGACCTTCCGATTTGTAGCACAGCATCTTAACCACTGTGTCACCGCGGTCCCCCTATATATATATATATATATATATTCCTTGGAACAATCGCGCAGTCTCTCTTGAGAAGCTAACCAGTTCTCAGCTAGTCGAAAAATTCCCCGCATTTTATGGAACCCGAAGGTTCATTACCGCATTGACAAGTGCCCGCCATCTGTCCTTGTCCTGAGCCAGCTCAATCCAGTCCATACCCCCACATCCCATTTCCTGAAGATTCACCTTAATATTATCCTCCCATGTAATCTTGGGTCTCCCAAGTGGTCTCTGTTCCTCACGTTTCCCCAGAAAATCCCTGTACACGTCTCTTCTCTTCCCCGTACGTGCTACATGCCCCGTCCATCTCATTCTTCTAGATTTTATCACCCGAAGATATTGGGTGAGTAGTACAGATTATTAAGCTCCTCATTATGTAGTTTTTTTTCCACTCTCCTCTTATCTCGTCCCTCTTAGGCCCAAATATATATATGTGGAAGTCTGTGAACAGAAATTCTTTATTCTTCTTGTCATCCTGTAACGCGAATTTCAAATTTTTTTTACGAAAAATGACTCTTTTTTCCCCCCCCCCCACCCCCCTTACGATAGGCTTTTACTGGATGTCCAGTCTGCCCCAATTTTGCACTGGACGTGAATGGGTGTGCGTGTGCGGAAAGTTGCCGTAAACCTACTGGAGTCGCGTTACAGGGTCATTGGGTCACTGGTACCAATGAACAGTTTACGTGGCTCCAAACGCCAAGAGGGACAACTTAAACCACACAGTTGCGATAAGCTTAAAATCTCTTGCATTGTGTAACTTGCAGACCGAACAGTTGCAAGAAGTCAGTCAGTAAATGTTCCGATAACATTAACAGACTTCAGTGTCGATTTTGCAAGGGTTCAGGGAGATATTCAAAAGATATTCAAAATTTCCCGTATGAAAAATGAAGTGATTTCTTTTTCCCTATTATGTCCCCATCCCTTCTTAATTTTCAGCTCCCATATTTCTTTTACGAGTTGAACTGTGATTCAGAACCTTTATTTCCAATTGAGTTTCTGTTCGGTTACAAAGCCAAATCATAACCAAAATTGGTTCTCGTTATTAGAGAGGGCTTACGCAATTAAGAGAGAACATGGCGTCCAGTATTGGACTGTAGGCAGACAGAAGCCACAAATGTGTAAATAGATGGACATCATTGAACATGTACGAGGTGTCACACAGGTAATTAGAAACTAGAGTTCGTGTTAATCACGTGAGTGGCTAATTGGCCTATAGTCGCATCATATACAAAGGCTATCGAAGTATAGTAATCAGTATATTTAGGTTAGACTGATACAATTTTAGGCGAGATGATTCTATTTTTTTGAACGTTTTCTTCTAATATTCTAATATTCCTCACCTACACTTTTGAACAGATGATCGTTTTATTCTTCCCCTCTCTTTTGGATTAAATGACGTTTTTCTGTCTTGAATTTTTCTGCAATTTATGCATTTTCTATTCCTGGAAACTGGAGCAGTATTTGATCTCACTTCGTTGCTAGACTCGCTGGACTGTCTTGTGAAAACTCTGCTTCCTTAACGTGATACTGCAAGCCCTGTATGCTCAATGCACATGTTAGCATTTCCAGGTGCATGTAACCAAATAACCAAATTCTGCATTGTGTCATACAGGCAGTTGAGAATTCCCTGAATGTGCTGGCAGTATTCTTACAGTACCTTACTTGCAAATATAGACTACATTGACAATAATTTTATTTTGTTCGTCAAGTGTTGCGTAGGAATGAAGCTACATTTGAGGAAATTGGTATAAGAAATCGGTAATTTTGAAGAAGTCTGACATTGGTATATTACATTAATTTTAGTTGGTTTCTGTGCTTTATCTATTAAATATTTCGGAAACGTCGCGTTCTTTTTAAAAACTGGATGACAGAAAAACCCAGAAATTAAGTAAGAAAATGTTAGAAGATTTTACAGTCGTCTCCTACTGCCTACCGGTCCCCTAAAACCGTGTTAATAATACCTCGAGGAAAGCGCACAAAAACCCGGCTGTTGTTGGTCAAAGCAACACTTTCCGTCTGGTGGCCTGCTTCATCGACCACGAAGTGGACGGACCTGTAAATTTCTATGGTTTTTAGAACGTCCTGGATAAGTGCATATAGAAGGGTCTGGAACAGGGGAGTACGTAACGCAGAGAACTTCGAAAGATGATTCTTGCGTCTGTCTTTGAGGAAAAGGAGATGCTAAATTCTGTGGGGTCGATCAGAAACGGTTTTTCATTATCAGTAGGCAATGAAGCAGATCAGAAGAGAGGTTTATACAATATACGTTTCTACAAAATCAGCGGGGTATAGCAATATGACATTCATCACGGAATGTTGCATGTCACAAGAAGGCTGAAATGCATGAAAGACCAGACAAAATGCAATATTTACCAGGAAACAAGATCAAAATAAATGCCATGGGGAGAGTCCCATATTCTGATTATATATATATATATATATATATATACATACATACATACACTCACACACACACACACACACACACACACACACACACACGCTTATATATATAGTGAGAGGGAGAGTGAATTCCATTCATTCTTAACCTTGGCATTACATGGAGGTGTGTGGTCACCCTCACCATACATACATCAAGGTCTTTTTTATGCCCGTTTGGTTTACACCTTTTGGCTTTAACGCCCATTGTCAATATACACCACTTCTTACTTTTCGGTTTTACTCCCTTTGACTGGTTTATTTCCATCATTACAAATATTTTTTTCTTGCAGGAATATTAATTTTTATTTACGTCTTTATAATCTATGTCCACTTGTTCATGAACACAAATTTCGATTTTAACTTACCGGCTCTGAGCCTGATTTCCACTGGTGTTTGTGAATACGTCAGACTTAATAGCCAATTTCATGCTAGTTTTTTACTTTTGGATCTAACTCCGATAGATTACTTTTTTATGGATATGTTAAGGATAATCTCTACTAGAGCCTAATGCTCTAAGTATTTAAATCGGAGGCGCATGCGTTTCATGCGACAAGCAAATGTTTCCAAACATGTATGAAAATCCTGTAGCCAGGCAAATGTCAGACGTCAGATGTGGAATAATTAGTGTCGCCTTTTAGTGCCCCTCTTTCCATAGATCTTTCTTATATAAGTGTAACTGTACCTCGTATGGATCACGCAAAGAAAGTAGCGATCTTTTCAAAACTCGCTTTATGAGAGGAAACGAATTCCAAGGCACACAATACTCGATGATTTTATTAAAATGCTATTTCTTTGAAAAACTTTTTCTGGTATTTAACACAATTCAAGGAGAGCAGTGTCTGTCTGTCCACTGTAGTAGCGGCGATGCTACAACTCTTATAACGATGCTCTTTTGTCTACAGTAAACTTAAACCGTGTTCAAAGGTTTACACAAAAACTGAGAACTTATTTCGCAAACAAGTATTTTGGCTTTGTTAATGTCATTTCCATTCCTTGTTTAGAAATTATTGATTTTTAATTCTTTAAAACAAGAAATTTCTTTGAATGAAAAAGTCTTCCTCTACTTCACAATAAGCACAGTGCGCATGTATTTTTAAAACCAACATGTTTATACCATGTAAGGAATAACTCGATGTTTACTGTAACGGCCACGTGAAAAACATATACTTTGAGGAGAGGCAGAGTTTAAAACCTGTTAGTGGAAGTGGTACATATATTAACCACCGTGCGTTAAAGGGTTAAACACAAGCAAGATCTTTACTCCGAGTTCTATCGTGCGAGGGAAGAGAGAGTTGAGTTCCATTAGCCATACGCGACGGCGCGTCTGTGCTCTCGGGGTAGCCAGGATGCCTCAGTCAGTAGGCGGCTGGCCTGCGATATAGATCCAATACGTCGTCGCGACGCGCGGTCCAACATATAGGTACTCGTAAGCGAGCGTCGTAATTTCAACGAAACTCCGTTTGACAGGAATAAATAACATTACAGTATTTCTCGAGGTCTCTCTTCTTTTCGAATATTTTAAGTAGAAAATATTAGACTCGTATGACAAGGCAGAACACGATTTTAAATTTCAGAAGTGTGCGCTTTTTTGCGCTTTTGCACTGAATATCCACCGTGTTTCTTGATGTTGTTTGGTATTCTAATGCGCATTGCTATACATGTTAAAATTAATATTGTAAAAGACTTCGCAATTATTTACTAAATTATGGAGTTTCTACAGTCGACATTGCCCTAATTTTCTTTGTTTCTGGTTCTTAAAATGTTGAGTCTAAGAAGGCCAAATCGCTAGGTATTATTGAAAATTACAAAATTTACTTAATGACTGTATCCAAAGTAACTCTTTCGCTTATCGGTAATATGCTGTGAAAACAAAATAATTCCAGACATCTCTCTAACCTTTCGGAATAACAGTATCATGTTCCTCCTATGATGACTTTGCGTGTGCTATATGAATAACTTGGCCTTGACTTAGTGAAGTCTTCTGGGTGCCAGACTATGAAAGCGTTGCGTGTTAGACAGGACGCACTGCCAAACAAATTGTTACGAATGGTTATATTCCTTTACAATACACACACACACACACACACACAAGCACACACACTTTAACCTTCAAGCAACGAACAACCAGCACACAAACAAGATCAACATCGTCTCTTTCAAGCTCCGACATATGAAGTTTAAACAAGATAGCGTGTCCTCTGCAATTGATACTTTTGCAAGTGTGTGCATTATTTAATGTTATTCTGATTAAACTGCAGAATTCTTGCATTTTACCTGTGAGATACAGTGGTGGAATCACCCCGCCTTCATTAATCACTCCTATTCAAAAGCAGTGTTTGAACAGTGCTGATGTGGGTAGGCCGTTTGAGTGAACAGTGGTTTATTTCATCATTCCAACTGGGAGTATTGTAACGATTGATTTATTCAAAGTGCTGGTGTAGCAGCCGAGGAATGAACGACTCTGTGTCTATAACGTTCAAAAGTACCATTAACTTACAAAAGAATATATACCATAAAACATATACGAATATCCTAGTCGTTTAATTCCATGTGTTGTAAAGTATTACATTGGAAAAGTTTATTTCTACCATTTTCCTGGAAGCGGATGGACATTAGGAAAGAACTGCGCAAAATGATTTTGTTATATATTATAAAAACATTTAAATCACCTATCCATGTATATTTGTGCACGATATATTTTCTTTGCTTCTGGAATTCTCAGAATTTTAAAGGGAATTCTTAATTGAGGAAAATATCTTCAAGACTACAGAATATATTGTTGTGTTACTCGGACAAAAAATTAAGATATTTGTTTTTCTCACTTTGTATACTGAAAGGTAAAATTTTTAAAACGTTTTAAGGCTTAATAGAAAAAGTTATGAACAACTTTATTTATACAACTCCGAGGAGAAAGAAAATGGCTTATAGCAATTAGTTCGTGAAATTTCTTCTGAAATATGAATTTTCTTTAGCCTTCGGGAAAATATAAGGGACACAACTGAAAGCTTTAATTTTGTGCTTAATATGTGGTAACTAAAATGACTGTGATTATGTGTGTGTGCTAATAGTTGTCCGACAGAAACAAGAAATTAGACCTACTGAAGTAGACTGCAATGAAGACAAACTATTGAATACGTTCAAAATGTTCAGTTTTTATTAAACGCTTGTGTTGAGATAGAACTATGACTATCAATTCTAACGTTGCTTTGTGGAAAAGTAAACTGAAAGGTGCTATTTGAACGTCCAGGTGAAAAAGCGTCCTCCAACTGCAATTATGTGTAATGCTTAATACGTAATTAATATGAACGGAAGCTTAACAGGAACTTGGTGGGTAGAGGAACCAGCCTCAGGAGATGGCTCTATCGATTGGTATCCAGCTGGTGACAACCTACAGAATTGGACAACATCAGAAGACACTTTTACGGCCGGCGGCATCGGAAGTATCGATATCGATATTAACTATACACTCGAATCCAACACGTCAGATGAAACCGATGTGGCGTGGGAACTTCTTCAGAAGCGTGCACCACTGGCAGTTCTGCTCCTCTTATTCTCGGTGGCTACGGTATTTGGCAACATGCTTGTCATTCTAGCAGTAATTCGTGAGAGATATCTCCACACTGCTACCAACTACTTTGTTACTTCTTTAGCAGTGGCAGATTGTTTAGTGGGACTTGTTGTCATGCCCTTCAGTGCTGTATACGAGGTCCTGGAAAACAGGTGGTTTTTTGGTATGGATTGGTGTGACGTTTGGAGGTCATTAGATGTCCTGTTCAGCACAGCATCTATACTCAATCTCTGTGTAATTTCTCTTGATCGCTATTGGGCCATTACAGATCCTTTTACATATCCTTCAAAAATGAGCGTAAAAAGAGCTGCATTGCTGATAGCTGCTGTCTGGGTTTGCTCCGGTGCAATTTCCTTTCCTGCAATCGTTTGGTGGAGAGCCGTTCGGAAGGAAGATGTCCCGGCCTTCAAATGTCCATTCACTGATCATCTTGGTTACTTAGTGTTTTCTTCAACGATCTCATTCTACCTTCCATTGTTTGTAATGGTGTTCACGTATTATAGAATCTACAGAGCTGCTGTTATCCAGACAAGATCCTTAAAATTAGGGTCGAAACAAGTTATGATGGCTTCTGGAGAGCTTGAACTCACCCTCAGAATACACCGAGGTGGAAATAATACAAGTTCGGCAAACAGTGGAAGTAATGTCATGGATGACAGAAATTTATACAGTACCGGAAGTGGAGGGACTCCGGATGAACTGTCAGGTGAAATTTTAGAAGCTACCGATACTTTATCACCACCGCAACACCACCACCACCACCATCACCATCACCACCATCATAACCAGAATAACGGATTATCAAGGCACTCGTCAGCTAGAATTATGTCTGCGAACACTAGCACTAAGACTATGCCGAAAAACTTTTCTTTAAGTAGGAAACTTGCGAAATTTGCTAAAGAAAAGAAAGCGGCGAAGACATTGGGCATCGTTATGGGAGTGTTCATTGTGTGCTGGTCACCATTCTTCGTGGTAAACTTGCTATCAGGCTTCTGTCTGCACTGCATCTGGAATGAGGAGCTGATATCCGCAGTAGTGACGTGGCTAGGATGGATCAATTCCAGTATGAATCCAGTTATCTACGCCTGCTGGAGCCGGGATTTCAGAAGGTCAGTTACGTTACTCTTTTGTTTAGACAATCAGTAATTTTGTCTGAGCACTCTGTACCCCTCTGTTACAAGATTCATGTACAAAAATGGCGGTTTTTTTATTCTTACTTAAAATTTGTGCTGCTTGGACACATCTGTGACTTCTTAACATTAATGAACCGTGATGACTCGCTTCAGCATTGAAATCTCTGTACCTTTCTCCCACAGCTTTTGTTCTGTATGATTCTCCCTGGAAACAGAGACTATTTCTCGGTGCAACATTAACCAATTTGTTGTTGTAATGGAGACTCAGCTCGTTGCGTTTGGGGGTGGGAATTGAATATGTAAATTCTTCTATAAGAATTCTGAAATTTTCCATTCCCGTTGTGTGTATAAATAAATAGGTATAGGTATTTAGTCAATAACACAACAATTTTATCTAATGATATTTATTAGAGTATGATAACAACTACATGTTTCGGCCTACTCCAGCCATCATCAGGTTTTCTTCCGAAAGAGTATTAGTGCTTTATAAGATTTATACTGTTATGTCACGATGGTTAGATCTCATCATCTGTGGTATTTATTATTATTACTATTAAGAGACGTGACTGTGGGGGGGGGGGGTTCTGTGATGTGGGTATGCGCTAGATTGAGGTGCAAAGCTCGCGTAGGTGTCTATCGTTGCAGCTGTCCTATGTGGGTTGCCGGCTTATTGTCTGTCCTTCCTTGATGCCTAAAGCTGATGAAGCCGGAAACCCACACAGGACAGCTGCAACGATAGACACCTACGCGAGCTTTGCACCCCAAGCTAGCGCATACCCACATCACAGAAACCCCCCCCCCCCAC